>Ga0070741_10013927_pt1 | contig 14063 bp, 11 predicted proteins | sample Coa_R1_4_FD_66440 | JGI IMG/M metagenome (GOLD analysis project Ga0070741, IMG submission 66440) | Surface soil microbial communities from Centralia Pennsylvania, which are recovering from an underground coalmine fire - Coalmine... | ecosystem: Environmental > Terrestrial > Soil > Unclassified ... | reverse complement strand
TCAGTTCTTTTTATTCCTTCCGCTTCTATCGGGGTTCGGACCCCGCCGCGGACAAGCCGGCCCTGCGATGGTTGCTCGCAGGAGCGCTCCTGCAAGGCCTCCTTCTTGTCCTCAAATGGACGTTGGACGGATTCGCGCCTTTCGTGACTTTGGACGGGATATTATCGGCCCTTTCTTTTTCCCTGGCCGGAGCCCTGCTCTTTGGCAGGATCAAGACTTCGGTTCCGGTATTAACGTCACTCTTCCTCCCTTTTATCCTACTGGTGGCCTTTATGGCCTTTTGGCTGGGTTTGAATCCGGTTTCTTTGATGGACAGCCGGTTGATGTCCGCCGGAATGGCCAGTCATATTTTTCTCACCTTTTTGGGTTTTTCCCACTTCACTTTAGGTTTTGGAGTAGGTGTGGCTTTTTGGGTCCAAGAGGGGCAGCTCAAACAGCACCAGATCAAGAGTTGGAGCTACCGACTGCCGGCTTTGGACGCCTTGGACCAGCTTACGGTCTTTTATATCGGTTTTGGTTTCCTTTTTTGGTTCGCAGGGTTGGGTTTGGGCGCGGTCCAGGCCTTTCAAGTTTGGAACCGGCTGCCCTTGTCGGACCCCAAAATCCTGGGATCTTTCCTGGTGCTGATGATCTACGCGTGTTTTTTCCTGCTTCGGTGGGGCTTCCAAATGCGCGGAAGAAAGTCGATGGTCTTGGTCATGGCGGGATACTTGCTCGCTCTTTTCACTTTCGTGGGTGTCAGGGTTTTTTTGAACACCCAACACCTTTTCTAGGGCGGGGACACCTTCATGAAGTTTTTTGCCTACGGTTTGAACCATGTCACCGCGCCCATATCGGTCAGGGAAAAATATGCCTTGCCCGCTGAAAAGGTGATGGAGGTCCTCGGTCAACTGAAGCGTCATGCCTCGGAGGCGGTATTTTTATCCACCTGCAACCGGGTTGAATTTTATTTGTCCTCCGAAAGGTCCCAGGATTGCCTCGAAGAGATCAGGGCCCAGCTTTCCCAATTCCATAGGTTGAAAACCCCCGAAATGAAGAAGTATTTTTATTTGTACGAGGGGACGGAGGCCTACCTTCATCTTTTTCGGGTCGCCAGTTCCTTGGACTCGATGGTGGTGGGAGAGGCCCAGATCCTTGGGCAAGTGAAGGACGCCTTCCAGGAATCCCGCGGGGCGGGATTGGTGGGTTCGACCTTTCACGGTATCTTTAGTCGCGCCTTTTCCGCGGCCAAAAAGGTGCGGACCCAGACCGAGATCGCCCGAATGCCCGTCAATGTTTCCTCGGTGGCCGTGGACCTAGCCCGCAAGATCTTTTCCAACCTTTCCGAACATTCGGCCCTGCTGCTAGGCGCCGGGGAAATGGGGGAATTGACGGCCAAATACCTGGTCGATGCGGGAGTGCGTGAGTTTTTTATCGCCAATCGAACGGTTGAGAAGGCGCAAGCTCTGGCGACGAAACTAGGGGGGAGGGCTCTTGCGCTTGACCATAGCCATGAAAAGATGGCCGAGGTGGATATCCTCTTGGTTTCCTTAGGCGGCACGACCCCCTGGTTGGAACGAGGACAATTGGAAACGGTGATGAAACACCGAAAGGGCCGGGCTTTCTTTATCATCGATATCGGTGTTCCCCGGAACGTGGACCCCGATTCCAGCCGCATTGAATCGGTCTATCTTTATAACATCGACGACCTGTCCGCGATCGCGGAAGGGAACCGTGTGGAGCGACAAAAGGCCGTGGAATCCGCCGAGGCGATCCTGCGGGATGAGGTCGATCGGCTTTGCGATTGGCTCAATTCCCTCGACCTAGTGCCGACTGTGGTGCGTTTGAGAAAACACTTCGAGGACGTCCGTCAAAGGGAGCTGAAGGAGTTCTTTGAAAGGAACGGGGACCTGTCGGAAAAAGAGCGGAAAGTCCTCGAACGGCTGACCCATGACCTGATCGGAAAGCTTTTGCATGACCCCACGGTGAACTTGAAGAAAATCCCGAACGAAATGGATCGCTTCGAATATGCCCGTATGTTGAACGATATTTTTTTGAAAAAGAACGGTTCCAAGGATGAGTAGGATGGGTCTTTCATGACACTATTGATCGGAACCCGCGGAAGTCAATTGGCCTTGACCCAGGCGGAAGGGGTGAGGACCCAGATCGCCCGCCTCTTGCCCGGCCAGGAGGTCCGACTGGAGGTCGTTAAAACGCTCGGGGACCGTCTTTCGGCCAAAGAGGCCGCCGAGGAATCCGCCGAACCCCCGCAGGGTCTTTTCACCAAAGAGCTGGATGAGGCGCTGCTTTCCGGAAAAATCCAGGCGGCGATCCACAGTTTGAAGGATGTGCCGACCGTCCTTCCTCCCGGCATCGACTACGGCTGTTTCCTCAAGCGGGAGGACCCTCGGGATGTTTTGATCTCCCGGACCGGGGCCCCATTTTATCAATTGCCCGCGGGATCCAAGGTCGGGACCAGCTCGCCCCGGCGGGAGGCCCAAATTCGGGCCGTGCGAACGGACCTGGAGGTGGTGCCCCTCCGGGGGAACGTGGATACGCGCCTCCGTAAATTGAGGGAAGGGGAGATGGACGCCATTGTCATCGCGGCGGCCGGTCTGAAGCGTTTAGGAAGGGCGAGTGAAGCCACCGAGTTCCTGGAACCCGAGGTCATCCTTCCCGCCCCCGCCCAAGGAGTCCTTTGCGTGACATTGGGGGCCGGAGACCGGGAATTGAAAAAGATCCTCGCGCCGCTGGACGACAAATCGACGCGTCTTTGCGCCCAAGCCGAACGCGCTTTCTTGCGGACCTTGCAGGGAGGATGTCGAATACCGGTGGGGGCACTGGCCCGGATCGAAGGCGAGACACTTTTTTTATCGGGTGTGATCGCCCACCCCAATGGGGAACAGATGATGCGGTATGAACAAAAGGGTTCGATCCAAACGCCGGAAAAGCTCGGCGACGAATTGGCGCATTATTTTCTCAGTCAAGGCGCACAAGAAATATTGAACGGGTTCGGAAGGATATCCTGGTGAGGATCCTATGAAAAAGGGAATGGTTTATTTGGTCGGCGCGGGACCCGGTGACCCGGGCCTTTTGACCCTGCGCGGGAAAGAACTGTTGTCCAGAGCCGATGTGGTCATCTATGACGCGCTGGTCCACCCGAAGATCCTCCAATTCATCTCGCCCCAAGCTAAAAGAATATTCCGCGGCAGCCGGGGTAAAAAAGACGCCTTGTCACAAAAGGATATCAACGATTCACTGGTGAGGTGGGCCTTAAAAGGCAAAAAGGTCGTGCGTTTGAAAGGCGGGGACTCCTTCGTGTTTGGAAGAGGCGCCGAGGAAATACTGGCCCTGGTCGGCCGGAAGATCAGGTTCGAGGTGGTTCCGGGGGTGACTTCGGCGATCGCCGTTCCGGCTTACGCGGGAATCCCGGTGACCCATCGGAGGATCAACTCTTCTTTTACCGTGGTGACCGGCCATGAGGATCCTTCCAAAAGCGAGAGTCAGGTGGATTGGGCCCATTTGGCGAAAGACAAAGGAACCCTGGTCTTTCTTATGGGCCTCCATACCCTTCCGGCTTTGTGTCAGCGGTTGATGGAAGAAGGAAAGGACCCATTGACACCCGCCGCGGCCATCCAAAGCGGCACGACGGTAAAGCAAAGGGTGGTCGTGGGAAATTTACGCAATTTGACCCCACTGACGAAACGGGCGAAACTTCAAGCTCCCGTAACGGTGGTGGTGGGGGATGTGGTTGATTTGGCCCCTCAATTGGGTTGGCTCTCCCAGAAGCCCCTTTGGGGTCTTCGGGTTTTGGTGACCCGAAACCACGCCAAGGCCGGATATTTATCCGGTCTGTTGACCGAAGAAGGCGCGGAAGTGATCGAGATCGCGACCATTGAAATCATCCCCCTTGAGTTGGACCGGCAAGGGCGGGAGACGCTTGGCAAGAGTGCGGAATATGATTGGCTTATTTTTTCCAGTGTTAATGCGGTCGAGTTATTCATGGATAACCTATTGAAAGCAGGGTTGACCGGGGGCGATCTGTCCAATGTCCGTATCGCATGTGTCGGGGAATCCACCGCCCGGGCGGTCAGATCTTTTGGCTTGAAACCCTCCCTCGTACCCGATGATTACAAACAAGAAGGACTGGTCAAATCTTTTCAAAAGGTTAAACTCAAAGGAAAGAAGTTGCTGTTCGCAAGGGCCTTGGAAGGGAGGGATCTGTTGGTGGAGTATTTCAAGAGCAAAAAAGTTGATTGTGATTCCTTGACGCTCTACAAAAATGGGACACCCCAAGGCGCTTCGGTAAAGATCCGCCGATTATTTTCAAAAGAGGGCGGGGTTGATTTGCTGACCTTCGCTTCTTCCTCCTCCGCCGACCACTTTTATGGCCTGTTTTCAAAGAAGGATAGAATGAAATGGTTGGGCTGCATCCCCGCCGCGGTCATCGGGCCTGTAACAGCCGCTTCCGTGCGTAAATGGGGTGGAAAAGTCGCGGTTCAGCCCCGTAAATACACCGTTCCCGACCTGGTGAAGGCCATCGCGAAATGGTCCGCCAAAAGGCCTAAACATTAGTAGAAGTGCCGCCTAAGAGCTAAAATATGGCCGGAGAAAATAAAATGTCTTATCCCATTCAACGCATGCGCCGTTTACGAAAGACCAAAGCCCTCAGGGGCCTTTTCGCCGAGACGAGGCTGGGTCCGGCGGATTTCATTCTTCCTCTTTTCGTGGCCGAAGGGATCAAAAGTCCCGAACCCATTTCCTCCATGCCGGGGGTTCAAAGACATAGTTTTTCCTCTTTGGTCAAAGAAGCGGGAGCGGCTTATCGTTTGGGGCTTCCGGCCGTTCTTTTGTTCGGTATCCCCAAACGAAAAGATAACGCCGCAAAAGGGTCCTATTCCGATCATGGCGTCATCCCCAAAGCGGTCCGGCTCATAAAAAAAGAGATCCCGGAATTAGTGGTGATCACCGATGTTTGCGCTTGTGAATATACCTCACATGGGCATTGCGGGATCCTCGGCCAAGGGGATGTGGACAATGATCGGACCCTGGAATTGCTCCAAAAAATAGCCCTTTCCCACGCGCGAGCGGGGGCGGATATGGTGGCTCCCTCGGATATGATGGATGGCCGGGTTTCGGCCATCCGCAAGATCCTGGATCAAAAGGGTTTTGCCATGACACCCATCCTTAGTTACGCGGCCAAGTTTTCGACTTCCTTTTATGGTCCTTTCCGGGACGCCGCGGACTCGGCCCCGGCTTTTGGGGACCGTAAAAGCTATCAAATGGCAGCCTCGAATCCACGGGAGGCATTGCGAGAAATCCAATTGGATATTGAGGAAGGCGCGGATGTGGTCATGGTCAAACCAGCACTGACGGCTTTGGATATTATCGCAAAGGCCAGGATGAGGTTTTCGGTCCCCCTTTGGGCCTATCACGTTTCGGGGGAGTACTCCATGATCAAGGCTGCCGGGAAATTGGGCTGGTTATCCGAGGAAACCGCGATGGCCGAAAGCCTTTTGGCCATCAAGCGCGCCGGGGCCGACCGGATCATCACTTATTGGGCTAAAGAAGCGGCGAAATTATTCAAATGATCATCCAATGACAAAGCCCCTCAACCTCGATCGATCCAAAAAGTTTTTCCTCAATGCCCAAAAGCACCTGGTGGGCGGCGTCAACAGCCCGGTCAGGGCCTTTCAAAGCGTGGGTGGCACACCCATTTTCATGGCCCGAGGGAAGGGCCCCTATTTGATCGATGTGGATGGCAACCGCTATTTGGATCTGGTGGGTTCCTGGGGGCCGCTCATCTTGGGTCAGGCGGAAACCTCGGTGCTTAACGCGGTCCGGAAAATCATGAAGAAGGGTTTTACTTTTGGCGCCCCCTCGCCATTGGAAACCGAATTGGCGGTTTGGGTCAAAAAAGCCTATCCTTCCATCGAGAAAATTCGTTTTGTCAGTTCCGGAACCGAAGCGGTTCTCAGTGCCGTTCGTTTGGCCCGCGCCGCGACAAGGAAAAAGCGGATCATCAAGTTCGACGGTTGTTACCATGGCCATGGCGACAGCCTTTTGGTGGCGGCTGGAAGCGGCGCTGCGACCCTTGGATTGCCCGACAGTCCAGGGGTACCGGAGGAAATAGCGTCACTGACCTTGAGCCTTCCGTTCAACGACCTCCCGGCCATCGAGTCGGCTTTCTCGAACTTCAAGGACATCGCGGCGGTCATTGTGGAACCCATCGTGGGGAATATGGGCCTGGTCCCCCCGAAACAAGGGTTTCTCCAAGGACTTCGAGATATCACAACGCGGCAACAAGCGCTCCTCATATTCGACGAAGTGATGACAGGATTCCGGGTGGCTTTTGGAGGCGCGCAGGAGCTTTATGGGATCAAGCCGGACCTCACCACCCTCGGTAAGATCATTGGAGGTGGAATGCCGGTCGGGGCTTATGGAGGGAAGGACGAGATCATGTCCCAAGTGGCTCCCGAGGGGCCGGTTTACCAAGCGGGAACGCTTTCAGGCAATCCTTTGGCCATGGCCGCGGGCATCGCGACCCTTAAACAGCTGTCGGATCGAAAAATATATGAAGAGTTGGAAAAGTCGGTGTCCTTTGTCGACGAGGGGATCCATAGGGCTTTGAAGGCGACGGGGGAAGAAGCCGTTTTCCAAAGGGTGGGGAGCATGGGAACCCTTTTCTTTTGTACGGGTCCGGTTGAGAACTACGATCAGGCCAAGAAATCGGACCGTAAAAAATTCGCCAAGTTTTTTTGGGCCATGGCCCAAAGAGGGGTTTATATCCCACCTTCCCAATTCGAGGCTTGGTTCTTTTCGGCGGCCTTAACCCAGGACCATTTGAAAAAAATCGTTAAATCCGTCACGGAAAGCTTGAGGGAAACGACTCAGGGTCCCCCTAGGCCCGGCTCGTCGTAAAAAAATCGGGCCAATTGCGGAAAATCTTGCTAAACTTTGGGTAACTTTGCTTGGAGGTACAACGTGAAAAGCCCCGGATTCGGTTTCAACGCAGCCGTTTTGGGTTCGATTTTCTTTCTTTTGGGCGTGAATCATAAAGTATTTGGTGATACTGAAATTGACTTAAGTGATGATCTGAAGCCCACTCCGACTTTGGCGCCTTCCAAGCCCTTTCCGACGGCCACTGCCCTTCCGAAGTTGAAAATGGAGCCTACACCGACCCTGGTTCCGAAAATCAACGGAGGTCCAAGCCCCATCCCAACGACCTCATTGATTGTAATGAACCCTACCGCGACGGAAGAAGTCGAGGAAACCCCGACTCCTATGGAAGTCCACGGTGTTCTGAAGATGAAAGATATTTACGGGGCGGGCATCAAGGCCTATCAAGAGCTGGACTACGACCAGGCGATCCGTTACCTCAAAAAGGCGATAACGACCCAGGATCCCTATTCCGAAAAATTTTATTATGCCGAGGCCAACGCCATGTTGGGGGTGATTTATCAATTCCATATCATTCATTATGGTTGGGCCTACCAGTATTATCGTGAAGCCCTAAAATACGAGAAGAACAATCCGACCGCTAAAAGACACATCAAACAAGTTTATCAATATCGAAATGATAAGGATTGAAATTGCCCTCTTTCCGTAAGGGATGGACCGCCGTCGCCTTCTTTCTCTTGGCCCAAATGGCCTTGGGGGAAGTGTCGCCTTTGTCCCTTTCCCTCTATGGGGTTTATGGAACTCCCGTGCAACCTTTAAGCCTTGCCGCGAATACGACGAACGGGTTCGGTTTTGAGCTGCTCGGTGAATGGAACGCCTCTACCTATGCTTCGCTAGGGTTGAGTTTCGAACAGGTCAGCTTCTCCGAACCGGCCAATTTCAGTATTCCGGTATTCAATTTAGAAGGCAGACTCTTCCCGTTCGAAAGCGGCAGGTACAAATTCTCTCCCTACGTTTACGGTGGAGCGGGGCTCAATCTTTCCAAGACGGGCGGCGCGACGCAGTTAAAGACCGGTATCGGAAGCCGGGTGTCCCTCATGGGCCCCTTGTTCTTTGATGTGGCCGTCGGAAGCCATTGGATACAAGCGCCGAATCCATTTCAATTCGTGGATTTGAGAGCTGGGCTAAGCTGTTCGATCGAATTCAACGAGAAACCCCAACAGGCCTCTAATCCTGCCGCCAATCCTGCCCCGGCCAAACCCGCGGCGGCACCCGCAACCGTCAGCCCAAGCCCAACGGTCCAGATTACACCCGCAATGATTCCTAGTCCGAGCCCGACAGTTCAGATCTCCCCGGAGATCATCACGCTCGACGAGAACGCCCCGACGCCTACTCCTGTCATTGATGCCGCGCCGGTCACGACGCTAGCTCAGGGCAAGTTCTATTATAAGATCGGTAACGACGCCTTTGCCGCCGGCAATTACCCCTTGGCCCTGAAGGCTTATAAGAAATCACTCACCCTTAAAGAAAAACACAAGGCGGCCTATTACTACGCTGAAACCTATGCCCAACTGGGAGTCATTTATCAGTTCCACGCCATGAAGGTGAAGGACCACGATAAAAAGGCCCTGGATAACTACAAGAAAGCCCTGAAGATCGACCCCGGGACCAAATCGGCTAAAAGATACTATAAAAAATTGAAGACGAAGGTGGCGAAAGAAGCGGCGATCGCGAAGAAAAAGGCGAAGGCAAAACCGAAGAAAAAAAACAAACCCGCGCCGGCTGAATCGGCGACCACGACCTCTCCAGACGCGACTCCCGCTAACCCTTGAGCCTTAAAAAAGAAAAGCCGGACCGGGGGTGACCCTGACCCGGCTTTTTTATCAAAGGTTTTAATTGACCATCTGTCGGATCCGTTCGATCTTGGTGGCCTTGCCGGTTTCCTTGTCCACGGAGACCACGACGGCTTGGAATAAATAGGGCATTTCCTCCGAAACCTCGAAACGCGACGGGGCTCCCGTCAAGAACCTTGATAAGACTTGGGGTTGTTTCATGCCGATCACCGAATTGGGGGATCCCGACATGCCGATGTCGGTCAAATAGGCCGTTCCTCCCGGCAATATTTCCTCGTCGGCCGTCATGACATGGGTATGGGTGCCGGTGACCGAACTGACACGACCGTTCAAGTACCAGCCCATCGCCCTTTTTTCACTGGTGGCCTCTCCGTGCATATCCACGATGATGACCTTGGCCTTTCCCTGGATCTGCTGCAATGCCCTGTCGGCGGCCTTGAAAGGGCAGTCCAAATTGATGTTCATGAAGGTCCGGCCGATAAGGTTAAGGACCGCAACGGGCGTCCCATTACAATCATAGATCCCCAGGCCGGAGCCGGCGTTTTCACTGGGGTAATTGTGGGGACGCAACAAACGGGGGTCGTGACCCAAAATTTCCTTCACCTCTTTCTTGGACCAAATGTGATTCCCGGAAGTGACGACATCCGCCCCGATCTCGATGATGTTTTTAAAAGAGTCGGGTTGGATCCCGGCGCCGCCGGCGAGGTTTTCGCCGTTGGCCACGGTGAAATCGATCTTATGGTCGGCCTTGACGCGACCAATGCAATTATGGACCGCGTGACGGCCTGGTTTTCCAATAATGTCGCCGATGAGGAGGATGTTCATGGGGTCCCTTTTTCGTTTAGTGTCCCAAAGAGTAATCAAAATGGCCGGGAAACACAACCCAAACCCCAAAGAAGGTCTGTCCCGACCAAACGAGATGCGATTTATTTGAAAAGATGAAATCCCTTTTCGCTTAAAACGGCTTTTAAGGGAATATCGTGGGGTTCGGCGGGTATTTTTTCAACGATCTGGAAGGAATAACCCAGCCCGATGGTCAGGGCCGTTTTTTTCAGAAGGGGAAGAACCCGGTCGTAATAGCCCTTGCCGAAACCTAAACGGTTGCCGGTGAGGTCAAAGGCCAGTCCGGGGATCAAAACCAGGTCAATTTCGTCCCAATTGGCCGGTTTAAGGCCCGTAGGCTCCAATATCCCGAAGGACCCCTTGACCAGGCTTTTAAAGTCCCGAACGGGATAGAAGTCGAAATGTGTCTTGTCCTTGACCACTTTGGGTAAATAAAGTTTTTTACCCGAGTCCAAAGAGCCTTCCAAAAGCGGATAAGTGTTGATCTCGGTGGGAATGGAGGCGAAAGCGCCTATCCCTTTGGCCTTGTGGAATTCGGGAAGGGATTTCAGGATATTCCAAACCCCTTGAGAGGCCGATTCGGCCAGTCCCGGGTCGACTTGGGCCCTTAATTTCTTCAACTTCTCCCGCAAGGGGTCTTTGGAATCGGGATGAGGGCTGTTCATTTCGCGGAAGTTTCTCCGGATTTTTTGTTTTTATCCAGTGTTTGAAGATGATCCAACCAGCTTTTAATCTTGGCTTCGTAACCCATCGTCGTCGGAATGTAATAACGGCCTGGGTTGGGGACATATTCCTGTTTCACATAATGCTCGGGATAATCATGCGCGTATTGATAACCCTCGCCATGACCCAAGGTTTTGGCCCCTGAATAATGGGCGTCTTTTAAATGCTGGGGAACCTCTTTAGTGGATTCATTCTTTACATCATTAGCAGCGGATTCCAATCCCATATAGGCCGCGTTACTTTTGGGGGCCGCGGCCAGATAAACCGTCGCTTGGGCGAGGGGAATTCGACCCTCGGGCAATCCTATGAATTCCAAGGCCTGTTGGGCGGCGATCGCTAGGGAGAGTGCTTGGGGATCGGCGTTTCCAATGTCTTCCGACGCCGAAATGACCAGCCTGCGTGCGATGAAACGGGGGTCCTCCCCCGCATAAAGCATTTTTGCCAGCCAATAGAGAGCTGCGTCGGGATCCGAACCCCGGATACTTTTAATGAAGGCGGAAATGGTGTCGTAATGCTGGTCGCCGGCGGCGTCATATTGGACCATCCTCTTTTGGATGGATTCCTGCGCAACCTCCAAGCCGAATGGAATAACACCGTCTTTTTCGGGAGGGGTGGTTAAGACCCCGACCTCCAAGGCATTCAAAAGGGTCCTTGCGTCCCCTGAAGCGGCTTTTAACAAATGGGATTTGGCTTCGGGGCTTAAATTCACTTTGTAATTGCCCAATCCATTTTCTGGGTCCGTCAAGGCCCGGTCCAAAATGAGGGCGAGGTGTTTTTCCTCCAATAAGCGTAATTCACAAACCCGGGAACGGGAGAGCAAGGCGGTGTTCAAGGCGAAAAAAGGATTTTGCGTGGTCGCCCCAACTAGGAGGATCGTACCTTGTTCCAGGTGGGGAAGAAGGGCGTCCTGTTGGCTTTTATTAAAATGATGGATCTCGTCCAAAAAGAGGATGGTGGACCGCTGATAAAGCTTTTTGTTCTCGGCGGCCTCGTCAAAGACCTTTCGGAGGTCCGCCAGGCCGGAGGTCACGGCATTCAGCGCGACAAAGCGACTTTTCGTCCGGCGCGCCACCAAGCGGGCGAAAGCGGTCTTGCCGGTGCCAGGGGGTCCATAAAGGATAAGGGACACCACCCGGTTGGCCTCCAAAAGACGACGGAGGAGCTTGCCAGGCCCGACCAAGTGTTCCTGACCCACATAATCCTCTAGGGTGCGGGGGGACATGCGGATGGCTAAAGGCCTAGCCGCGCTATCTTCAAGAGCGGAATCAAATAGATCCATGAAAACATGATAAGGGGATTGGAAGGGGTCAACAAGGGGAGAAAAAGGTGAGCCCCCACCTGTGCCGGTTAAGACAGTACTCTTCTGAGCCTGACTATAAGTCAGGTGGGCGCCCTCACAAGCGGTTCATTGCTTCCGAAGAAGACTATCCCCGATTGGTCTGTGGGAACCCATTTTTGTTTTTTGTGGCTCAGAATTTCCCGCCCCAAGATCGAACACCGCAGCAGGCTCGAAAGTATTTTAAATCGGTGCAAGGTCTTGTCAAGTCATGTTCAAAGGGCGATCGGCCAGGTTTGGGGACGGAAACAACAATTATGTTGACTGGCGGAAATAGGGTCTATTTAACACAGCCGTTTGTTTGGGGAAAAGCCCGACTTTGACAAATGATCAAATCAGCTGTTGAGAAAATAAGATAGCTATTGGAAAATGCTTGCCATTCAGGAAGGGTGAACGCGATGCAAATTCATGTCCGCTCGACTCAACTACCCCGGTGGTTTGTCCCTGGCTTCGTTTTATTGGCTTTGGTTTTGATCCCCTTTGCCTTGATGCTGGGGCTGGCTTTTGCCGCATTGGCCGTTGGGGGTTTGGTGCTTCGGGCTTTTCTGCCTCCGGCCGATAAAAGAGAAAGATATTCCCGGGTTTTTCATAGCTCCGATATCGATCCTAAAATATCAGACGCCTCGGCGATCGACGCCGAATTCGAAGTGAAGGATTCCAATGAAAAAGAATAAGCCCGTTAAAGCCGTAAAACGCCAATCCGAAACCAAGTCCAGCTCGGAGTTCGAGCTTTATAAGGGCATGCGGGTCGAGGATTTCAAGTATTCCTTCCAGGAGAACCTGAAATATCGCCTTATCAAGGAAGCTGGAACGGCGACGGATTATGACCGTTATTTAAGTCTGGCCTACGCCATCCGGGACCGGCAAGTCGAGAATTGGATGGCGACGCAGAAGACTTACCGCGAGAACAAAGTGAAGAGGGTCTACTATTTTTCCTTGGAGTTCCTCATAGGTCGAACGCTCGGAAATTCGGTCATTAATTTGCAAGTTGAGGACGCAGTCTCAAAAGCTTTAAGGGATCTGGGCCTCAATCTTGAGGAACTGAGGGAATCGGAGATCGACGCGGGCTTGGGGAACGGGGGTTTGGGCCGTTTAGCCGCATGCTTTATGGATTCCCTGGCCACGTTGGAAATCCCGGCCTATGGATATGGGATCCGTTATGATTACGGAATTTTCCGCCAGCGGATCGTCCGGGGTTACCAAGTGGAGGAGCCCGACGAGTGGTTAAGCCGGGAAAATCCTTGGGAAAAAGCCCGCCCCGAATATACCTATCGCATCCAATTCGGAGGCCATGTGGTCCAAAGGACCAATCGAGTCGGCAAACAAGTATTTGATTGGGTGGAGACGGAGGATGTTTTGGCGATGGCCTATGACACGCCCGTCCCAGGGTTCGGTAATAAAACCGTCAACAATTTGAGATTATGGTCCGCCAAGGCGACGGAAGAATTCGACCTGGACTTTTTCAATAAAGGGAATTATTTCGCTGCGACCTCGAAGAAAACCGAGACCGAGTCCATTTCTAAGGTCCTTTACCCCAACGACAATAGTCCCGAAGGCAGGGAATTGCGCTTGAAACAGCAGTTCTTTTTTGTTTCCGCATCCATTCAGGACATCCTGAGGCGCTTTAAAAGGGAACATTTGGATTTTAGGGGCCTGCCGGACGTAGCGGCCATCCAACTGAATGATACCCACCCCACCATCGCGATCGCCGAATTCATGAGAATTATGTTGGATTTGGAGGGAGTGGACTGGGACCTGGCCTGGGAGATCACCAAAGCCTTGTTCGGATATACCAACCATACTCTTCTGCCCGAAGCCTTGGAGAAGTGGCCTTTGAACCTTTTTGGACGTCTGTTTCCCCGGCATCTTCAGATCATCCAGGAGATCAATGCCCGGTTTTTGAGGGAAGTGGCCAACCGTTATCCGGGTGATACGGAGCGGTTACGACGCATGTCCATCTTCGAGGAAGGGACCGACCCCCACATCCGAATGGCCCATTTGGCCATCGTGGGAAGCCATTCGGTCAACGGGGTTTCGGCCCTCCACAGTGAATTGCTCAAAACGACCGTGGTGCCCGATTTTTACGACCTCTACCCGGAACGGTTCAACAACAAAACGAACGGCATCACTCAAAGACGTTGGCTGAGAAAATGCAATACCGGTCTTTCCGATCTGATCACGTCCAAGATCGGGGATAAATGGATCACCGACCTGGATCAGTTGAAGAAACTCGAAAAATTCGCCGGCGACAAGAAATTCCAAACGGAATGGCGCGCGATCAAGAAACAAAACAAGGAAAAATTGGCAGCCATCATCGCCAAAGAGCAAAGGTTGGCGATCGATACGGACTCCTTGTTCGACGTTCAGGTCAAGCGCATCCATGAATATAAGCGTCAGCTCCTGAACGCCCTCCATGTCATCGCTCTTTA
>Ga0070741_10013926_pt1 | contig 14064 bp, 10 predicted proteins | sample Coa_R1_4_FD_66440 | JGI IMG/M metagenome (GOLD analysis project Ga0070741, IMG submission 66440) | Surface soil microbial communities from Centralia Pennsylvania, which are recovering from an underground coalmine fire - Coalmine... | ecosystem: Environmental > Terrestrial > Soil > Unclassified ... | reverse complement strand
GCGAACTCACGTCCTTGACCTTTGGCAACGGAGCAAACACAAGCTTTAGCTATGACCCAGAGACGCTGCGCCTTACCGACCTCGTGACGGCAAAGAGTCCGACCACCTTCCAAAATTTGCATTATGCCTATGATGATGTTGGCAATATCCTGCAAATTGTGGATAACGTGCGGAGTGAAACGACCAACTATGGCTATGATGATTTGAATCGGCTGTTAAGCGCGTCCATCACAGGCGTCTATTCCCGCAGCTGGACGTACAACCAGATCGGGAACATGAGCACGCGGAACGATACGGGCACCCAGATTACCTATACCTACGATGCGAATCACAAGCACGCGGTGGCACAGACGGGTACGCAGTATTTCTGCTACGACGCCAACGGCAACATGACCAAGCACAATGCGTCAAATTCTACCTGCACGTCAGGCGGGGATACGATGAGTTATGATATTGAGAACCGCCTGACCTCGATGACGGTCGGCTCGACCACGACGACATTTGACTATAATGGGGATGGCACGCGGGTGAAGCGAGCGGTGGCAGGCAGCGAGACGGTGTATTCCATCGGCAACTATTACGAAGTCCACGTCTCGACCGGTACGACGATCAACAAGTATTACTATTTCGGCAGTCGGCGCATCGCATCCAACATTGCAGGCACGCTCTTTTACCTGCAAGCCGACCACTTGGGTTCATCGGCGATAGTGATGACGACGAGCGGGACGCTCTGGACGCGGCAGACCTATTATCCGTTTGGTGCGAAGCGCACAACCGAGGGGACGGCGCTGCCGACGGATTACACCTTCACGGGACAAAAGAGTGATGATGCGACGGGGTTGATGTTCTATGGCGCACGGTATTATGATACGACACTCGGACGGTTCACGCAACCAGATACTCTCATACCAGGGGCATTTAACCCGCAAGCGTTGAACCGCTTTTCATATGTATTGAACAATCCAGTCGGACTGGTTGACCCAAGTGGGCACGCGCCGCAATTCCCGGGTGATGATCCAAATAACTCTGATCCGTGCGGAAATGACTGGTGCTGGCAAAACCGTTGGTATGAGGCACATGGTCTGCATTGGGCTGACAAGAAGGGAGGATGGCTCGCAGGGGGGATCCGCATTTCTTCGATGAAGGCATCATGGATGAGGTTATCGGTGAGGCTGGAATTAAGATTGTCACCCCTGCAACCGCCCAACAAAAGGAATCTATCGCACGAGGGGTTTCTATGCTGGGACGGGCACTTTCCGGTGGCGTCCCAGCACTAAGAGATTTACTTGGGAGAACCTCCATCTTTATTCGTGATGCGAGTCCGCTCGTCTGTGGCGCTGGGCAGAATCCATGTTCCCTACCGGGACTTCCCGGTATGACCCATGAAGTTTTTCTGCCAGCGGAGGTATTTCTCAATTATGGGGATAATATGCATATGGTAGTCGTTCATGAGTTAGGACACGTCATCGACTGGCAAAGTCAAATTGCAACAGATTCGGAACGTCATTTCGGTGGACGGTTCTCCGATGTATGGTCGGGTCAACCACTTACCAACTATGCAGAAACAGGCGTATTCTCACAGTGGGAGAGATTCGCGGAGGCAGTCACAGTCTATGTCTTTCGCCAAGACTATTCGAAGGTCGCCACATTTAGGCCAGTGACCGACTTTCAGGATCAGATGAATCGGATGCAGGGATTATTAGAGGGCTGGTATTAATGCTACGCAAGTTATTGTTCCTCCTTCTGGGCGTCTCCCTATGTGGGTGTACGTCCTCGGGACAGCGAACTTGTACCGAAATTCTTGCTCCAGACCTCCGGGCACTCTTGACGCAGCAAGCGCCATCGCAAGAAATGCGCTCAAAAATTGCAGCGCTTTACGACCTGCCTTCAAACAAGGTGGAGGAATCGAGTGGCGGATTTTCATGGACCAAAGATGGCGTAGCTGGTAATTTCATTACAGAGCATCCTTTTAATCTAAAGTATCCCCCAGCAGCCAGTCTCGAATTCACTGAGCGTCCGCCCTCTACACAACAGGTACTCGAATGTCTTGGCACACCCGATATGTACCTAACCTGGTATCATGCACCAGCCGGTGCCGGTTATCGTCCAATTCTTGACCTTGATTTGTATTTCGTCCAGCGGGGTATCCGGGCGCGCGTCGCTCAATTGGGCGAACGTAATCGGCCCCCTCGCTTGGACGGTACGAACCCGGTTGTCGAGCTGTATTATGTTGAGCCGGATTCACGCGAAAAGACTCTGGAGCAACTAACTTTGTTAATCGCTGAGGAGCGAAAAGCAAAGATCAAGCCGTGGCCAGGCAGGTGGGAGGATCTTGTCATTGATATTGATCCGAGTTTGCGTTCGAAGTGAGGAGCAAGCTTAATAAGACATCGAACGTAAATTTATTGTGAATCTTCGAGGATTTAGCCAACTTCTAATTGCCTCTAGAAGTTGGCATTTTTACATGCAAGGGTAACAACGCCGTTTGCCCATAATATTTCGGCAGTCGGCGCATCGCCGCGAACATTGCGGGCACGCTGTTCTATATGCAGGCCGACCACCTCGGTTCGTCGGTGATTGTGATGACGACGAGCGGGACGCTCTGGACACGGCAGACCTATTATCCGTTCGGCGCGAAGCGGACAACGGAGGGGACGGCGCTGCCGACGGATTACACCTTCACCGGACAAAAGAGCGATGATTCAACGGGCTTGATGTTCTATGGGGCACGGTATTATGATACGACGCTGGGGCGATTCACACAGCCAGATACGCTAATCCCCGGTGCGTTCAACCCGCAAGCGTTCAACCGCTTCTCGTATGCCTTGAATAGTCCAGTGGTGTTTAATGACCCCAGCGGGCACATGGCGTGCGGGGGAGAATTTGGGGAATGTGGTGGTGCAAGTGGCAACTGCAATTGTGGCAATAACAATTCAAACGCCCCCTCTCAACAAGGGAATACTCAAGCACCCGTCACCACCGCCGCCAATCAGAATCCGCAGACAGAAACGCCTAGCGTAGATCCAAGTGACCCCTCCGGCAGCGATTGTTGGCCGCACTGTCACCGACAGGATTGTACGCCGAATTGTCTGCACCAGACAGCCGAAGTAACCTTCCGCGGCGGTGGGCTTCTAAAATGTGCCGCTTGTCAGTTTCAGGATACATCCAATTACAATGACCCTGAAATTCCGGAATGCGGTGGAAGCGGAAGTGCTGGCGGTGGCATTGGAATGGGGGAATCAAATGCCTGTGGAGGTGGTAGTGGCACTGGCGGCGGTGGACGTGGTGGCGGTTTTGGAGCTGGTGGGGGACCTATCGGAGGAGTTGGAGAAGGTAAAGTTGTTGGGCCATTTTCGGTCACAGATTGGAGAGGCTATCCTCTTGAGCCGGATTTGCGGCCAACTGGGCCTTTTAGGATATTAGAGGGAGAAGAGTATACTACCAACAGAAATCTGGCTAATCAAACTAACCGAGCACTTTCTCAACAGTATGGTTTAGCAGGATCAGGTATGGAAATTCACGAAATCAATCCAGTCAAATTCGGTGGCAGCCCAACAGACTTAGCCAATAAAACGCTTCTACCTGAGCCACTTCATGATGCGGTTACCGGTTGGTGGAATAGCTTTTTGTATCGTATAACTCACTAACTTGAATTAATATGATTGAACGAATTAAGCAACTCACTAACGGCTTTTTCTTTCACACAGGCGCTAGCCTCGACTCAATAGCAGAGATACAAGCAAACCTGCACGTGACATTTCCCAATGACTATGTAGATTTTTTGTCCTACTCCGACGGCGCAGACGGATACATTGGGAATGCGTATCTTAAGTTGTTCAATCTCGACCGTATTGCCAGGCTGAGACAGCAGACCCTGGCCTCCGGCGTGAAATCCGAGCTGATATTGTTTGGGTCGGATGGAGCAACCTGGAGTTACGCGTTTGACTCAAGACTCAGCCCTGCACCCATAGTTGGTGTTGACCCCATTGTGTTAGAAGATACTCCACCGGAACGCTATGCTGAAACCTTTATAGGTTTTTTGGAATACTTGGAAAGTCAACGTAAGTAATCCAAATACCGACATATGCTCCTTATTTCAAAGGAATAGAGGATAAATTGTAAGGACCACGATTTAGCATGTCTCTCGCAACTCATTAGGATCGAATTGCGTAATTTCCAGCCAGAACTACCCGTATAACGCCAACTTCTAACATGTATTTAGGTAGAAGTTGGCGTTATAGTTTTGAACATCGGCAGTCGGCGCATCGCATCCAATATTGCAGGCACGCTCTTTTACCTGCAAGCCGACCACCTCGGTTCATCGGCGATAGTGCTGACGACGAGTGGGACGCTGTGGACGCGGCAGACCTATTATCCGTTCGGGGCCAAGCGCACAACAGAAGGAACAGCCCTGCCGACGGATTACACATTCACCGGACGAAGAGTGAGGATTCACAAGAAGAGATCCAATTTATTTCTAATTTAATAACCCCATTCGCCACACCACCGCTTGCTAATGATACAAGAAAAAGCTAAAATAGTCGGGGGCGCGTTCCCATGCTCTATACACCCTCTTTGTAACTGCCTCTCATAGAGGTATCTTTATTCCCGATTTTCTCGTTTTCTTTTTGAAAAAATAACTGGGTCTTTCCTTTTTCCTCATTCAATTCTTCGAGTCTCGCAAGGTGACCGTGCTGTTGTACAAGCACCCCGTCTCTATGAGGAACTCACATCTCATAGAGATTAAAAAAGAAACCGAGCTTTTGCAAGCTCGGCTCTCATTGTTAGAAGGCAATAGGACTGGCACTAGGGCTAGCGAAAATGCCTACGAGCATTCTCAAGGACTCAATGAATTCCATGCCCAACCCATACCCTTTAGCGCGGAACGGGGATCCATTCCTCGAACAAAGGTATGCTGGCGATTGACGCTCGGCTCGTTTGAATGCTTCGGGCAGCTCAATCTTCGATTGTTCAACGAACGCTATTTGACTTCGAGAGCAGACGTGATGGCTTGTTCTATAGCCAGCCGATGCCCGTGTTCCCATGCCGCGACAAATCGCTCCTCACCCAATTGCGCACGCAGGGTTGCGATCTTGCTCTCATACTCCGGTCGATCCACCGAATCTATTACCGAGCCGATAGACTCACGTAGGGCGGCGGCGGCACCAAATACGTGCGCCGACTTTTCGGTCTGCCCCCTTGCCAAGGCAATCTCGGCCAAGCGCTCCAAACACCATGCGATTCCGCTCCTGTCCCCGATTTCCTGTCGTACTTGGAGGCTTTCATGTAACCGCATGAGCGCTTGCTTCCAGTTATCCTCACGCATAGCGATCCAGGCCAGTGTGCCGAGTGCGACCCCTACGCCCCATTTGTTGCCGACTTGCCTGCGTAGTGTCAAACTTTCCTCCACGAGCCGAGTCGCACTCTTATAATCGCCTTGGCGCGCAGCCACCTCACCCAAGCCGGCAAGCGCAAAGCCAATGCCTCTTACGTCTTTCAACTCGCGGTGGATTGATAACGCTTCTTCTAGGCGCTTGTTTGCCAATGGATAATTTCCGAGGCGCAGAGCCGCCCATCCTAAATTGATTAGTGCGCGGGCTGTGCCATGTTTATCGCCGAGCCCGTGCCAAATCACCAGCGCCTCCTCGAAAAGAACGGACGCGGTTGTATAGTCGCCCACCTCCGTCTTGGCATCTCCGAGCTTGATGAGCACGGAGGCGATACCTTGTTTATCCCCGACTTGACGGTAAATCGCCAGACTTTCGGAGGCGAGTGACAACGTCGCTGGATAATCGCTTTGCCGATAAGCGAGTTCTGCGGCCCGCGCGAGGAGCTTGGCGCGGGCCACCGTGCGTCCCTGTGCGGCATCCGTTTCAAGAACGGCAGTTAGTCGCGCGCGCCCTTCACTAAAATACCCACGCGCTTCCCAGAATAAGCCGAGCATATTGGCTAGTCGTGTACATACATCTCCTGCCCCTTGCGCCGTCTGGCTCCATTCGAGCGACGCACGCAAGTTGTCATGTTCTTGCTCCATACGATCTAGCCATTCGATCTGCTCCGTGCTCTCCAGTCTGGCTTCCGCCTGCTCGGCAAGCGCCAGGAAAAAGTTTGCATGCTTGTATCGAATTGTTTGGTCTTCCCCGCTCGCTTTCAATTGTTCCAAGCCAAACTCACGCAGCAGTTCCAGCATGACAAAACGTGGCTCGGCATCTGTATGCTCACTCTGGCGCAACAGACTCTTGTCGAGCAGGGACACGATTCGATCCAGCAGGGAGTGCTCGTCGCCCACCACAGCCTCCGCTGCGGCTAGGGTACAACCGCCGATAAAGACGGACAGCCGTCGAAATAATTCCTGTTCCGCTGCATCCAGCAAGTCGTAACTCCATGCAATGGTATTGCGCAGGGTCTGTTGACGTTCCGGCAAATCGCGCGCACCGTCGGTCAAGAATTGTAGACGATGGTCCAAGCGCGCAAGAATGCCCTGCGGAGTAAAGAACTTGACGCGCGCTGCCGCCAGCTCGATTGCTAGCGGCAAAGCATCCAGCCGATAGCAGATCTCGGCAACGGTGCGCGCCGTTTCGCGCGTCAGGTTAAAGCCCGGCTTGACGGCCCGGGCGCGTTGGATGAATAGTTCGACGGCAGCATATTGGGAGAGCGCTGCCAAGGACGGCAATTCCGCTAAATTCGGCATGGCGAGCGGCGGCACCGCGTATTCGCGCTCGCCGCGCACGCGCAAGCCCTCCCGGCTCGTGACCAGGACATTTAGCTGCGGTGCTGCGGCGAGCAACTCAACCACCACCGGCGCAGCGGAAATTACCTGCTCAAAGTTATCCAGAATCAGCAGCAGCTGTTTGCCATGCAAATATTCCTTAAGGGTGTCGAGGACCGAGCGACCCGCGCTCTCGGCAATGCGCAGTGTTTCGGCAATAGTTGATGCAACCAGCGCGGGCTGACGGATGGCCGCCAGAGCGACAAAAAACACACCATCCTGGAATTGTTCAGTGACCTCCGCGCCGACCTGGAGCGCGAGGCGCGTCTTGCCGCTGCCACCGGGCCCCGTGAGAGTCATAAGGCGTGTTCCCGACAATTGGTCCTTGACTTCCTGCACTTCTCGCTCGCGCCCGATAAAACTCGTTAGCTGGATCGGCAGATTGTTCGGAAGCGAGCCGAGCGTTTTGAGGGGCGGAAAATCGGAGGGTAAATCGGGCGCGCTAACCTGGAACACTTGTTGCGGTTGAAAATCTTTGACCCGATGTGTCCCCAAGTCGCGCAAGCCGATTTCGGGCGGCAGCTGTTCGCGTACCAATGCAGCAGTCGACGCGGACAACAGAATTTGTCCGCCATGGGCTGCCGACAAGAGGCGCGCAGTCCGGGCTAAAAATAGATATTCACCACCGCCATATTCGCCGGAAGTGTAATTGTCCGCGTTCACCTCCGCGTGGTCGGTGTGCAATGCCATCCGAACGCGAATCGGTCCTGTTTCTCCCCACGTTTCTGCCAATAAGGTGCGTTGCACGGCGAGCGCAGCCTTCAAACCATCCAAGGCAGATGCAAATACCGCATGAAAGGCATCGCCGATAACTTGAAATACATAACCATGATGGGCGACGATTTGTTGATTCAAGATCGCATGGTGGCGCGCGAGTGCGGCAGGCATCGCTGCTGGAAATTCCTGCCACAATTTTGTGCTGCCTTCAATGTCCGTGAAAAGAAACGTGACTGTACCCGAAGGTACTTCCCGACTCGAATAGATAGACGCTTCGGACATTTGTTTCCCACATGAATCGAAAACCGCTTCGAATGTGTACGAAGCGGTAGAATAAGGCAAAGGTGCAATGCAGGCGGCAGTTTCCTTGAAAGTCTAGCACGTGAATGCAGGCGCGTCAACGGCAGTAGCGACGGTGAGCAGCTCGCCACCAGTGGCGGTGAAAATAAAAAGATTTACAGTTGCGGGCGCGCCAGTCGTGGGTATCGGTGTACTGGTCGGCGCTAAGGTTGATGTGGGCGTATTCGTGGCTGTATCGGTTGGCGTCGGCGTGCTAGTCGGCAGCGATGTTGAGGTTGCTGTACTCGTGGGCGTCGCGGTGCGGCTCGGCGTATGGGTCAGTGTGCTCGTCGCCGTCGGCGTGCGAGTCCGGGAAGGAGTGGCAGATAAGGTTGGTGTACTAGTAGATACGCCGGTTGAGGTCGCGGTTTGTGTTCCTTTCCAAGAGAGGCAGCGTGCTTGCTCTCTCCTCTGTGTTATCCCTGCAAAAAATAGCCAGTGGAATGAGACAGATCAGGTTAACCAAAATGGATGGACGCGCGGCTGACCGAGACGTGCGTTGCACGAGTGAAGGGACTCGCTCTTACAATTGGGGGTATTATCGCGCATTATTTCGCGTGGGTCGAGAGTTTGTAAAACAAGGAATAACGAGGCTAAACAAAAAGAGCGAGAATTTGCTCCCGCCCTTTTTGTTTAGCTCTATAGATTGACGTCTCCGATTAGAAAAGTCATGTTTACGGATTGCACACACTATCTTGGTCTGTAAATACTTCTGCTTCACCCGATTGATTGATGAAATAAATTTCTGCGGTGATGTCGCCATTTTGCGCTGGATCGCCTGAAATATAATGATATGTTCTCGATACGGTTCCGTCAAAGATCCGGGGAAATTCTTGGCGCAGTACGGTTTCCGCCGCGCGTGCCATGTCATTACCCACTGATGGAATCGGATTCGTGCCAAAAAGCAAGGCAATCCCCGCGCGCGAAACGCCATCGAACCGCGTAAAGCACTGTTGAACTTGTGGGCGCAGCTGCGATTGCATGGATGACATTGAGCTACCTGGCGTCACGTGGAGATTCGCCGTATAGGGTGTGCCATTGAGACCAAAGAGTACCGTGGGGTACGGTGTATACGTTGCGCCGGGGGTATAGGTGGGTTCTGGCGGAAAGGGCGTATACGTCGGGTACGGCGTATAGGTCCACTCCGGAGGTACGTCGGTAAAGGTCGGATACGGCGTGTAGGTCAAATTCGGTGGCAGCGGCGTATAAGTGGGATACGGCGTGAACGTGAATCTCGGTGTAAAGGTCGGATAGCGCGTATAAGTCGGATAGCGTGTCACTGTCGGCGATGGTGTATAGGTTCTGGTGGGAGTGAGTGTGATGGTCGGGGTCGGTGCAGGCGGAGTGCCTTTGCTCTCTGCTACAAAAAAGAGCAAGCCTAAACCCAAGAGCAAGTCGGCAAAGAGCCAACCTGCCAGAGCGATAGTATCACGTGCGGGATTGCTTATGTTCATTCCTCGTCTCTTTGTTCAAGAACATGGGATGGGGCGGCTCACGCCGCCGCAACAGGACGCCGTGAGCGGTTTATTCTAACCGTAGTTAAGGTGTAATGCGAAACATCAAAAATAGAGCGCCGACAACAATGATAGATGAGATAACCACACTCGCACCGATGGCAAATGCCAGGGGAACAATCTTGACCTGCGCCTCGACCGGGGCAGAACCAAATTGCATTCCACCCACGCGCGAGCTCTGACGCAACAATTGTGCGGTGTTCGCCTGGTCGTTGACGAGCACCCGCAGGGTCTGGCTGATTTCGTTCTTGATCTGCGCGAGCAGGTTCGCTTGTTCGCCGCCAAATTCGGCCGTCGTCCGGGAAAGAGCATCCACACTCGCCCGGAGCTGCTCGGCGATGAGGGACGCTCCATCACCCCGGCTCTCGGCGAGAGAACGGCTAAGAGTTTGCTCGAACGATTTAATCGTTTGCCGCAGTTCATCCTGCCCTTTTAACAGCGCCGTAACCGAAGTGACCGCGCCCGCCACGCCTGCCACCGAACTGCTGCTTTTATCTACGGCGAGGCGCAAATCATCGGTTGTTTTGCGGAGTGCTTGCCCCCAGCCTCTAGCCTGTTCTTCGAGGACGTTGAGTTGTGCGGCGATGTCGTTCAATTTATCTTCTTGCACCGCCGTGTTCGCTTCAAGCGCACTGGAGAGTTTTTCTACGGCAGCAGCCAATTGCGTGGAGGTTTGATTGGCCGATTCGAGATGGCGGAACATTCGGTCTACATTGCCCGTCAACCCGTTGCTAAAGACGCGCAATCCATCGGCTTCGTCTTTCATCTGCCCCACGACCATGCCGAGCCGCAGATCGAGCTCTTTGGTGAGGTTCATCCATTCCCGCGCGCCGCCGTCCATTTGCGAGACCGCGCGGGTCATGCGATCCGAATTGGTGTTGAATTGTTTGACCGCTTGGGCTAATTCCTCTGCAATGCCCGCTTCGGTGTCGGTGCGGCGTTTGCTGCTCAATGCCTTTTCGATGACCCAGAGCGCATCTTCCAAATCGGAACGCACGCGGGCGGCCTCGTTGGTCGCACGCGTGGTTGCTACATCTTTGCGATAGTGAACCAGTATCGTTAGAAAGATAATTACCAGCAGGATGAACGCGGCGAGCAAGGCGGTCTGACTAAAGGTGAGAAAAGGCACCGCCGCTTTCCCGGCGAACCCGGTTTCCCAAAGATAGAGGAAACTTTCGCCGCTCAAATTGGGGTTCTGTTTCAACAGCGCGCCATAGTCCTGTGCGGCGAGCCAAAACGAAAACCAGGTCAGCGTGATGGGAACGAGGACGAGGACATTGCGCACCCATTCTAATCCGCTATACAAGGTACTGTACTGACGCAGCGCATCATCGGCGGCGCGTTTTTCAATCTCCGCCGGGTCAAAGACGCCATAGACGTTGACGTTCGCCAACTTGCCCACCTGCGCTTCATCGTTGATCATCTCACTAAGAGATTGCAATCGTCGCGCCGGCGCGCGCAGGTTCACTTTTTCCAACTGTGCGATTGCCTGATCCACGATGAGCTCGCGTTCGAGCTTGGAAATCAGAATGGTATCCACCGCCATTTCCATAGTTGAATTTGCCTCCCCCGTCACTAAAGGTTCGGCTTGGAAGAAACGTTCGTTCTGTGTCTGCTGTTGTCTGACCATCAGCTTTTTCTCCTCAAATTCTAAATCGCGGTGGGGTTGCGAATCTCCCCTTTAGCATATGCAATACGCTCGTCATCATTGCTGTCAAAGGCACTACGCAGACGGGCGCGACGGCTCGTATTCTTTAATGCTTTTTGCAGGATCTCGCGCTCTCGTTCTGTGAGCAAATCCAACGCGTCATGCAGCTGGGTTGGAATCCAGGCGGCAAAGATGGCGCGTTCATCGTCTGCCTCAATTGCTCGGCTAAGTGCATTCCAGCGTTCTTCAAATTCAAGTGCGGCGCGGATTTTACTCCAATTTAGGGTGTCAGGGAAAAAAGCTTCCGCCTCATACGCTTTGTGATAGGTCTTGGCAATTGCCAGTTTGGTATAGGGCATTTCGGGAGCTTGTTCAAGCCTGCGTAACTCATCCACAACGACAAGCGAAACGGTGGCCTTACGCACCTGTTCCTTTTCATAAGGCGTCATTAACAGTTCGAGGGGCTTGGCCACGAGTGAGCGACTGGACAAATCCACAATCTGCTTGATGCTTTCTTCGGTGCGCGGCTGTAAAGCCAAGATCTCGCGGAGCTCATGCAGAGTTTGCATCGCTTCTTGCGTGCGAGCAACTATATCTTGTTCCGAAGGATCGAGAAGGGCGGTCAACTCTTTGGCTTGGGCTGGGTCCGAGACCATGCCGGCGATGGTTCGTACATCATTTCGTTTAATCGCGCGCTTGAGCGCGAGAAGGGGCTTGAGCAATCGCTGCGTAGATTGGATCGCTGCGCGTTTATCCAAAGGAAGTTGTTTATCCTCGCTCAAGAGTTCGTCGTCATAGGCAATGAGGCGCTCTTGTTCGCTATCCGCTTTTAACAAACGGTCGCGCGCTGCTTTTCGTTCCCCCGCCTCCCGCACGCGATCCAGTGTCTCGTCGCGGAGCGTCCAGCCTGCCGCGAGTGCCGCCGAGGCCGCAGCGAGGATCTGATCATCATCTCCGGTCACGAGGGCATGGCGGAGGGCATCGCGCGTTTGGGCACGACGGGCCTCATAGAGCGCCATTCGGTCTTGGGTGGTGAGCGTTTTTGAATCTGCCAATCGCAGCTCGACGAGTTTTTCATTGTACAGCGCGAGTGCTTGCTCTTGGGTATCCAGATGTTCCAGATATTTGAGAATCTGGCGAGCCGTCCGCAACCGTTCGAGCGCGTGCGTGATCTGATTTCGTTCGTCGGGGGTCAACATCTGTAACCGTTCCAACAGGACACCCGGTTTGGCACCTGCTACTTGTTCAAAGAGGATTTTTTCTAATTCCTCATCGTCATCGTGTTCCAGTGCGCTCTGGATGCGCTGCTTGTACTTGAGACCGACTTGGCGAAATGCCTCTTCGGTGTGATTCTGGAATCCTTCGAGGTAATCACTACAAGCGTCAAAATGCTCGCGCCACGCGTGATAAATCTCAATAACATTTTCCCAATGTTGACGCCGATATTCGGTGACGAGACGGTCGAGAGTTTGAACACACTGCTTGGCTACCGCAACGTCTCTGCGATATTTCTCGGCGGGTTGGAAATGATTGAATAGCTCATCATTCCACGCTGTGGTGATACGGCGATGGCTGTGGGTGTTGTACTCTTTCTCGAATATCTCGAACGCGGCCCAGCGATTGGATTGTCGGTCGGGTTTCTCGGGGCCTTGGGCAATCACGGCTAATTCATGGACGCGGGCTGGCTCGTAGGGAATTGGGGCGTGATTCCGGGTTTTGGGGTTCAAGCGGCAGTTCGGGCGCGCACAGCCGCCTTGGACGTGCCAGCACCAGACATGCTGCACACCTCCGCATTCAGGACATTTGCCTGCCTTTCTCTTGTCGGGTTCGGGACCGATGGGGCGTTCGGCGGAATGATGGCAATACAGGCAGTCGATCTGTTTTCCGGGGAAAGATGACATATTCAGACCAGGTTGGAGGAAATACTAATTACAGCTAACTGGGTATAATTGAAGCGGACGTACCATAGGCTGCATTATAACATGGTTTGACATTCGTGTCGGCAGAATTTATTATATCCCAAGCGGCCGGGCGATGCGACTGGATTTCGCGCGCGGAATTTATTTCGCGCCGCACTTTAGCCCCATTGAAGAAAGTAGAGACACAGAGAATATAAAATTCTAACAAAGAGCTAACTTTCGGAGAAATAGCTTGACACCTCTTGGAGTAAATGATAGAATTTTTGGTGTACATTGCATTTTGATGATAATGATGGAGTCCGCTGAATTTTCGTTCCACGACCAATTTTGAGCTGTCCTGTTCAAGTCTAACACCATTTCGATTAGTCCTTGGGTTAAGCAATGCAATCAAATAGTCTCCACGAGCAACTGGGAGCGTTGAACTGCGGCGGGCTCGCTCAACGGCCACTCTCTCGAGCTACAAGTCCGTAGGGAGCTACTAGTGGGACCGACCAGTCTATTTTGGCATGGGTCGGTTTTTTGTTGTCCGCCTTTTCGGAGCGGATGCAATCCACGTCCGGGGTTCGGAATCGAGAGTTGCTCGATGGCGAGCTGTTTCGATTTTCAGCGAGGCACACGGTTAGTTTCATTACAGTAGTGGCACGATTCTCTTTTTCGCTTTAGAACTGTATATTATTTCGATGAGAAGGAGGGAAGACGGAATGCAACGGAGCTCCCTTGCGTGGATTATTGTACTGGCAGCCATTATTATTTGTGCAGGCTATCTTTATGTCGCAAAACCTGTCATCGTGCTACCGACCCAGACTGTTAGACTGCCACCGAACAGCCTCGCCGCGTTACAACGGCAGCTGAACGTGAACGAATTTGCCGTAAAAGCCCGGACGGATGGAAAAGCTTTAATCCTCGCGGACGGTAAGGAGGTGGGTTATATTTCATACAACTTGGGTCAGCTCAAGAATGCGTATGAGCTGGCAGAACGGATGTCGCTCACGCCGCAGGATGCGAAAATCATCCGCGTGGTTGCCAATGTATTTCCACAGCTGACCTGGAACGCCATTCTTACGTTGGTCACGGTAAATTCTGTTTTACCCATCGAAGTGACATTTCAATTTGTCTAAGGGTAAGAAAGGAGCGCCGCTTGCGAAAATTATCTTAACC
>Ga0070741_10013925_pt1 | contig 14065 bp, 11 predicted proteins | sample Coa_R1_4_FD_66440 | JGI IMG/M metagenome (GOLD analysis project Ga0070741, IMG submission 66440) | Surface soil microbial communities from Centralia Pennsylvania, which are recovering from an underground coalmine fire - Coalmine... | ecosystem: Environmental > Terrestrial > Soil > Unclassified ... | reverse complement strand
TTGAGAAAGACCATGAACCGCCATGCCGCAATGAAACATGCTGCCGGCAGCATGTTTCATTGCGGCATGGCGGTTCATGGTCTTTCTCAAAAATGTGTTATTCTAAGTCACCACGCTTGCCCAGGCGCTGGTGCTCATAAGCTTTTTTGATTGCAGTCAAGCTGCGCTGTACTTCACCGCGCTCCTCCAGGAGGTTCGCAAAGCGGAAGTAGGCGCTTGCAGCAATCTCGTGCGCATTAGATGCATCCAGCAGTTCCAGTGCTTGCGTAAAGTACTGGTCGGCGGAAGTAAAATCGCCTGTCTGATGGCGAATCTGCGCCAGAGCGATCAATGCCTGTCCCTGAGTCTGCGCATCGCCACTGGACCGCGCATAGTTGAGGGCTTCCTGAGCCTCATGCTCGGCTTCCTGCACCTGCCCGCGCTTCAGAAGCAACTCAGCCAATGCCGTGTGACAAACGGAAGCAGAGACCTCGTCGTTAAGTTCACGCTCAATCGAGATAGCCTGCTTGTACTCACTCTCGGCACTCTCAAGATCGCTTTGTTTCTCCAACGCCTTACCCAGACGCAGATGCGTCATACCGACAAGCCGCTGCTCATCGCGCATCTCATAGACTGCAAGACTACGCATCGCGTACTCGCGTGCCATCGCCAACTTACCCACGGACTTATAGCGCAGGCCAATCTCCGCGTACTTCTGAGCAAAGGTCTTGCTATCACGGTTCATGGTCTCAAGCGTCTCCAACGCCTTATGATAGAAGGAGATAGCTTTCTCCAGATCACCGAGTCGGAAGTAATCGTTTGCTAGGTTGCTAAAAACATCTAGCGAGAAGACGGGATCGGTAATCTGCCCATTCTCAATTGCCGTATTGCAGCGGAGATGGTTCTCCATAGCAAGAGTGTAATTATACAATAGGAAGTACGCTTTACCAAGCAAGTTACGAGCCCGCTCGATAAACTCGCTATCATTCAACGCTTCAGCCTGAGAGACGGCAGCGCGCAAATCGACAACAGCCTCCTGGTACTCACCAGCGCCCAGATGCACCTGACCACGTAGAAGATAGAGGCGATAGACCTGATCGGTAGTCACACGCTCGGGTTGAATGGGGTCAAGCAGCACTTCTGCCTGAGTGTAATCGCCCTGCTGGATCAGCACATCAGCTAGCAGCAGGTCGACATCGATACGCTGATCGGGGCCGGAATCTGCGGGAGAATAGCCAACGGCTCGGGCCTCTGTAGCCCCGGCAGGCGAACCTTCCAACAAAAAGGTCAGGGGCACATCCAGGCGTCGTGCAAGGATCGAAAGAGCTTTGAGAGATGGACGAATTTTCCCTCGCTCTATAGCTGAGATATAAGAGATTGAGAACTCGGGCGCTGCCAATTGCGCCTGGGTCATTTTTAAATTTGTACGAACCTCTCGAATATTCGTACCGACCCTGGCAGCAACTGCCTTGCCTACATTAGCAGTTTCTAGGGATGGCATGGAACAATTCCTTTCAAAGAGAAGTTACGATTGATCATCTTGATCTAAAGACTTCAGCACACTCAATGGAAACTACCTAACCTGTTCCTCGCGACTCACATACATACTTGCAAGTGTAACACTCATGTAACTCTCAGGTAATAGAACGCATTCTAGAGTAACACAAATGTTACAATGAGGAAAGTTGCTAGATAATACTTTATATTCCGTAGTCTATCATAGGCAATGATTCTAGTCAACCCATATTGTACTTTTTTCACATTCCCATTATACAATCCTTCTTATCAATACATTAGTGACTCATTAAATATTGTTTGAATAAAAAACGAGGAGGTTTTGAATTCATATTGCGCTTGGACGCTGGCACCTATAAATGGAGTTATGTTCATTATAACATAGCCCTACTCAAGTACATAACAAGGCGTTCCTTACTATGTAGGAGCATCTTACTATTCTCAGAAGAATTTACCATTTAGGAAGAAACACAAAGCCGAAGCGCGCTGCGTGCGCCAGCAGCGCGCTTCAGAACTATAGCAGCGAAAGAGATACTGGCAAAAAATGCCTGCCTACACTATAATGCATACCATTGTTAGATCACTTTTTCTGGAATCCTGCATTGTTAGGGGACTCAGTGAGGAGTTTATCTCAGACGATCTTGCGGAACAGGGTCCTATTTTTATCGGTTTTTCTAAGATAGAATAGTTACCTATGGAGAAAGGGGCCAGGATATGCAAACTATTCCTCTATTATTTGCCAATGCCGTCGAACGTTTTGGAATGTATCCAGCACTTATCGAACCTACGGATGATAACGAGGTGTCTACACTTACCTACCAGACATTGCAAGAGCGCGTACAGCGTTTCGCTGGATATTTACAGCAGCAGGGCTTCTCAAAGGGAGAACGCATGATGATCTGGTCGCCCAGCCGCATCGATTGGATGGTGACCTATCTGGCAGCCCTGATGGTTGGACTGGTCGTGGTTCCACTAGATATCAATACAAAAGAAGATTTTTTACAACGCCTTGCAGAAACAACCGAAGCCAGATATCTTGTGACAACACAGAAACAGTATAAGAGTCTGAAACAACCGCCAGTGCCACTCATTGATATCGATCAGCTCCCGGAAGGTCCCTTCGATGCGACTCGCTTACCGAGCATCGACGAGAACGACCTGGCGGAACTCGTGTTTACATCAGGTACTACAGGTCAACCAAAAGGAGTTATGCTCAGCCATCGCAATATCGTTTCTAATGCTACAACTGCGCTCCAGGTGGTGAATATTCAGTCGAAGGATCGTGCTCTATCTATTTTACCACTTTCACATATGTTTGAACTGACAATTGAAATGGCTATATTTCATATTGGAGCCAGCAACGTCTATGCGCGCACGCTCTCACCAGAGACGTTGTTCAGGTTGCTTGCCACACAGCATGTGACCCTTATGGTGCTGGTACCTCAGGCATTACAACTTTTTCTCAATGGCATTGAGCGCGAGGTCAGGCGTCAGAAGAAAGAAAAACAATGGGCGATGCTGCACAGTATCGCTGCTCACCTGCCATTTGGTGTAAGGCGCTACCTGTTTGGCACGGTACATAAGCGCTTTGGCGGCCAATTTCGCTTCTTTGTGAGCGGAGGAGCCTATTTACCACCGCAAATTGGTCGAACCTGGGAAAACATGGGCTTCCGCGTGTTGCAAGGGTATGGGGCCACTGAATGCGCCCCTGTTATCTCAGCAACCCCTTATCACGATCATAATCTTGAGTCGGTGGGCAAGCCGCTGCCGGGCGTAGAGGTACGCATCGCCGATGATGGCGAAATCCTTGTTCATGGTCCCAATGTCGCCCTGGGCTACTGGAAAAATCCTGAAGCAACGGAGGCTGTTTTCCGCGATGGCTGGTATTATACAGGCGACCTGGGCTATATGGACTCTCATGGCAACCTGTACCTCAAGGGCCGCAAGAAAAACCTGATCGTCCTGGCGAACGGCATGAATGTCTATCCTGAGGATGTTGAAAACGTGTTACAGGGCCAGAGCGGCGTCAAGGAGGCTATTGTTTGCGGTCTACCGGGAAAAGACAAGGAGACGGAAGTCCACGCTGTGCTCCTCATGGATGATCCCTCTAAGGCCAAAGATGCCGTGCGCAACGCAAACAAACAATTGGCCTCACACCAGCAAATCAGAGGCTTCACTCTCTGGACAGGCGAGGATTTCCCCCGCACCCATACGCTCAAAGTCAAACGTCCAGAGGTGCTTGCTACCCTGGAAGACATGCGCGCAGAGCACAAAGGATCATGAAAGAAAGGCGAACAAATGCAACATGCTCTATTTAGTAGCGACCCCTATAGGCAACCTTAACGATATTACATTGCGCGCCCTGGAGACACTGCGCTCGGTTGATATCATCGCGAGCGAAGATACGCGCAAGACAGGGTTGCTCCTCAAGCATTTCGCTATCTCCAAGCCACAGATTGCATTTCACGAGCACAACGAGCAGCGGGCAGGCGAACGCATCGAGGAGCTACTCAAGCAGGGTCAATCCGTCGCGGTGGTCACCAATGCAGGCACCCCTGGTATCTCTGATCCAGGCTTTACGCTGGTACGCCGAGCCATCAACGCACAGATCGATGTCAGCATGATCCCCGGCCCTACCGCTTTCGTAATGGCGCTGGTGCTCTCAGGGTTACCTGTACATAGTTTCACGTTTCGCGGCTTCCCTCCACGTAAAACGGTGGGCAGGCGCAAATTCATGGAGGTCGACAAAGAATCACCGCATACGCTAATCTATTACGAGAGCCCGTATCGCCTGGAAGATTTCTTGAAGGATGCCCTCGCCATCTTTGGAGATCGTCCAGCCGCACTTGCTAACGATCTCACAAAGATGTTTGAGAAGATAGAACGCGGAACCCTCTCAACGCTGCTGGGTTCAATCGAGCAGGAAAAGCTCAAAGGAGAATTCATCATTGTGATCGCAGGGAATCCAGAGTAACAAAAATCCGCTCATGCCCATTTCAAGGCACGAGCGGATTTTTGTTACTCTGGATGTGTTCTATTAGATCCCCATCACTTCGATCAATTCTTTTACAGCATCTGCCGATTTCTGGAGTTGTGCACGCTCACTCTCGGTCAACTCGATCTCGATGATCTGCTCCATACCTTTTGCTCCCAGCTTGACAGGAACACCGACATACAGGTCGCGAATGCCATATTCGCCCTGGAGATAGGCCGCACAAGGCATAATCATCTTTTTATCGAGCAGGATCGACTCGATCATCTGGAGCAGGGCAGCAGATGGTGCAAAGTAGGCGCTACCTGTGCCAAGCAACTTCACGATCTCTGCGCCACCATCACGCGTGCGTTGCACAATCTGCTCAATGCGCTCGGGCGGCAGCAATTGCGTAATAGGAATACCAGCCACCGTACACATGCGCGAGAGGGGCACCATCGTATCGCCGTGACCGCCCAGTACATACGCCTGTACATCGCGTACAGATACCCCCAGTTCCTGAGCGATAAACGTGCGGAAACGGGCTGTATCCAACACGCCAGCCTGGCCGATCACGCGCTCACGCGGGAAACCGCTGACGTGATAGGCGAGTTGCGCCATAGCATCGAGCGGATTTGTCAGCATAATGATAATGCAGTTCGGCGAGTACTTGACCACCTGCTCGGTGACCTGGGTTACGATCTCCTGATTCTTTTTGACCAGATCATCGCGCGACATGCCTGGCTTGCGCGGGAAACCAGAAGTGATCACAACGATATCCGAGTTCGCCGTATCAGCATAATCATTTGTGCCGGTGACCAGCGAATCAAATCCGAGCACAGGACCAGCCTGGAGCAGATCGAGCGCCTTGCCTTGCGGCATATTAGGAATAATATCATACATGACCACATCGGCGTAGTCGCGTTCCGCCAGGCGCTGAACCAGCGTGCTGCCGGTAAAGCCAGCCCCAATTACCGTAATTTTACTCCTCATTGACGATATTCCTTTCAAATATCTTCCCGGTACCATGCAGCCGCCTTTCTCTGGCAGCCTGGGCACCAGGTAATTTTTTTAGCACTCTACAAGGCTATTGTATGACCTGAAGAGCGCATATGGCAATTTACATGACCCATATTGAGGTAGATCCAATATGTTTGATCTACTCAAATTGCTAAAATAACCTCTTGACAGTTCACAAAACCTGGGGTAATATACTAACCACGAAGCGCGAACAACGCAAACGGAAACCAAAAGCATTGGGGTGTCGTTCAACGGTAGGACGGCTGACTCTGGATCAGTTAATTGGGGTTCGAATCCCTGCACCCCAGCCATGTTGTATGGCCTGGGAGGCCGCTTTAAAAGCTTCGATAGATGTACAAGTCAGTAGTTTTCTAGTGAAAAATTAATAGAAAAGCTACTGACTTTTTTTTGTGAAGTGGAAGGAGAAAAAGAGTGAGCTCACAAATCCCAGGCCTTGAAGCCAGAATGAAAGCACAAGAGAACAATCAAGGAAAATTGCACGCACGCGTTGAAGAATTGTCACGAGATATGCTGGAAAGCTTTCAAAAGCAGGTAGAGTCTCAGAAGCAATTTGAACAGGTAGTAGATGCCCGTTTCAGCGAGGTCGATGCCCGTTTCGACAAAGTCGATGCCCGTTTCAGCGAGGTCGACGCTCGTTTTGACAAAGTTGATGCCCGTTTCAGCGAGGTCGACGCTCGTTTTGACAAAGTTGAGTCTCGTCTTGACACGATTGAAGCGAGCATGGCAACAAAAGGTGATATCATATCTTTGAAAGATAATATTATATCTCTGACAAATAATATTATATCTGTCAAAGATGATATTGCATCTTTAGAAAGACGCATGAATGATGCGCTTCAACAGATTTTGATAGCAATTACTTCCCGACCTCCCCAATTAGATAGGTAAGTGTAGATATTGCGTAACAGAAAGCGCCTGGATAATGAGTATCCAGGCGCTTTCTGTTGCCTAAGATCTTTGCGCAAGGCTATAGCTATGCGTTTATTGTTGCATCATCAGTATTCACAGCTCAGATAGAAGTCTGTTATACTGGCACTCGGTTACTCGTCTTTTGAAAAAGAGGACGCAAAAGGAATAGCAACGCCTCCCTCAAACTTACTTGCAATCGCGTGGAAAATTTACCTAGTTATGGGGAGGCATGTTCCATCGAAGGAAGATATACTTGAGAAAGTCCTTCTCGTTTTTACTCCCACCGAGAACGAGAGGAGAATAGCTTCCCGCCAGTCATCTTGTAAGGAGGACATACAATGAGCATGCGACCTGTTATGATTGTTGGCCTTGTCCTGGTAACCCATTTGCCACGCGTAGTCGCGAAAAGCCTGAAGAATGAGGGAACATAATGAGAGAAACTCGTCCACTTTTTAGTCCATCAATGGATGACCAGACAGCTAAATGGGCCCGGCGACTCTTCATCCCTTTGACGACCCTGGCCTGGGTAACGCTGGCAGGAGTCCTCCTATGGGGAGCCAGCCATATTACGCGTGCACTTTTGTTGCTGATAATCGCGGCCATTTTCGCCTTCGCGCTTGCTCCCATCGTTGGCCTGCTGGAACGTATCAAAATACCACGTACCCTGGCAATTTTGATCGTTTACCTGCTGCTCCTTAGCGCAATCTGCGTATTCTGCTACTTCAGTATCAGAGCCACTATCGAGCAGACAATGACCCTGGCGATACAAGCAGGCAAGATGTTAACACCCGGTCCCAATGGCTCGCCTACCCCACTGGAACAGACGCTCATCTCATACGGTATTGCACCAGCGCAGATTGCAGCAGCACGACAAGAAATCGTGACACAGGGAGAAAATTTCGTCAAGAATTCGCTGCCTCTGCTGAGAGGGATCGGCGATTTTGCGCTTGATACGATCATCATGGCCGTGATGAGCATCTATCTGCTCATTGATGGCTCGCGCGTGGCACGCTGGGCACGCCAGAATGCACCTGTGGCCGCACGAGCTAGCTTTCTGCTGGACACGCTACAACGCATCGTTGGAGGCTACATCCGCGGACAACTGATTCTAGCGCTCCTGATTAGCCTGCTGGTCTGGATAGGCATGGAATTTATCTTTCACCTTCCATATGCTGTATTCCTGGGCGCAGTGGCCTTCGCGATGGCATTTATTCCCGTGCTGGGCACGCTCATCTCAGGTACCATCTGTGTCCTGATCGGCTTCTCGCACGGCCCACTCATAGCGGTCGGTGTGTTGCTCTATTTCGTCATCATTCACGTCATTGAGAGCGAATTAGTAGGGCCACGCATCGTCGGTCAGGCGATTGGACTGCACCCGGTCGTCTCGCTCTTCGCGCTCGTTGCCGGTGGCGAACTTTTTGGCATCTGGGGTGCCCTCTTCGCCTCACCTCTTGCGGGCCTTTTGCAGGCGATCATCATCGCCTTCTGGACTGAATGGCGTCAGCGTCACCCTGAGCAGTTTCAGCCGCAAGAGACAAATCACATCACCAAAAAGCTTGATGATACTGTCGAAAATACCTCAACCCCCTCCACAGAAACTGTATAATTATAGAATAGATGGAGAAGTTGGAAAGTCGAGAGAATCTTCTCTTGTGAGGCTCTGCCAACTTCTCCAAAACCGCGATCTGCCCTCGTGCCACGTAGGATAACTTAATACACCATACATAAAATCCCTCTGGACGACCTTGTACGCTAGATGCCTTAAAAATATATAGACGGACATTACATATAACAGCAATCATGAATATACACACCTTGTCGTAAGGTATACTATATGTTATATTTATGCATATGGTTCGGGCAGTAAACTCAAGCAGGAGGATGGACCAGCATGGTGACAGCTACAGCCCACGCAGCAGAAACCACAGCTATTTTCCCGGTTGCCTCGACAGTCTGTGAAGATATTTCTATAGATACATCCATTGAACAACAAAGTTCGAAGGAAACGCAGGAGAAACCTGATCAGTTTGATCTTGTAGCGCGTGCACTTCAAGGCGATCACGAAGCATTTGGCGAGATTGTTGATCAGCACAGTACATTGATGCTACGAACAGCAACGCTTATTGTAGGGGACCGTGATACTGCCGAGGATGTCGTACAAGATGCTCTCATCCAGGCATGGTACCACCTCTCTGATCTACGTAAAGCGGGTGCGCTCCGCCCCTGGCTCATACGTATCGTCGTCAACCAGTGTATCAGCTTTAAGCGCCGTCAGGCCCGTGCCGCTGCCTTTATGCGTCAGGCTCTTTCTGAGCAAGAAACAGATTTGATCGCGCAGGCCGCCGACGATCATAAAGGACGTATGGAGCGCGATTGGGATCTTGCACAGGCCATCGAAAGCCTCCCGGTCAAACAGAAAGTCGTGATCACGCTTCATTATTATAATAGTATGACCTTGCCCGAAATGGCCCAGACGCTTAATATTTCAGAGAACACGCTCAAGAAGCGCATCCAGGCAGCACTAAACAATCTGCGGCGCATCTTGCATGCCTCCTCGACGGAAGAGGAAACCATAGTACGGCGTGGCACAAAGCAGTGCGTTCAATCCGCCGCTTGAATAAGATGCGTCTCAAGCAGTTTTATGCGGGGATCATGCGCTGCCAGTAGTTCAAAATATCGTCAATCATAGCAGATTCGCAACGCACGAGAAAAATAGCCCGTTGCGTTATCTCACGAAAATAGGAGATGATCTGCGCATCGAGTTGCCGACACGTTGCCAGGGTCAGCACACCACGTTCCGCCCCTACCGGGACGCAGTAATAGCGGCAGGCTAACTCATATGGAAAAAGATGGAAGAGGCGATGAGAAGGATAATTCGCAAGATATGCCAGGTATGGCAAGAGATCCGCCTCACGTGTTTGCCATACCGTTGAAGGAGAAGAAGCCCGTACAGCAGCACCGACAGCTTCTTCTACAGCATTCGCTACAACAGCCGTCTGGTCAGCTTGCAAGCGTTGCAGCATGGTTCGTGCAGCAGCGCCGTAAAGTACCTGCATTTCGTATTCAATATCAACTAGTAATGTAGAGATACGCTTCGCCACCGCTTGTGCACCTACAAGCGGTGTTTGCGGCAACACCACCGCGCAAAATACATCAACTATCAGCACACTATCGCTGCACCGCACATTACGCCTGATGCGTAAAGCTGCTTGCTGCAAAGCCACACGAGATTGTTCAGCTCCCACGATGTACAGCAATGCTAACTGTTCGTTATCGGCCTGCTCACGACTACAATAATTCAACCTCTCCACACTTCCACCTCTCCACATATTTTAGGTAGCTCTTTCATGAGACATTCCGAATTTTTCGACCATCCGTTCAGATCCTCCGAATCCCCACCTGCGGCGGGACGGTAATCATCTCAAATGGGCGTTCCAAAATTTGGGATGGCTCATGCAAAAATTTTGTATGCTGCAGTAGCATATAAAATCTTTGCAAACTGTGCAGCGGCAAAGAAGTTGTGATCTTGTTAAAACGAGCGGAAACGAGTAAAGAATTAGCGCGTATTCTAGCTTTTCGATCCTTAACATCAGATGAACAAACACCACTCAACCATAACCAATCTCCTATTCCCACGTTCACGACATGATGACATACTTTGAGATACTGTGGAACATTTCGCCTCCCCTAATTTCTTGCGTAAGGGGCCGTATGGAGGCAGCTCCTTACGCAGCAGGAGAAAGTTACCTTGTCTGATATGTTGGTCGCTGAAACATGCGATATGGTTACGAATAATGTTGATGGAAATTCCGCTATACATTGGTGTATTTCCTGGGCCGCGGCACTGATTCCTGACGCAGCCATGATTCCTGATAGCAGCGTTTTCTCAGGAGTTGTTCAGTCGCGTTCGCTCACTGCCACCGTCTCAGGTGCACCCGGTTTGCTTCTCATGAGTCATCCCGAATTTTTGGCACGCCCGTTTCCTGTAATCACCGTCCCGCAAGCGGTGATTCGGCATGACCTAACAGACGACCGAAAAACTCGGGATGGCCTATGAGGTACCCCAGCAGCACTAGAACGTTTGAAAACTCTGCGATTACTCCAGGATTAGAGGACCCATCAAGGTCCTCTAATGAGTATGAGGTACGTATGAATGGAAGAGATATCTATTTATCGAAGTTGCATAGCCTTCTAGAGAGAAGAGATAAGATCTGGACAGCCATCTGGCAATCGAGTTTCGCTGCCTGCTCAATGTTAGCGAACGCCAGCGTGTATATACTGATTGCACACATGCTCGGACCTCAAAGTTTTGGCACTTATATGTTTGTGCGCTGGTTAGCAATCATTGCTGTGCCAATTATGGGTACAGGTATGTCTACGCTTACCAGTCGTCAGATTGCTGATATCCAGAGTCGCGAAGCGCCACGCTTCGTTGCAGGAATATTCTATTTTCTCTGGTACCGCCAATGCTGTTGTATTCTTCTCTATATTCTGGCATATCTTACCTTATCCATCCCAATCTCCAGGTTTTTTGGATTCTTTTCGCCTGTTATCCTGCTTCTGTCTTCCCTCTCTACACTGCCGTTGTTAATCAGCAGCGTAGCCGGACTAACGCTACGTAGTTTACGCCGTGTAGACCTTCTGGCGACGCTTCATCTTTTTAGCGCCCTGACCAGTTTGCTCTCTATGATTATTGTGTGGCAGGTAGGAAGCAGGCAGGTAGGTACATTCCTGCTGGCCTCAACATTGGCCGATACACTGACACTCGCTCTGGCAGCCATCTGTGTCATTCGGCTCCTGCCAATGAAGGAAGCACAACAACCAGGCATTTTTCTGAGGGAGCGCCTCAAGCGAGCTCTGAAACATCCCTTCACGCCTTTCATACTTGATGTTATCGTCTGGCAGCGCAGCGAACTCCCCCTGCTCGCACTCTGGCACCAGCCAGCCGAACTTGGTTTTTATATCATCAGTTCCATGATCAGCAGCGCAGTGATCGGCATTGCACCCACATTGTTCTCAACCTATGTGCAGCCTTTACTTTTACGCTACATGCCAACTCGTCATTATCACAACCCATACGACGCCTTTATCAAAACATCCTGCTACATTGTTTTTCTGGCTATTCCCATCTGCTTCTTGTTCATCGTCTTCTGTCCAGCTATCATCACTTTCTGCCTGGGAAGAGCCTACTTTCCTGCGATCATACCACTGCGTATTTTATTGATCGCTTCGGTCTTTGGCAGCATCGCAACGATCAGCGTGACCTGTCTGGCAAACAATGGTCAGCAAAGCAGTCGTGTGTGGCCGGGTATCGGCGTAGCCTTGCTGAAAATCGTTCTGGCCTGGGTGTGCATCGCTCATTGGGGCATGATTGGTGCAGCATTTGCCAGCGCGAGTGCACAAATCGTATCCGCTATTAGTTCGATTTGTATTTGTAGAAATCTCCTCATCCGATACGAGATAGGGATACAAAATTCGTAACAGTTCAGGAACAATCGCTCACCAGGGGCGGCGCTGACTGCGTAGCGCCGCCCCTGGTGAGCGATTGTTCTCCGAGTACTATAGCATCAACACTATTGTAACCAAACGTCTTCTTGTAGCGTCTCAATCATATATGATGAACTGGAAGAGATTACGCATTGGCCCATATGAAGTAGTTATGCTTGCCCTAGTTGTGGCAGCTTCACTACTGCGCATTTTGCTCATCAGCCAGAACTGGCCCGCGACGAATAGCGATGAAGCCACAATGGATCTGATGGCGCTGCATATTGCTTATCGCGGGGAACACCCGATCTTTTTTTACGGGCAGGACTACATGGCCCCTATCGAGGGGTATGTTGGTGCACTATGCATTCAATTCTTCGGCGTCTCGCTATTTGCAGTGCGCCTGGGCCTGATCCCGTTCTTTGCTCTATTCCTTGTCTGTCTATATTTTCTGACGCGTCTGCTCTACACGCGCCCATTAGCGCTTGTGACGGTCGCGCTATTAAGCCTGGGTTCAAATCCTGTTATTCTCTATCAACTGCGTGCCATTGGCGGCTATCCAGAAATTGTGCTGTTTGCTGCGCTGATCTTCTTGCTCGCCAGCCAGCTTGCACTCTCTTCGCATCTCTTCTTCGATGCGTCGGCGCTACGAGAACGACGCTGGCGCTGGCTGGCCTATGGCTTTCTGGGTCTCCTCATTGGACTCGCTGTATGGGACGATCAACTCATTTTGCCGTGCATCGTCGCGGCGGCTGCGCTGCTCTTCCTCTTTTGTAGGCGCGAAATACTGCGCTCACGGGCCGGTCTCTTCCTGCTGCTTGGCCTGATTATAGGTGCATCGCCACTGATCTATTACAATCTCACAGCCCCTCTCGGTCAGAACTCCCTGAACACGCTGCTGAACCTCCAGAGTTCAGGCATCACCGAGGTAAAGGGCATGGGCATTCCTCTCGTGCGACAAATTGCCGGGACCCTGATGATCGCTCTGCCCACAGCGACAAGCTATAGTCCGCTGTGCGATATAAAGAGTTTTCCGCTATTTGGTTCGGCAGCCGACGTGAGCTGGCAGTGTGCGATTTTACAAGGGGGTTGGTCGCTGGGCTATCTTCTGCTCTGGGCCATAGCCGTCTGGCTGGCTGGCAGCATGGTATGGAAACAGTGGCGACAGAGACCACAGCAAAGCTGGTCTTTCGCGGAGCGGCAGGAGTGTATACGCCAGTGTGCACGCCTGATGCTGCTGCTCAGCGCGGGTATGGCTCTTGGTATCTATGTGATGAGCCCGCCAGCAGCACGAGTTCCCGATACGAGCTGGCGCTACCTGATATGTATGCAGGTCGCGACATCTGCCGTGTTGTGGCCTCTGTGGCGAGGTATCACACACGGACTGCAGAATTTCCGTGTCTCGGAGAGATTACGCGTTGCCAGCCGGGCAACAATAGTGCTCGTCTTGAGAATAGCTGTGCTTGTGCTGGTTGCCGGTGTATTTTTCATGGGCACGATTGGCGTCATCCAGGATATCCCCACTGCCCAGGGAGCCTATCAGCAGCGCGAGGCCCTGGTTCACGACCTGCTCAAAGTTGGCGCAACGCGCGTGTACTCAGATTACTGGACCTGTAACTGGCTGACATTCCAGAGCCACGAGCAGATTATTTGTGCCGTGCTTGGCGAAACTTTGCAGCCTAATCTTGACCGCTATCTGCCTTACCGCGATATGCTCAAGGCCACTGCTCACCCAGCTTATGTGTTTTCCATGAATCCAACCAGTATTGGTCCCAAACAGGCAGTATTTTTTGAGCGTCATATTCTCCCTCAAAATAGTCAGTACCAGCGCTACACTTTTGATAATTATGTTGTTTATATATGAGGAAGAGTATCATTGCGCCTGCGGCGCTCACAAAATTTTTTTATCATCAATCATTTTTCCGGCGGAGCCGGAAAAATGATTGATGATAAAAAAATTTTGTGAGCGTCGCAGGCACTACCTCACAGCCACATGGGCGGAGCCAGCCGCGACAGAGGCGTTTGTGGCTGCATACAAAGGTACGATGCTGGGGCGAGTAGTCCCGGCACGAAGAGGCGATAGCGCATGCGGGTGGCCCAAATGGTTATGAAAAGGTGAAAGCTGAGCCCCTTATCGGCTATAATGTTTAGAAACAGGGGATGTAT
>Ga0070741_10013924_pt1 | contig 14065 bp, 21 predicted proteins | sample Coa_R1_4_FD_66440 | JGI IMG/M metagenome (GOLD analysis project Ga0070741, IMG submission 66440) | Surface soil microbial communities from Centralia Pennsylvania, which are recovering from an underground coalmine fire - Coalmine... | ecosystem: Environmental > Terrestrial > Soil > Unclassified ... | reverse complement strand
TTGGTAAAGAACCCGGAGAGGTTCAACAAGAGTGTGCTTCTCAGCACAAACCTCTTTATGGATATCATTTCAGAATGCGCGTCAGGACATGTAGGCTCTATCGGCAACGTCTATTCGGGCAACTATGGCGACAGGTACGCGATGTTTGAGCCGGCGCACGGAAGCGCGCCAAAGTACGCTGGGCAGAACAAGGTCAACCCTGTCGCGACTGTCCTGTCGGGCGCATGGATGGTAGAATACCTCGGTGAGAAGCAGATCTGCGACGCAATATTCAAGGCCACCGAAGACGTCATCAACGAAAACAAGTACGTGACGTACGACTTGGGCGGTAAGGCCACATTGTCGCAGATGGCTGACCAGATAGCTGCAAGGGCGTCAAAGCTGTTGAAAAAGTGACAGCTCGATGACCGAGAGCGTCTCGTAGAACAGCCTTTTTTCCTTTACCACTTTTTTGTATATTTTCATTTTTGCAATCGGCTTGTCAAGCTCTGTCGCGTCAGCAAGCGAAGAAACTACAAGGAGCATCTTGCCATCACGTGCAAGCAAAGGCAACGCAGACATGATAAAATGGACTGTAGTTTCTATGCCTGCAGTACCGCCGTGAACTGTCAGGTCCTTGACTTTGTCGTCTGGCAGGTAGGGAGGGTTGCTCACTATCAGGTCAAACTTGCCAGCAAACGCAGACGCCGCGTCGCAGCAGGCAAGCATGGCGCCTGACCTGCTCTTGCAGTGCTGCAAAGCCTGAATGCTGATGTCAGAGCCTGCGACATTTTGAAAGTTCTTTTCAAGTACCTGGAGCAGCATGCCAGAGCCTACACCTATTTCAAGTGCCCATTTTCCGCGGTACTGCAGGATACAGTCCGCCAGAAGAAACGTGTCGTCAGATGGAACGTACATTTTGCACCGATTCTGCTATCTCCATTAAATCGTCTGCTGCCAACTGGTCTATCTTATTACCGCCAAAGTCAGCTTTTATACCTGCTTTGGCTGCCACCGTGGAAGCTTTCTTGTTTCTTTTTGAGAAGAGCAAATTGAGGCTCTTTGCTGTTTCTTTTGTAACTGTATTTATTGGCATTATCCTGAGGACTGCCGATTCGACAAGCGGCTGTGGCTCAAACGATTGCCTTCCAACCTTTAACAATTTTTCAATCTTGAAGCAATATGAAGAAAGCGCAGAAATCGCGCGATAGTTCTTGCTGCCAGGCGCAGCTGCAAGCTTGTCTGCAAATTCCTCCTGCACCATGACTATTGCCCTGTCAAACTTCTGGGTGGCAAGCCATTCCAATGCATCCCTGCTCCGTGAGTAGGGAAGGTTCGACACAAATGCATCAAAATGCAGGTTCGCACCCTTGAACAGGTCTGCATTTACAAGCTCTAGGTTCTCGAACTTTAGCCGCTCCTGTGCCTGCCTGAATAATCCCTTATCTACTTCAAAGGAAATGACGCGATGTGCGCGTCTGCAAAGCTCTGCAGTAAGCACTCCCTCGCCTGTGCCTACTTCACATAGTGTCTCATTCTTGCTAATATTTGCGGCTTCAATAATTCTGGCAAGCACCCTGCGATCAACTAGCATGTGCTGGCCGAGAATCCTGCGCTTGTCTGGCAATTACTTTCTTACAAAGAGGTTCATTCTGGCCTGCCCCATTATCTCTTCGATGATCCTTTTTGCGATGAGCTTGGCAGGGTCCCTCAGGCCGACCCTGGTTTGGATGTCCATGAAATTCTCGAATTTTTTCTTGTCCCTTTCCTTGATTATTGTCATCATGTATGTCTTGCCAATACCGGGGATGAGCTCAAGCGCGTGTATCCTTGGGGTTATCGGCTGCGACATGTTGATGTAATCGATAAAGCGTTTTTCATTGGCAACCACTATTTTTTCAACGATGGCAGCAAGCTCGTTCTTTGCCGTCTGCGAAACGTCGTTGTACTCAAGCCGGCCCAGCACGCTTGCCACCTTGTCACGCCCTTCCCTGCCGATGTAAAGGCGCTCGCCTATCTCGACATTTGCGTTTTGCACGCCTAGGAGCTCAAGAAGCGTCAGCCTCTCCTCGCCTATTGCCTGAATTATCACTCCTTCCCGGCCCCTTACGGTTATTGACTTGCCCCTTGGGGTGAAATCGAGAACATAGGCGTACTCTTCGTATTTTCTAGGCTGGCCGTGATCCGCGTGGCTGGCTGTAGGGTGCTGCCCCGCAGTGTCCTGTGGCGATTGAGAAGGCGGTTGTCCTGACAATGTTCAATCCCTATTATGCAGAGAGTATGTATTTAACTTTGAGTATCGACCTTTACGATGTTCAGCATCTTCTCGAGCGTGTCAGTCAGGATGAGTTTCTTCCACCCGAAAGTAAAAGCCCGCAGCTCTTCAAGCGAGACAGGCATTATGTTCACGATTTCAACTGCCTCTTCCTCTGTCAGGTCGCATTCTTCAACCAGCTGGCGGACCATCTTTTGGGCCTTCTTTGAATCAACCTTGGCAAACTTGCCAACATAGTCCGCAGTCCACCTCTGGATCTGGTCCATGTCGTCAGGCTTGACAGATTCCAGAATTTCCTTGACATGCGGCAACGTAATTATCTCTTTCTTGATTATCTCTGTCATTCGCCCTTTGCACCTTCTGAAGCGCCTGCAAATGGCTTGATGTGGTTGAGCCTTGTCTGCAGTATCTTTTTCTTGTCGCCAAATACTACTGCGACTCTCAGGGTGCGCTTGCCCACCGCTTCCACCACGCCCACCCTGCCGTGGAACCTCCTGTGCGGTGTGGTGTCGTGCTCCCTTGGGTCAACATCCACAACAACCTTGTCTCCAACCTTGTAATCATGAAGCAGGTATGATATACCCCTGACAACATTATCCTTTGTCAGTATTGAGCGGGCCTTTCTTCGTGTACCGTGCGATCGTGGCATAGAAGGTCACTGCCATCAGCCTTAATTTAATATTATCTACCTTCGTTGACGTCTGAAATCCCACGCTCTGACAGGGTAAACAGTATCTCGCGCTCTGCATGGTATGGGCTGTCCACCATCCTAGCTATCCTGTTCTTGCCCGAGCGCTTTAGGTAAATCCTGTAGGTGCTGGTGTGCGCCACCACGTTGCCACCAGTCGGCCTTGCGGTTTCGCCGAAATACGCGTCAGGCGATGCCTGGATCTGGTTTGTCACGAGTACCGCCACTTCGTATGTTTCTGCAATCCTTACCAAGATGTGCATAAACTTGTTGAGCCTCTGCTGTCGCTCTGATAGGGTCGCGCGGCCGAGGAACTCGGCGCGGTAGTGCGCGACCGCAGAGTCGACTATTATCAGCTTGACATTGTTGTCTTCGATGACAGAGCCGGCTTCTTCGATGATAAGCTCTTGGTGCGCGCTGTTATACGCCTTGGCCACGATGACGTTTTCAAGCGCCTTTTGCGGATCAAAGCCCCTTGCTTTTGATATGGAAACTATTCTTTCGGGCCGGAAGGTGCTTTCAGTGTCGATGTAGATTGCCTTGCCTACAAGGCCGCCTGCTTGCGGCTCTTGCTGCACGATCACACAAAGGGTGTGGCATAGCTGCGTCTTGCCGGTCCCAAACTCGCCATAAACCTCCGTTACTGCCTTTGTTTCAAGGCCGCCCCCGAGCAGGTCGTCAAAGCTTTTGGAGCCTGTTGATATCCGCTCCCTCCGCCTGCTGTAGAGGCTGGTTGCGGTGACAAAGCTTTTGTCTATAACCCCGAGCTCTTCCAGCACCATTCTAGCTTTATTGCATATCTCGACTGACTCGTCCATCTCCATGCCGGTAGCTTCCGCAACATCCACCGGCCCCCTTACCAAAAGATCCCGGATAGACCTGAAGCCGGCCTCTTTGAGACGCTTTTCGGTAGCCGGCCCTATCTCCTCGATATTGCCCAGCGCCAGCTTGCCTGAAACAGCATCCTCCGCGGTCAACCGCTACTACCTTTACAGGTGCTACTAATTAGTATTGATAGAACGCCGAAATTCGGCGCTGCGGGTGCCGGAGCAAAATATATATCTTTGTTATTTCTGGTCTATCTAAGATATAGGGATATGATGGAAAGCAAGACGTTGGTCGTGACGGCTCTTGCGACTGTCATGGTGCTGTCTGCATTCGCCGTGATCTTCCAGAGCGCGGATGCACACGGTGTACAAGCACAGCTACAGAGCAGATTCGTAAGGATTGATAATGAGCAATTCTCCGACAACACCCTGAATACAGGCGACACACTGACCGTAACGGGCGAGCTTCACAGCTTAGTCAACAAGCCACTCAGAGCATGGATGTCACTGTTCAGCGATTCAGCTAACGCAGGCAACAGATGGGAGTTCTTGACAAGGGATCCACCAGGCAACATATTCGACATTGCGCCAGGTGCAGTCATTCCATACTCGATCACTGTGAAAGCACTCGAGCCAGGAACATACCATGTGCACACCCAGCTCAATATTGAGCACGTAGGTCCAGGTCTGGGCAGAGGTCAGACAGTGAACGTCAGTGGTGAACCAATTCTCAAGCCAATTCCGTATGGCAACATTGTCTACCAGTGCATCATTATCGGCGTTGGTCTCGGAGTAACCTTCGCAACAAGACCGTGGCAGGTTATCTAAGCCACTCCCCCTCTTTCCTTTTCATTTTTCTACAATTCAGCCTACGCTAACTTTTCCATTTGACTTGCAAAAAATTACTGCTTGGTTGCCTGCTTTACCAGCTCGTACTTTGAAGTGTACCCGCGCGGGTTTATCATCATGCCCTTGTAGTTGAAGGTAGACGAATTGCCCACAATGACAGTTGTTATCATGCCAAGCATGTCCTGGTGATCAAGCATCTTGTCCAGGCTTGTGATGACAACCTGTTGTGTCTCTCTGTATGCGCCCTTTACTATTGCCACAGGAGTCTCAGGCTTTCTGTATTTCAGGAATATCTCTTTGGTGTCGCGGAGCTGGTGCACCCTTTTCTTGCTTGCAGGGTTGTAGATGACTGTCACATAGTCGCCCATCGCGGCCGCTTCGACCCTCTTTACGATGATGTCCCAGGGAACCAGCAGGTCGCTCATGCTGACTACCGCAAAGTCTGTCATCAATGGCGAGCCCACTAGCGCGGCGCAAGAGTTCAGCGATGACACTCCGGGGACGCACTCGACATAGATTCCGTTTTCCCTGTCCCAGCCCTTTTCTGCCAAAATTTCATAAATGAGCCCGACCATTCCGTATATGCCCGGGTCGCCTGACGAAACAAGCGATACAACCTTGCCAGACTCTGCAAAGTCGATGGCCTGGTTTGCCCTGTCTACTTCCTGGGTCATCGCGTAGCGGTAGACCTCCTTGCCCTTAATCAGGTCTTCGACAAGGCCGACATAAGTATCATAGCCGATGATGACACCGCTTTCTTCAATGACTTCCTTGGCCCTGTACGTCATGTGATCGTGGCTGCCCGGGCCCACTCCGACCACGTACAGCTTGCCCAATTTAGCGCTCATTTGCAAAAATTTTGAGGTAGGATGCCATTTATCCTTTTCCAGCCTTGCAGAGCCCGAACTCATCATGCAGCGCCTGCACCGCCTGGCCGCAGTCGCTGTCGTTGACTACAAATGCCAAGTTGAGCTCCGACGAGCCCTGCGCTATCATTATGACGTTTACGCCATGCTTGGCAACTGCCCCAAAGACCTTGGCAGCGACTCCCTTTATCCCGCGCATCCCCGAGCCCACTACTGCAATGACTGCAACGTCGTCGTTGACCTTGACCTGCTTTATGACCTTGCCAAGCAGGTTCAGCTCCAGCGTCGTGGTGGCCTTGTCAAGGTCGCTCTTTCTGACCACCATTGAGATGCTCGACTCTGAAGGGCTCTGTGATATCATCATGATGTTCACACGGTTTTTTGCAAGCGTGTCAAATATCCTGGCCGCCGTTCCCGGCGCCCCAACCATCCCACCGCCGCTGACGTCGATAAGCGCAGTATGCCTTATCGCGCTTACGGACTTAACTATTTTTTGCGACTCTTTGCTTGGGTTCTGGGTGATGACCGTGCCGGGATGCTTTGTGTTGAAAGTGTTGCGGATCCTGAGTGGGATCTTGGTTTCAATGACCGGCTCTAGTGCGCGCGGGTGCATGTACTTTGCCCCAAAGAGCGCCATCTCCATCGCTTCTGAAAACGACACTTCCTTGAGCACCTGCGCGTCCTTTACTATCTTGGGGTCTGCAGTCATCAGCCCGTCGACGTCGCTCCACAGCCACACTTCGTCGGCGTTGATGCTTGCGGCTATTATCGTCGCGGTATAGTCAGAGCCGCCCCTGCCAATCGTGGTGGTGTTGCCGTACTGGTCTGCGCCGACAAAGCCTGTCACCACCGGCACAGAGTCCTGCTTCAGTAGTGGCTCAAGCTTGTGGTTCACCCGCAGCTTCGTGGTGTCCATGAGCGGCCGGGCCTCGCCAAAATTCGAATCGGTAAGTATGCCGGCTTCCTTGCCAGTCAGGTAATCCGACTTGATCCCGATGTCCTGCAGAGCAAACGACACTATAGGAGTTGAAAGCCGCTCGCCAAACGACATTAGGTAGTCAAGCGACTTGGGCGTGACTTCGCCTAAGAGCACGATTCCACCAAGCACGTCTTTGAGCTCGCTGATTATTTTCTCGACTGCCGCTACGGCTTCTTCTTCGAGCTTTTTGTCAGAAATCGCACCCTGCGCGATGTCAAGGTGTGTCTTGGCTGATTTTTTCACAAACTCGTCTATCGAGGACTTGTCGCCGCGCTTCACGCTGTCTGCTATTGAAAGCAATCCGTCGGTCATGCCACGCACCGCGGAAACCACGCATACGATGTCGTTTCCTTTCTTGTGCGACTTTACCAGTTGCGCCACGTGTCTGACCTTGTCTGGAGAATCTACAGCAGTTCCGCCAAACTTCATCACAAGGCGCATGGCTAATCCTGGACTCTTGGAGCTAAATAGAAGTGAATCCTGCCCACGTTTGCTATCTTGAACTCTAGCCGGAGAGGCATCTTTGTCGAGTACTCGGCGGCGACAGAGCCACCCATCGAGACCACCGCCTTTGTTATTTTCGATAGATAATCGAGGCTGTACGTCGCCTTGCTGTCTTCTTTGACCACCAGCTCTTCAAGCCCTTCGTTGCCTGCTTCAAGCGTGATGTCGGCCTCGCCAGAGTCGCCCCTGCCGGAAAAGTCGATCTTGCCGGACTTGGTTTCAATCGAAATGTATTCAGACACCACTTGCACATCAGAAAGCACCTTGTCAAACGCCATGGCAGTGAGCACTGCCTTTGAATTGAAATTAAGCTTTGGTAATGGAGTAGAACTGGCAGAACTTTCTATTAGACGCGTCTTGTATTCCCGCTTGTAGCCGTTTGACATCTTTAAATGGAGCATGCTGTCGTCGCCCAGGCTTATCTCGATGGCGTCCTTTTTGTCGGCCCTCTTTACTAACTTTGAAAACTCGTCGACGCGGATGCCAAATTTCAGCGCGCTGTCGCATTCGTACGCCTCAAACGCATCGTTTGGCCAGAAAATGTCGATGAGCGCAATATGGGAAGGGTCCATCCCTCTGAACGAGATCCCTTCGGCGGCAGCGTCAAATGTCGCTTCATCTACCAATGTGGATATTGCTGACGCAATGGCCTTCCACTCTTCGGGCGACTTTGTCCGGGCTACAAACACCAAATTATGCTAGTGGCAGCGATAACGGATTTTAAACATTGCTATTTAGGCGTAGTTGCGCCAAGTATGATTGCACTTTGTGCACCGATAAAATTGCGTTGTAGCTTCGTCTGCCGACCTTGTCTGCAGCATCCACCAGAACGCGGTGTCGTTCTTGCACTGGGGACATTCGATGTTTGTTGTCGGCAGCGCGTCGACCGTCGCTTCCCCGTCCATCACCTTGAGCGAGGCATCAGAGCCGGTCTTTTGCTTCTCTGCAACTTCCTTCCTGCCCTCGCCGTCACCCTTCTTGGCCTTGAAGCCGCACTTGGGACAGCTCATTATTTCTTCGCCGGGCGCGGGCCTAAGGCGTGTTTCACACTTTGGGCAGAAACGCAATTTGAAAAAACCTCGCTACTTTTTGAGGGCGGACTTGACCATGCTGGAAAAGTCCTTCGAGTATTCCGTGGCAGAGGTAGAGGCATCATGTATCACTTCCATCGGGTCTTTTCTCTTTGTCGTCACCCTCATAATGTAGTCCTTGATCAGTGGGTGCTTTAGGATAACGCCGGCAAAGTCCACGCTCTTTTCCTTCAAGAGCTCGTGCTGGATAATGTACAAAATAGAAATGTCTTCTTCACGTATCTTTAGCTCGATCTCGTTATCCTTGACGTCTGAAATTTCCGCAAGCAAAGTGGCGTCATACAGACAACTACTTATTGAGGATATAAATGATACCATCCCGGACGAAATGGCAGACAGCAGTTTCATAGCAGAGGTCGCCCTTGCAAAGTCGCAGGACAGTGTCAAGGCAGGCCAACCGCTGACCCTGAGCCTGAGTTTCAAGATACAGGGCGCGATACGGGAAGCGTTTGACCAGAAGAACTGGGAGCGCGCCTACAACAAGCATGACAACGGCTTTAGGATGACCATTGAAGTTGACATCAAGTCAGGCAGGAAAACTATAATGCAGATAAAATTTGTAAGAAAGGCTGCGCTATTCTGGACCCGCAACCCCAAGATACCATACAGGATATGGATCTCGATAGTAAAGGACGATACGCCATTTTACCCGCTGACAGTTGAAGAAGCAAGGTCAATCCTGTTTGACGTGAACAAGGTGATAGAGCTGTCCGGCAGCGACCTTGACTCTGGCACCCACAAGCTCTACGCAGAGATCAGGGTTTCATGGGGCAGGCACGATTACACCGAGCCGACAGAGATCAAGGCAAAATCAAACGAGATAGAACTGATGCGCGTGGCCGCATAACGCTTGGAACGGGAAAAGATAATCACCATACTCATACTGATCGGGCTGTTTGGCGGCCTGGTCGGCGGGCCAATCGCAAGCCTCGCGGATTATTACGCTTCTCCAGAAAAAAGGTTCTGGCTTTTCATAATCCCGGAATTCATTGGCTTTGGCTGCATCGTATTGATGATAGTCTACGGAAAATCAAGGAAAAAGACTAATAGCAAGCCAGAATAGAAATGTTGCATCAACTAGCAGAAATCCAGACGGTTTATAAGATTAAAACGCGCAAATGATGTCAATGCAGGCCAATGTGCCCGGCAAGGAGGCCGAGCTTTACACGAGATTGCCAAACGGCAGGATGAAGTGCACGGCGTGCGCCAGACTGTGCGAGATACCAGAGGGCAAGATCGGCCTGTGCGGCATCAGGGGCGTCGTTGACAACAAACTGCAATTATTCGTTTACGGCAGGGTCATCGCCGGGCATATCGACCCAATAGAGAAAAAGCCCGTGACCCATTATATGCCGGGAAGTGACATATTTTCAATTTCTACGACCGGTTGCAACTGGCTCTGCCAGTACTGCCAGAACTATGACATTTCACAGAGGCGCAAGGTGGAAGGCGCGGAGATGACGCCGGCGCAGGTAGCCGAGACTGCAGCTCAATACGGCACGCAAGGGATCGCCTATACCTACAACGAGCCTTCGATTTTCATAGAGTTTGCACGCGATTGCGGAATAGAGGCGCACAAGCGTGGCATCTTCAACATCTTTGTTTCAAATGGCTACGACACGCCGGAATCTGTCAGCATGATGAGGCAGTTCCTTGACTGCATCACAGTTGATTTCAAGGGCAGCGGCAAGCAAGAGTTTGTCAGGCGATACATCGGGATTCCAGATTCCGAACCAATATTTCAGACGCTAAAAGAAATACGTGACAGGACAAATATTCACGTCGAGATAACCGACCTTATTGTGCCGCAGGTAGGCGATGACTTGGATGCTGCAAGAAAGCTGTGCAGGTTCGTCTACGACGAGCTTGGGCCTGACACTCCGATTCACTTTTTGCGCTTCCACCCCGACTACAAGATGATGGACTTTGACAGCACGCCTGTCACGACACTTGAAAAGCACCATGCAATAGCCAAGCAAGAAGGGCTGAAATACGCGTACCTTGGGAACGTGCCAGGCCACCCGCTAGAGCACACGTACTGCCCGGAATGCGGCAAGGTGGCAATAGGGCGCTACGGCTTTGACATCGAGTCATGGAACCTTGACGCCAACAACGCCTGCAAGAACTGCGGCTATCCGATACCGATAACTGGCAGGCTCAAGGCAAGGAAAAAGAACCCGTTCCAGTTCATACGCTGACTTTATCTGTCATGGTGAGCAATATAGTATCAATGGGCTTCAGGTGCAAGGTTTGCGGAACAGAATTGCCAGACAAGGAACATCTAGAAAGACACAAGCAGGTTCATGGCAAGAAGCCAAAGATTGTAGAAGCTGGCGGGATAGATTTCGACAAGGTGGGTTTCTAAGCCATAATTTCGCTTTTCTTTTTTCCTCTATTTGTTAACAAATCTGGAACATGGCGCTACCAGTGATGCCTATTGCCGATCGCATGTAAGTATCATGAATTTTTATTCAAAAGATGCACTCTACTTATACTATTTTGTCCTGTTTTAGTCGTTGGGAAAGAACACAGATTCGGCGGCAGCGAAATACTATGAAGAAGTCGTCAGATTGATGAATGAAATGTTGGGCGAATTAAAAGATATGAACATGACCTTAAAGCAGCATAACCGAACAGTTGATGAACTGAATGAAAGGGTTCGCAAAATTGGCGTTAATACAAGCAATCTCAGATAGCAATCTGCGCCGCGCTCAAGCCCGCTTACTCTGGGCTATGGAGAAGCTGCCAATTGTAATACCGATCAGATTAAATTAACAGACACCCGAGAAGCTTTTCATCGGGGTCGTTGTCTAGCATGGTATGATGCCAGCCTTGGGCGCTGGAGGCCGCTGGTTCGAATCCGGCCGACCCCATCATCTTTGTGTACATGTTTCACACTTTTTTCAAGTTTGCAGGCCAATGCAGCATTGGGGCAGCATCACGCAGTTTCGGCGTGTGAAGGGCTTTCAGCGTCCACCTGACCATAGCCGCGCGAATACCTCTTTGCCCTTGCGCCAAACAATACGGCTGCCAGGAAGGCAAAGATGCCGGCGGTTATGGCATAGCTCATGACCGAGTCAGCCATGACAATAGTAGGCGATTGTCGAAGATAAATTTGTCGCTATGATCGATATTAAGTGTCGGTTGAATAAAAGAAAGGAAAAAGGGAGGGGTTTAATCCCACTTGCTCCACGCGGCCATCCAACGGTATGTCCACGTGTTAAGCTTTGCACCCAACGCTGCTATCGGAACTGACAGCACTGCTCCTGCACCCGAACCCAGAGCCACAGGACTGTTGTAGAACTTGCCTACCTGAGGTTCAATGGGCGTCATGTACGCAGGCAGTGTCGGCCTTGGATACTTGAACGCAACTTCGAGCGGATCCCTGACGAGCAACAGGTTGACCATGTTGAACAGTGGGAACGAAAGGCCAACGAGTGTTCCGCCAATGATGATCGCTGCGTGCTTGTTGCGTCTTGTAGCCCAATATGTCAGATCTAACAGCATTGCCGAAGGTATCCACACAGGCACCACGATGAAGTCGTACGGATAGCCCAGTGCGAACCACGCTCCTTTTGCAACCCACGTATAGATTGTCATGATTGTGGCGTAGTATGTAGCCGTTCCTGGAACTCCTGTGAACAGCATGTAGTATATCGCTCCTACCACAAGCATTGTGGATTGGGAGATTGAAAATACTACGAATGAAGTCCACATCCAGTCTGTATAGAAGATGTAGTCTCCTGCGTTGATGGTTAGCAGTGTGCTGTTGACAGCAACCACTACTATGAACAAGTAGTGCGTTGTACGTCTAAGCCAGACCATTATCTACCCAGACAGATACGTAGTATATAAAATTTTATGTTGCCTTGGAGCCTGTGCGAAATTCAGACCAAGAATGGTTGTGGGCTAGAATAGCGGCATGACGGGACGAGAAAAGCTTGCTGGAAAATTAGACAAAAAGGAAAAAGAGAGGGTTAAGCTCTTACGGGCTTTTCGCCTACGATCTTCATGATGAAGAAGAACCCTAGTGCTTCGATGACAGTCAGGACGGACAGTGCGTAAGTGCCACTTGGCAATGGATATGCCCACGGATAGACCGTCACGCCTACATAGACTCCGCCTGCGGTTGCAGCCCAGCACAGTGCAAAGCCAAGGATGTACACGCCCTTCATGTTCTCGACTCTGCGGCCAATCATGCGTTCGATGTCGTCGCGGCTCTCGCCGCCTCCACCGCCACCACCACTCCTGCGTCCACCGCTTCCGTATCCCTTTGGTAATGTCATTTGCTATACAAATAGGATATGCCTTTTTAAATTTTGCTGTTAGCAGGCATACGGGTAGCCTTGGAAGAACTGAAAACCGTCACTTATAAGGGGCTGTTTTTGTCGCCAAATAGGCTAGCCAATCTTGTCCTTGCCACCAGAACGACTACGCTTATCAGAACTGCCGCGACTATTGCTGCGCTGGGGGAGAATTCAGGAACCACGACTACGCTAAAGTCGGCGCTCTCGATCTGTCCGATAGCTTGGCCCTCAACAGTGTTAATTTTTACGCTGATTGTGGCCGGACCCGTGCCATTGAATCTGACAAGAACCGTGTCTATGCCTGTCACGTCAGTCTTTTTGTTTTTGAGCTGGACAACCTTGCCATTGGCATCTTGTACTGTAAGATCATATTGTACGTCTTGCAGCGGAAAGTGGGTCTTGTCAGTGAATGTGATCCCAAACGATGTTTCAGTGTTTGATGATATGTCAGAATCCCAGTCTAACCTGATCCAGTAATTTCCGCTTCCGGTTTGCTTCTCGAGCGGCGACTTTGGAATGTCGCTGGTTGACTTGATCACAGGCTCGCCCGTGCCCGTTTCCACCAGGTCAAACATGAACTGCGTAGGCGGTACGCCCGTAGTGGCATTTCCATAGGTTTGCGCCTTGACTGGATAAGGGAATTCGTTTACTATCCATATTTTGTTCTCCACCTGTCCCATGTTCCACCCGACAAGCGTTGTGTTGTAGGTGCCTGCGGGCACGTCGACTGCCTCTTTTCCCATCGGCTTTATCTCCTCGCACCCGCTGCATGCAGGCTTGCCCCACGAGCTGTCATCCAACGACTTTGGCTGTTCTTGCGGTGTAAATGCTTCCAGCCATTGGAGCGAGCGATCATAGCCTCCAAGGAACGGGTTCATTTCGCTAGGAACCCCATCACCCCCTGCAAGTCTTGCCAAATTGCTTCCAAGCTTTAGCGTGCCTTCGTAAACATGGTTGTTGTATTCAACCCATGTGGGAGCAATCCAGTTACCATCTGCGTCCTTCTCTTTAAAGTATATCGTCATTATGAAAGGTTGTCTGTCTGCCGTATAGAACTCTTGAATTTGATACTTGACATACGTATTCTGGCTTGCCCCTTCGCCGACGTACCAGAGATCATCTGCCGCATAGGCTCTTTTGACGTTCATGGCCGATGCCAGGACTGCAAACGCCAGCAGTGATGCTACCAGTGCAAAGGCAAAGAGTCTAGAACCCACTATAAAACAGGAAAAGCGGCAACCCATAAATGTTTACTCTATTCAGATAAACAAATAAGTAGAGCCAGATAGGAATTAACTGTAAATGTGCAACTGCCCAAAGGTCACATTCTACGAAATTGACTTCAAGCTTGTAGGCATGAAGGTCGTGGCCAACCACAAGAACTGTGGCGATTTCCTCAACGACGACCAGTTCGGCGCTTTTGAAAAAGAGCTGACAAAGTACTGGGGCTTTGAAGAAAAAGAATGAGCCTTTATATGCTGAACAGGCGAGCTGTTTAAATCCTGTCGCCCAACATGCCTGCCTGCTCTGCGCCAACTTTATAAATGCCGGTATGAATTGCGTTCTAGGTGGTTTTGGATGACCAAAATGTTAACCGTGAATATCGATACGTCAGGAATAGATGCAAATGAAGCCAAGGAATGGGTTAACGAGCTTGCAAACGTCTATGCAGATATGCAGATTTCAGACGTGAACGTTTC
>Ga0070741_10013923_pt1 | contig 14068 bp, 12 predicted proteins | sample Coa_R1_4_FD_66440 | JGI IMG/M metagenome (GOLD analysis project Ga0070741, IMG submission 66440) | Surface soil microbial communities from Centralia Pennsylvania, which are recovering from an underground coalmine fire - Coalmine... | ecosystem: Environmental > Terrestrial > Soil > Unclassified ... | reverse complement strand
AGCGAGCGCTACGACCCGCACGCCATCGAGGCGAAGTGGCAGCAGCGCTGGGAGGCGGACGGGCTGTACACCGTGCGGGACGACGACCCGCGCCCGAAGTGGTACGCGCTCACGATGTTCCCCTACCCCTCGGGCGACCTGCACGTCGGGCACTGGTTCGCGATGGGGCCCTCGGACACGCAGGCGCGGTACAAGCGCATGCAGGGCTACAACGTGCTCTTCCCGATGGGGTTCGACGCGTTCGGGCTGCCGGCGGAGAACGCGGCGATCAAGAACCGCACCCACCCCGCGCAGTGGACCGAGCGCAACATCGAGCGGATGCGCCGGCAACTGCGGTCGATGGGGGCGATGTTCGACTGGACGCGCGAGGTCAATACGGCATCGCCGGAGTACTACAAGTGGACGCAGTGGTGGTTCCTGAAGCTGCTGGAGCGCGGGCTCGCGTACAAGGCGCTGGCGTCCGTGTGGTGGTGCCCGAAGGACCAGACGGTGCTGGCGAACGAGCAGGTAATCGACGGCCGCTGTGAGCGCTGCGACAGCGTCGTCGCGAAGCGCGAGCTGAACCAGTGGTTCTTCCGGATCACGTCGTACGCGGACGAGCTGCTGCGGTTCGAGGGCATCGAGTGGCCGCCGCAGATCCAGACGGTGCAGCGCAACTGGATCGGCCGCAGCGAGGGCGCGGAGCTGCGCTTCGGGCTGGACGTGCCGGGCGTGGCGGAACGGGAGGTGCGCGTCTTCACGACGCGGCCCGACACGGTGTACGGCGTGACGTTCTTCGTGCTGGCGCCGGAGCACCCGCTCATCGCGCAGATCACGACGCCGGAGCGGCGCGCGGCGGTGCAGGCGTACGTCGAGCAGGCGCGGCGGGAGACGGAGATCGACCGGCTGTCCACGGAGCGCGAGAAGACGGGCGTGTTCACGGGCGCCTACGTGACGAACCTGTTCAACGGCGAGCAGGTGCCGGTATGGACGGCGGACTACGTGCTGGCGACGTACGGCACGGGCGCGGTAATGGGCGTGCCGGCGCATGACCAGCGCGACTTCGAGTTCGCGACGAAGCACGGGCTGGAGGTGCGGCCGGTGTTCGCGCCTGAGGGCTGGGACGGCGCGCCACTGACGGCGGCGATGCCGCACGGCGGGCGGATGATCAACTCCGGCCCGTTCGACGGCACGCCGGAGGAGGATGCGATCCCCGCCGTCGTGCGGTACGCCGAGGAGCAGGGCATCGGCCGGGGGACGGTGACGTACCGGCTGCGCGACTGGCTGATCTCTCGCCAGCGGATGTGGGGCGCGCCGATCCCGGTGGTCTACTGCGAGACGCACGGCACGGTGCCGGTGCCGGAGAAGGACCTGCCCGTGCTGTTGCCGGAGGACGCGGAGTTCCGCCCGACCGGGGAGTCGCCGCTGACCTACCACGAGGGCTTCCTGCACACGACGTGCCCGCGGTGCGGTGGGCCCGCGCGGCGGGAGACCGACACGATGGACACGTTCGTGTGCTCGTCGTGGTACCAGATGCGCTACATCGACCCGCACAACGACGAGCGGCCGTTCAGCCGCGACAAGGCGCGCCAGTGGCTCCCCGTCGACCAGTACACGGGCGGGGCGGAGCACGCGGTGATGCACCTGCTGTACACGCGCTTCTTCACGAAGGCGGCGCGCGACATGGGCATCGTCGAGATCGACGAGCCGTTCCTGCGGCTGTTCAACCAGGGGCAGATCCTGGGGCCGGACGGCCAGCGGATGTCGAAGTCGCGCGGGAACGTCGTCGCGCCGGACGGCGAGGTGGCGCAGTGGGGCGCGGACACCTTCCGCGCGTACCTGATGTTCCTGGGGCCGTGGGACCAGGGCGGGCCGTACGACCCGCGCGGCATCAGCGGCGTGCACCGCTGGCTGAACCGCGCGTGGAACGTCGTAACGGGCGACATCGCGGCGACGTCGGCGCCCAACGCACCGGAGACGCGCGAGTTGCGGCGCTGGACGCATCGCACGCTGCAGCGCGTGACGGAGGACCTCGAGGGCTTCCGCTTCAACACGATGCTGGCGGCGCTGATGGAGCTGACGAACTACCTCACCAAGCGGCGCGAGTCGGGCGAGCCGGTCGACGCCGCCGCGTGGGACGAGGCGATGCGGACCCTGGTGCTGATGCTCGCGCCGGCGACGCCGCACATCGCCGAGGAGCTGTGGTCGCGGCTGGGGAAGCCGTACAGCGTGCACGACCAGCGGTGGCCGTCGTACGACCCGGCGCTGGCGGAAGAGGAGCAGGTGGAGATCGCGGTGCAGGTGAACGGCAAGCTGCGCGACCGCCTGACGCTGGCGCCGGCGGCGCCGGAAGACGTGGCGCGCGAGCGGGCGATGGCGTCGGAGCGCGTGGCGCCGCACGTCGAGGGCCGGGAGATCGTGCGCGTGATCTACGTGCCGGACCGGCTGCTGAACATCGTGGTGAAGTAGGGCGCCGGGCGCGCTACGCCGGCGCGACGTCGCATGGCGCAGCCGGCCGGCGGAGGACCCCCCGCCGCAGACCGCCGATCAGGGACAGACGGCACCGCCCCGGTGAAGCAGGCCGGCGAACCGGCGGCGTGCCTGGCTCCGCTTCCCGCGTCTGCGTCCCGTAGCGTGTGGATGGCCCACGGGCGATCTCTTGCTTAGCCGCAGCGCGCGCTACTATTTCGCGCGCGAGGGCTGAGGAGCACGCGACGATGGCGATGGACAAGCTGAGTCACCACTACACCACGGTGAACGGCATCAAGCTGCATTATGTCAGGCAGGGTGCGGGGGACCCGCTGCTGCTGATCCACGGCTGGCCGGGGTTCTGGTTCGAATGGCACCGCAACATCGACGAACTGGCGCGGCACTACGACGTGATCGTGCCGGACATGCGCGGCTTCGCGTACTCCGACAAGCCCGACCTGCCGCCGGAGGCCGGCTACAACGACACGGCGTTCGCCGAGGACATCCGCGCGTTCATCGACTTCTACCACTTCGACAAGGTGCGGATCGTCACGCACGACTTCGGCGCGGTGTGGATGCAGCGCTTCGCGCGGATGTACCCGGAGCGGGTGCACAAGCTGGCGCTCTTCGACCCGCCGTACCCGGGCATCGGCACGCGCTGGTTCCAGTTCCCGCAGGTGATGAACACGTGGTACCAGTTCTTCCACCAGATGCCGTGGGCGGAGGACCTCGTCGGCTCGAGCCGGGAGGCGACGGAGATCTACCTGCGTCACTTCCTGTCCGCGTGGAGCGCGAACAAGGACCTCTGGACCGATGACGAGATCGCGGCATACGTCGAGGCGTACTCGCAGCCGGGCGCGCTGCGCGGCGGCTTCAACTGCTATCGCGCGGTGTACCGGGGCGGGAACCAGGCCGGCGGTGACCTGAAGGTCAACGTGCCGACGCTGGTGCTCTGGGGAGACGGCGACTCGATCCTGCCGTTCGAGTGGTCGGACAGGCTGCCGGAGTTCTTCCCGCAGCTCACGTTCAAGAAGATGGAAGGCGTCGGGCACTTCATGATGCGCGAGGCACCGGAGCGGGTGAACCGCGAGATCATCGAGTTCATGGCCGGGTAGCGGCGCCGCGGCGCGCAGGTGCCCGAGGAGCGAGGGATGAGGGACGAGTGATGGGAGCGAGGTCGCGACACGCTCCCGGGCGCCTGAGGAACGAGACCCTGGCCCCTGCGCGAGAGACGAACGGACAGGGACGGGCGGCCGGCGATATGGCGCGAGACGGTGCGCGCGCGCCTGGTACTCGCCACTCGTCCGGCCCCACGCCGCCGCGAGCGTAGCGAGCACGCATGGACCTGGAGCTGCGGGGCAAGGCGGCGATCGTCACGGGCGCGTCGCGCGGGATCGGACGGGCGATCGCGCTGGCGCTCGCGGCGGAGGGGTGCGACGTCGCGCTCGTCGCGCGCGGGCGGGAGGCGCTCGACGCAACCGCGGGCGAAATTTCGGCCGCCGGCGTGCGCGCCCGGGCGATCGTCGCGGACGTGACGTCCGCAGGCGACGTCGAGCGCATGGTGCGTGAGGCGGCGGACGCGTTCGGGCGCGTTGACATCCTGGTGAACAACGCGGGCGGCTCGTTCCCGGACGACGACGGCGGCTGGCAGGCGGCATTTCACGCGAACATCGAGGCAGCGGTGCGGGCCACGCGCGCCGTCGTGCCCTACATGAGCGCTCAGGGCGGCGGCAGCATCGTGCACATCGCGTCGATCTGGGGGAGGGAAGCGGGGGGCGGGCTGCCGTACAACGCGATGAAGGCGGCGATGATCAGCCATGCGAAGAACAGCGCGCTCGCGCTCGCGAAGGACGGCATCCGCGTGAACTCCGTCGCGCCGGGCTCGATCGAGTTCCCCGGCGGCTCCTGGGGGCGGCGCATCGAGGCGGACCCGGAGGGAATGGCGCGCTTCGTGCAGGAGAACATCGCGATGGGGCGCTTCGGGCGGCCGGAGGAGGTCGCGCACGTCGTCGCGTTCCTCTGCTCGCCGAAGGCGAGCTGGGTCACCGGCGCCTGCATCAACGTCGACGGCGGGCAGACGCGGAGCAACATCTGATGCCATCGCGGCTCGAGACGTACGCCGCGTCGCTGATCGTCGACTGGCTCGCGGCGCGGACGGGCACGGGCTGGACGCTCGCATCGGCGAGCGGCGAGGCGCCGCCGGTGTTCATCGCAGACGCGGAGGGCCGGCGGCTCGCGCTCGCCGTCGCGCCGCTGTGGGACGCCGCGCTCGACCCGGGTGCGGAGGAGGCGCGCGCGACGATGGAGGAGCGCCTGTCCGGCGGGCTGGTGCGCGGGCCGCACCTGCTCTGGGTGCCGCCGCACGCGTCGGTGCCGGACGACGAGCCGGAGCAGTCGGACTTCGTGCGGCGGACGCAGCAAGCGGCGGCGCCGCTGCAGCCGGGCGTGCGCGGCGAAGTGCAGCTGCCGGTCGCGATCCAGCTCGCCAAGCTGCGCGACGAAGGCGGGTACGCATCGGTCGTCGGCGGGCTGGGCCGCTGGTGGACGCTGATCACGGAGCGCGTGAACGGCACGTTCCACGTGAACAGCGCGCGCATGCGCCGCGCGCCGCAGTCGGCGCAACTGCGCGAGGCGCTGTTCGACCGCATCGCCGAGGTCGCGAAGCCGATGCAGACCGGCGAGGCGATCGAGTTCGACACCTTCGAGGCGTGGACGGTGCAGCGGCTGGCGCGCGAGCCGCTCGGCGAAACGGGGTTCGCGATCGCCCAGGCGCCGCCGGCGCTCGACACGACGGATGGCACGGCGATGCGGCCCATCGTGCGGAAGCGGCTGAAGGCGGCGGGGGCGGCGCTCGAGGGCGTGGAGGCCGATGTGCGGGGCATCGGCGTCATCGCGATCTACGACTACGCGGAGCACGAGAACCTGGGGGCGTTCGTGAAGTCGCTGGACCCGGCGCTGTTCTCGCGGGTGAATCTCGTCGCCGCCGTCGTCGACGGCGAAGTGCGACCGATCTTCGGCCCGCGCTGAAAGGACGGCACGGGTGATGGGGGCGCTGCTCGGGTCCGGGTCCCCCTACCTCGTCTGACTTCTTCAATCATCCCGAACAGCGCCAGCGATGCGATGCTGCGCGCGCTGCGCGCGCGGTGCTAGCGCAGTTCGAAGATGAACTCGGCCTCGACGCTGGCGCCCATCGGCAGTTCCGCGACCCCAATGGCGGAGCGGGCGCCGAGGCCGGGTTCGCCGAAGACGTCGCGCAGGAGGTCGGCGCCGCCGTTCGCGACGCCCGGCTGATCGCCGAACCCCTCCGCGGAGGCGACGAAGAACGTGCTCTTGACGACGCGCGATATGGCGTCGAGCGAGCCGAGCTCGGCACGAGCGATGGCGAGCGCCGCGACAGCGCAGGCGCGCGCGGCCGCCTGGCCCTGCTCGACGGTGACGTCGCGGCCGAGCTTGCCGGGGTGCAGCAGCGTCCCGTCCCGCATGGCGACCTGGCCCGAAACGAAGAGCAAGCTGCCCGCGCGCACGGCGGGGACGTACGACCAGCGGGGCTTCGCCACCGGCGGAAGTTCGATGCCAAGCTCTCGGAGGCGCTGCTCGGCGCCCATGGCTGATCAGCCTTTCGTCGCATGCCGGATGCCACGTGGCGCCCGGGCGGCCATACGATAGCATCGCCTGCAGCAGGAGGCGACGATGGCGATCTACAGGCTGGAGATGTTCCCGCGGCAGGCGCAACTGCGCGACGGCAGCTCCGTCGAGCTCAAGCCGATGACGCAGCAGGACGGCGACGCGCTGTTGAAGTTCTTCCTCCAGGTGCCGGAGGACGACCGGTACTTCCTGAAGGACGACGTGACATCGCCGCGGACGATCGAGGGATGGGTCACGCACCTCGATTACGACCGCGCGCTGCCGCTGCTCGCGTGGAAGGACGGGCAAGTGGTGGCCAACGCGGTGCTGGTGCGGTCACGGCTCGGCGCGCGGGCGCACATCGGCGAGATCCGGGTGGTGGTGCACCCGGAGTGGCGGTCGAAGGGGCTCGGCAGCACGCTGATCCACCAGCTGTGCGACATCGCCGCGGACGCGGAGCTGGACAAGGTCGTGATGGAGCTGGTGGCGGACCGCGACGCGGAGGCGATCGCGGCGGCGGAGCGCCTGGGGTTCCTGCGCAGCGCGACGATCCCGGAGTACTTCCGGGATGCCCGCGGCCGGACGCACGACCTGGCGGTGCTCGTGCTGCCGCTCGGCAAGTGGTACGAGTGGTGGACGTTCTGACCGCGCGGTAGGTCGATCTCTTGTGATCGCCGGGCGCGAGGCGTAGGATTCGCCGCACACCATTCCGTCAAGCAGTCGAGGGCGAGGCGCAGGGATGCGCAACGAGGTTCCGGGTGAGCTGCGAGCGAGAGCTGGATGCCTACCGCGACGCCCTACGCGCGTTCAACCCCCTGAACCGCCAGTTCATCGGCCTGCTGGCGACGGGCCCCGTGGCCCCCGGCTCGGAGCAGGAGCGACGCTACCAGCGGCTGCAGGAGCGGCGGCAGGAGGCCGAGCGCGTGGTGAACGAGCGACGGGCGGCGTACTTCGAGGCGCGACGGCGCCACGGGACGGCCGTCAAGGACGAGGTTTAGCGGCCGGTTAACACTTTTCGGGCCGGTGGTTAATCGCGTCGCCCTATCCTGAGGACACAACGAAGGACGGCGCCGCGACCATGCTCCCCCGGTCGCGGCGCCGTCCGCTTTTCTGCCGGCTCGTGCGTGCTGTCACCCGCAGCCGACAGCGGACCTGCGTAGCCGACGCAGGCCGTCGCCGGAGCGCGGCGCCGCGGTCAGCGGAGGTCGCGGGCTTCGTCGAGCAGCATGCCCATGATACGCCCGCGGGTCACGAAGCCGACCAGGCGGCCATCCTCGACCACCGGGGCATGGGCCTGCTGCGCCGCATCGATCTGCTCCAGCGTGGAGGCGAGGTCGGTCTGGGGCGCGACGGCGGTCAGCCGGTCGACGGGCGTCATCGCGGCGGCGGCGTTCGTGAGCGGCCAGCGGTCGCGCGGGACGCGGCCGGCGTCGACTTCGGTCAGCATGCCGATCACGGTCTCGGCGGGGTCGACGACGAAGGCGCAGAGGCCGGACTGGGGGACGTAGTAGCGGCTGACCGCCTCCAGCAGGTTCGTCGCGCCATCGACGCGGGGCAGGACGGTCTGCATGACGCTGCCGGCGGTGCGCGCGCGCAGGGCGTCGAGCAGGCGCAGGTTGGTCCAGGACTGGCGCGCCGCGTTCTCGAGGAACCAGCCGACGAGCACGAACCAGAGGCCGGAGATGGGGTCGAGCCAGGGGACGAGGTTGACGAGCGTCAGCGCGCCGGCGCCGATCAGCGCCATGCCGAGCGCGCGCCCGACGATCGAGGCCCAGCGCGTGGCCTTGCGGAAGTTGCCGGTGACGCCCCAGATGGCGGCGCGGAGCACGCGCCCGCCATCGAGCGGGAAGCCGGGCGCGAGGTTCACGACGGCGAGCGAGAGGTTCATGACGAAGAGCCACTCCCACATGATGCTCGCACGATGGCCGCGGATGCCCGGCACGAAGACGAGGCCAAGGAAGACACCGGCGAGCGCGACGCTGGTCAGCGGGCCGGCGATCGCCATGAGGAACTCGACGAGCGGGCGGCGCGCCTCCCTGGTGATCTGGGAGACGCCACCGAGCATGAAGAGCGTGATCGCGCGCACGGGCAGGCCGTAGCGGCGGGCGACGAGGCTATGCGCCATCTCGTGGATGACGATCGAGCTGAAGAAGAAGAGGCCGCTGATCGCGGCGAGCGTCCAGTAGAACCACTGGGGCTGGCCTTCGAGCACGGATGGGTAGACGTTGCCGCCGAGGATGAAGATGAAGAACGCCAGCGTGATCAGCCACGATGGATTGATCTCGAGCGGCACGCCCAGCAGGGCGCCGATCCGCACACCTCGCAAACTGCCTCCCATCCCGCCACCGGGCGTAGAACCAGCTTACACCCCCGCCCGCGCGCCGTCGCGCAGGGATAGAATCGGATCGAAGGAGCGCACGATGCAGGAAGAGCAAGGCCCGGTCCGCGCGCCCGAGTTCCCGGCCGGCGTCACCTGGCTCCAGGGCGGCCCTCTGCGGATGGCCGACCTGCGGGGGAAGCTGGTGCTGATCGACTTCTGGGACTACACGTGCGTGAACTGCATCCGCACGCTGCCATACGTCAAGGAGTGGCACCGGCGCTACGCGGACCGCGGGCTCGTGGTGGTCGGGGTGCACGCGCCGGAGTTCTCCTTCGCGCGAGAGAACGGGAACGTGCTGCGCTTCGTGCGCGAGCAGGGGATCCAGTACCCGGTCGTGCTCGACAACGAGTATGCGATCTGGCAGGCGTGGGCGAACCGCTACTGGCCGGCGAAGTACGTCGTCGATGCGAACGGGTACGTGCGCTACTACCACTTCGGCGAGGGCCAGTACGGCGAGACGGAGGAGGTGCTCCAGCGGCTGCTGCGCGAGGTCTTCCCGCAGGCGCTCCTGCCCGGGCTGATGGAGCCCGTGCGCGAGGAGGACCGGCCGGGGGCCGTCTGCTATCGCGTGACGCCGGAGCTGTACCTGGGATATGCGCGGGGTGCGCCGGGCAACCCGCAGATGCAGCCGGACCAGGCATTCAAGTACCGCGACCCGGGGAAGCACATCGACGGGCACGCGTACCTCGACGGCGACTGGCTGGTAACGGCGGAGTTCGCGGCGCGGCCGGCCGGCGCCTCGGGCGAGAGCCGGCTTCTCGTGCCGTACATGGCGAAGGACGTGAACCTGGTGATCCACCCGCCGACGTACGGCGACGCCGCGACGATCAGCATCCTGCAGGACGGGGCGCCGCTGCGGGCCGAGGACGCGGGCGAGGACGTCGTCGCCGGCGAGACGGTCTCGACGGTGAAGGTGGATGTGCCGCGGATGTACCGGCTGGTGAGCAACGCGGATATCGACCGCCACGAGCTGACGCTGAGCACGACCTCGGACGGGGTGGCGCTGTACGCGTTCACGTTCACGTCGTGCCTGGTGCGCGAGTAGCCGCCGGCTCTGGGCGCGCCCGCGGCGCCGCGCCGCCGCTCCTGGGTCGGCAGCTCTTCGCCGTGGGAATAGGAGGCGGCGCAGCGCCGCCCGGCCGCACGCAGCCGCCGCGAGTGTCGTCGATGTTCCCCCAAAGCCGTCGCGCACATCCCTGATTCTCGGCTGCCTTCGGTTGGTTCGCGGGCTCCCCGGCCGATAACTGGAGAGGAAGGCGCACGCCGGAGGGAGGAACATGACGGAACGGCAGCCGCTCGGGCTCGAACAGGAACTTGCGCAGGCTGTCGCCAGCCTGCAGGACGCGCTCGCCCGGGCGGGCGAGGCGGCGGCGGCGCTCGCGGTGCTGGCGCCGCGCATCGCGCTCGTCTCGGAGGTGCTGGACCGCGCGGAAGAGGCGGTGCGCGAGGGACGGCGCCGGATTACGGCGCCGGAGGCCGCGGTCACGCCCGTGCGATCGCCGGCGGTTGAGCCGACGACGCCGGTGGCGGCGGCGGCCGAGTCCGCGTACACCCGGCCGACGCTGGTCGTGGCGCCGACCCCGCAGCCGGCGGTGGCGCCGGTGCTCAGCGCGCCCGAGCCGGCGCGGCTCGCGGACGACGAGCCCTACGTGCAGTGGGAGGATGTCCCGGCGGCCGCGCCCGTGACGCCTGCCGGTGAGCCCGAGCGCCACGAGGAGCAGAAGCCCTCGATCCAGGGGGCGATCAACGAGCAGCGCGAGGAACTCATCTCGTTCCGGCTGGAGTTCGAGAGCCGGCCGGGGCCGCTCGATCTGCGGGCGGTGGACGAGGCGATCAGCGAGCACCGCGCGGTGCGCGATGTGGCGCTGCTCGATTATGACGGGCACCGGGCGACGCTGAAGGTCTGGATCGTGGCGTCGGCGCGGCCGGTGGACGTGCAGGAGTCGATCCGGCGCGACGTGCACCGCATCTTCTCGGACGGCGACGACGTGCGGATCGTGGCGCTCGAAGACGCGGCGTAGGGGCGGCGTCCGGGAGCCAGAAACGGGGCCCTCGCGTTCGCGCGAGAGCCTTTTGTGTTCGCCCGGGCGGCTGCGCGCCGGCTCGGAAGGCGGAGCTACGTCTACGCGACTTGCGCCTGGACCTGCGGGTCGTACATGCGCTGCTCGGCGGCGGCGAAGAGCGTATCGCTCGTCGTGCCGTCCTGAGGACAGGACGCCCAGCCGGCGACCAGGTGCAGCTCGAGGCCCGGCACCTGTTTCCCTTCGAGCCGGGTCTGGAGCGCGGTGGCGAGCATGCGGCGGGCGGCGATCGCTGCGCCCTCGACCTGCGCCTCCGCGAGAATCATCGTGTAGCCGCTCTCCTTGTAGGCGCCCAGGATGTCAACGTCGCGCGCGTTCTCGGCCAGCGTCTCGCCCATGCGCTGGAGCAGGCGGTCGGTGAGGAAGCGGCCGAACTGCTCGCGGAGCAGGCGCAGGTTCGTGGCCTCGATCACGACGATGGCGACCTGGCGCTTGTAGCGCTGGGCACGCGCCAGCTCGCGCTGGAGGTCGGTCTCGAGCTTGCGCGCGTCGAAGACGGAGCGGACGGCATCGGTGACGCCACGGTCGCGCGCGGCCTCGGCGGTGCGCAGGTTGACGGCGGCGCAGGCGACGTGCTCGCCGAGCATTTGCGCGCGCTCGCGGTCGATCTCGCCGCCGAGCAGGAGCAGCATCGCGCCGAGACGCTCGCCGGCGGTCTCGAGCGGGACGACGGCGACGCGGCGCACGCCGGCGGCGCCGGTCTTGCCGGCGCCGAAGAGCGCGTCCGGCGGGACGACGGTGACGTGCCGCGCCTCGAGCGCCTCGGCGAGCGCGGGCAGGTCCGCCGGGTCGAGGCGCTGGCCGAGGGCGGGGTACTCGAGCGCATCGATCGCGCGCTGGAGCGAGCGGCGGCGGAGGTCGGACGCGGGCAGCCGGGCGTCGAGCTTGCCATCGGGCTGCTCGAAGAAGAGGAACGTGAAGGGCGCGCCGAGCGCGCGCTCGGCGGCGGTCGCCGTGGCGTCGGCGAGCCAGGCGATGGTGAGCGCGCGGTGCACCGGGAGGAGCGCGTTCATCACGCCGACCACGGGATCCTCGATCACCTCGGGCTCGGGCGGTGGGATGTTCCGGATCAGGTCCTTGCCATTCGGCATCGTGCGCTCCCCTATGGCTGGCGCTGCGTCAGGTTGGCGACCGCGGCGGCAACCCGCCCAAGGTTATCTTCGAGCCGGCGCACGGCCGCCTCCAGATCTTCGAGGTGCTTTTCGCCGCCATTGCTGCCGAGGACGCGCGCCTCGACGAGGTTGCGCACGGCCTCCTGCAGGCGCGACTGCTGGTCGAAGAGGGCGTCGGCCTGCCGGCGAAGGTCGGCGAGCTCGTCCGTCGCATGCTGCAGGTCGAGCGCGGGCGGCGCCGCGAGCGGCCTCGACGCCAGGTGCCGGGCGAGGTCCTGCATGGCGATGTTCGCGCGGATCGCCTCGTTCGCGGACTGGGAGGCGAGGCGGTAGACACGCCAGGAGCCGATGGTGCCGATGAGAGTAAAGAGGAGGACGCCGCCGAGACCCATGGTCACGGCCGCCACCGCGGCGGCGAACTCCCAGTTTGCGGTGTCGCCCACGACCGCTCCTTCCTCGCCGGACGCACCGGGCGCCCGACGAATGATCGGTTTCGGGCTTCGGGCACTTAAGTGCGGGATTCGCGGGCCCGGAGCCAGCCTGTTAACTCTGTACTTACAACGTCCGGGCGCTCCTGTTGTGTCCAGTGCCCGCACCCCGGCAGCTCGATCTTTGTGATGTCCTTCACCCATTCGCCGAGGTGGTCATTCATGCCGGCCTCGAGTATGGGGTCCGCATCGCCCCAGACGACGAGCGTGGGGACGAGGACCGGCGCATCGGGCAGCGCCCGGGGGCCCTGGCGCACGGCCTGCCGGTAGTAGTCGATGGCGGCGCGGGCGACGCCCGGGCGCAGAAAGGCGGCCCGGTAGGCCTCGATGTCCGCGGCCGTGAAGCCGCCGGGCCGGCCGGCCGAGCGCTCCAGGGCGGCCGCGATCGCCGCGGCACGGTTGCGTCGCAGGAGCGCCTCCGGCACGCCGGGCGCCTGGAAGAAGAGCATGTAGCTGCTCTTCAGGAGTTGCGCCGGATGGCGCGCGAGGTAGCGCACATAGGCTCCCGGGTGAGGGGCGTTCATCGCGCAGAGCGTGCGCACCGCCGAAGGCTCGCGCCATGCCGTCTGCCAGGCGATGACGCCGCCCCAGTCGTGCCCGACGACGTGGGCCCGCTCCTCGCCCAGCGCGCGGATCAACGCGACGACATCGGCGACGAGCGTCTCGATGCGATAGCCGCCGCGCGGCTTGTCGGTGAGGTTGTAGCCGCGCAAGTCCGGCGCGACGGCGCGGTAGCCCGCAGCGGCGAGCGCCGGCAGCTGGAAGCGCCAGGAGTACCAGAACTCGGGGAAGCCGTGCAGGAGCAGCACGACCGGCCCTTCGCCCTGCTCGACCAGGTGGAAGCGGATGCCGTTCGCCTCGACCCAGCGATGGCGCGCATGCATCGCCGCTTCTCCGGTCAGGAGGTGCTGACGCCGATGGCGCGGCCGATGCTGTAGGTCACGAGGGCAGCGACAGCGGCGATGCTCACCTGGCGCAGGCCGGCGAAGACCGGGTTGCGGCCGGTGAAGAGCGAGACGCCGGCGCCGACGCTGAACACGGCGAGGGCGCTGAGGACCACCGACGCGGCAAAGTGCGCATTGCTCGAACCGAACAGCCAGGGGACCACCGGGATGACGGCGCCGACGGCGAACGAGAGGAACGACGAGACGGCGACCCCCCACGGCGAGCCGAGGCCCTCCGGGTTCAGGCCCAGCTCCTCGCGCGCGAGGGTCTCGAGCGCGACGCCGCGGTCGGCGATGATGCGGCGCGAGAGCGCATCGGCCTCCTCCTGGGGCAGGCCCTTCGCGCGATAGATCAGCGCGAGCTCGCGGCGCTCCTCCTCCGGGTTCGCCTCGAGCTCCTCCTTCTCGAGCGCGATCTGGCGCTCGAAGAGCTCGCGCTGCGAGGTCACGGAGATGAACTCCCCGGCGCCCATCGAGAACGCGCCGGCGAGCAGGCCGGCGATGCCGGCGAGGATGATGAAGCGCCCGTCCGGGTTGGCGCCGGCGACGCCGATGACGAGGCTGAGGTTCGAGAGCAGGCCATCGCTGATGCCGAAGATAGCGGCGCGCAACTGGCCGCCGGTATCGACCCGGTGCCAGCGCTCGCCGCGGACGATGCCGGCGACGTCGGACTCGCCGCCGGGCGAGTAGAGCGTGGCGAGCGTGCGCGAGTGCGCGCGCTCGGCGCGGGCGAGCGGCGGGCCGGCATCGCCCTGGGCCATGTAGTTGTTGAACCCGCTCGATTCCATGGCGCTGACCATCGGCAGGACGGCGCGCGCGCCGAAACGGTCGGCGAGGAAGCCGAGCACGCGGACGCGCAGGGACGCGCGCGCGGCGGGCGGCTCGACGCCGGCGTCGCGCAGCTTCTTCGCCCAGTGCTGGACGTGGGTCTTCTCGGTCTCGGCGAGGTCGAGGAAGATCTGCGACCGCTCGGGGTCCTTCTCGGCGCGCG
>Ga0070741_10013922_pt1 | contig 14068 bp, 10 predicted proteins | sample Coa_R1_4_FD_66440 | JGI IMG/M metagenome (GOLD analysis project Ga0070741, IMG submission 66440) | Surface soil microbial communities from Centralia Pennsylvania, which are recovering from an underground coalmine fire - Coalmine... | ecosystem: Environmental > Terrestrial > Soil > Unclassified ... | reverse complement strand
CTGCCGATGTCGAAGGACTCAAGACGGGGCAGGGTGCGCGCAGCGCGCTGCTGGATGCGAAAGGGCATTTCGTCGCGGATTTTGTTTTGCTGCGCGATGGCGATGCGTTGGGCGCGTTGGTCGAGCCTTCTGCGCGTGAATCATTGTTCAATGCGCTGCGCGCGTATGTGATTCGAGAGCAGGTCAAGCTGACGGATGTGACGGACTTGTGGCAGTGTTTGACGCTCGTTGGAGCGCAAGCGGGCAATGTCATTGAACGTGTGTTGGAGGCGCGGCCACCTGACGCATTATACAATTGGGTGTGGGGACGCGTGGTCGTCACAGCGGCGCGTGTCGTGCGTGTGGCGCGGGCGCGTGTGCCTGCGTATGATATTTTGATTCCTGTATCGGGTATGGCGGATTTGCGCGCCGCCGTAGAGGATATTCCGCAATTGCCCGCTGATGTAATGGAAACGTTACGTATCGAAGCAGGGCTGCCGCGCTGGGGTGTTGATTTTGACGAATCAACTCTCGCTTTGGAAATTCCCGATGTGATGCAGATTCGCGTAGATCAAGGATGCTATGTTGGGCAAGAAGTCGTCGCGCGGATTGTGCATCGTGGGCATGTGAACCGCGAGCTGCGCGGTCTGCGTATCGAAGGCGACGCACTGCCGACGCGCGGGGAAGCAATTCGCTTTGATGGAATTGAAGTCGGCGCGGTGACCTCGTCCGCGCATTCGCCGATGCTCGGCAACATTTCGTTGGGGTACGTGCGGAGGCACGTCGAACCCGGTTCTCAAGTCCAGCTACTAAAGACGCCCGCCCGCGTGGTCGAGCTGCCTTTTCCCCTTGTGTAAATAATGCCGATTTTTCTCCGCGAGCACGATGTTGAAAATTTGTTGACTATGCCCGCGGCGTTGACGCGCGTGGAGGAAGCATTGCGCGATTTCGGGTTGGGCAACGCCCAGAATCGTCCGCGTCAACGCGTGCGCGCGAGCGGCGTACTGCAGGTGATGACGGCGAGTTGGACAGCGCGCGGCTATATGGGCTTTAAAGCGTACACCGCGTTTCGCAGCGGCACGCGTTTTTATTTCCACCTTTTTGATTCCAATACCGGCGAATATCTCGCTATTATGGAAGGAGACCGTCTCGGGCAGATGCGTACAGGCGCGGCGTCAGGCGTTGCCGCAAAATATCTGGCGCGACCCGACGCGAAAATTCTCGGTATGCTCGGCTGCGGCTGGCAAGCGGAATCGCAGCTGGAAGCGGTGTGCGCGGTGCGTCCGATTGAACGTGTGTTTTGTTATTCGCGCGAGGAATTGCACCGCAACGCGTTTGCGGAAAAAATGTCCGAGCGCGTGGGTATACCTGTTCGCGCGGTAGCGAACGCGGAAGAAGCAGTGCGCGAAGCGGATATTGTCAACGCGATTACAACCGCGAGCAGCCCTGTATTGCACGGCGAATGGTTAAAAACGGGCGCGCATGTGAACGCGGCGGGCGTGAATTGGGCGCAGCGGCGCGAAGTGGACAGCGAGACGCTGCGGCGCGCGGATGCGATTTTTGCCGATTCGGTGGAACAGGCGCATTGGGAAGCGGGCGACCTTCTGATACCGATTCTGGAAGGGGTTATCGGCTGGCAGCAAGTTCAAGAATTGGGGCTGCTGGTCGCGGGACGAACGCAGGGACGTACGCACGCTGATGCGATTACATTTTTTAAATCGCAGGGGATTGCGCTGGAAGATGTGGCGGTTGGTTCGCTGGTGTACGAGCGCGCCCGCGCAGAAGGAATTGGTACGGCGTTGCCGTTCTAATAAAACCCGAAGGTGTCTCCTCCGACGAACTGCGGCGGCGACCCTTTGGGTTTAAAGCGATTCATTATGAAAATCATCGTTTGCATCAAACAAGTTCCGTATATTGATCAATTGAAATTTGATCACGATACCAAGCGTGTGATTCGAGAGGGCGTCGAGTCGGAAATTAATCCGTTCGACAAGCGCGCGCTGACGGAAGCGATCAATCTGAAAAACAAAACGGGCGCAGAAACCATTGTTCTTACGATGGGTCCGCCGCAAGCGGTGAGCGCGCTGCGCGAAGCATTGGCGATGGGGATAGACCGCGCCGTGCATTTGCTCGGACGCGAGTTTGCGGGCGCGGATACGTTGGCGACGGCGCGGGCGCTTGCCGCAGAGATTCGCAAAATCGGATTCGATTTGATTTTGTGCGGCAAGTACGCGACGGACGCGGAAACCGCACAGGTGCCGCCAATGCTGGCAGAGCTGTTGGACATCCCCCAAATTACGGGCGTGACGAAAATTGAATGGGATGGTGCGAAATTTTTGGCGACGCGCGAATTGGACGATGGATTTGAAACGTTGAGTGGTGAATTGCCCACGTTGATGACAGCGGCAGAACGATTGGCGAAACCACTGCGCGCAACGCCTGATGACTTGGAACGGATCAAGAATTTGCCGATTGAAATTGTTGAACCCGCGCAGCTCGGCGATGTGGTGCAGTTTGGTTTGCAGGGTTCGCCGACATGGGTAGAGGCGATTGAATCCATCGAGCCGACGCGCAAGCGCATCATTCGACAGGCGAGCGATGGCTTGGAGCAGGTCGTGCGCGAGACGATTGCCGATTTACGGCATGAAGGATTGGACGGCGAATGGCGAGCGCGTTCACATACGCACATCGCGCCGGGCAACATTCGCCATTCACCTGAAAAAGCAATTTGGGTATTCACCGAGATTATTGAGGATAAAGTTCGTCCGGTGACGTTCGAAATGTTGGGGCGCGCGGTGCAGCTTGCAGAACAAATTGGCGGCGAAGTGGGCGCGCTCGTCGTCGGCGCGGATGTGCGGCGGCACGCGGATATTTTGGCAGCGTACGGCGCGGATAAAGTGTACATTGCCGAGAATTTTGATTTGCCGAATTATTTGACGGAACCGTACACGCGCATCGTCGCAGAGGCGATTCAGACATACAAACCGTTTGCGGTGCTATTTCCCTCTACGGCGAATGGGCGCGATCTCGCGCCGCGTGTTGCTGCACGTTTGAATATCGGTCTAACGGGAGATATTATTGGTTTGAATTTGGACGCGCAAGGGCGACTGGTACAGCTCAAACCCGCGTTTGGCGGCAACATCGTCGCGCCGATTCTCACGAAAACATTACCTGTACTGGCGAGTGTGCGGCCGGGGATGCTGCAAGCCGCGCAGCCGGATATGAATCGGATTGCGCCCATCGTTAAAGTAGCTGTGAATGATATTAGTAGCCGCCTGAAACGGGTAAGCGGGGAGCTGAATACAGAAGAGGGCGTCCACCTGGACGATGCGGACGTAATCATCGGGGTCGGCATGGGGATTGGCGGACCGGAAAATTTGCCGCTGGTGTATCAATTGTGCGAGGCGTTGGACGCGCATACGGGCGCGACGCGACGCGTGGTGGACGCGGGCTGGCTGCCGCGCCAAATGCAAATCGGTCTCACGGGTCATTCTATTGCGCCGCATTTGTATATCGCGCTGGGTGTGCGCGGCGCGTTCAATCACACCGTTGGCATTCAACGCGCGGGGACGATTCTGGCAATCAATAATGATCCGAACGCGGATATTTTCAAACAATGCGATTATGGAATCGTCGGCGATTGGCAGGCGATTACGGAGACGATGATTCAAGTTTTAAAAGAACAGCGAACAATGAACAATGGACAGTGGACGATGGACAAGGAACAGCACGTTACTGGATAACTGAATGGATGCAACGGAATTGTGAGTTACGTTATTCTTTGCAGGGGCTGATATGACAACGATTGTGCGCGCGAATGAGCGCGTGGAATGTGAATTCACGGTGAATGGACAACGCGAATGGGTGCAGGCGCATCCTTCGCGCATGTTGTCGGATGTGTTGCGTGAGGATTTGGGATTGACGGGCGTCAAAGTGGCGTGCGGAATGGCGAACTGTGGGGCATGTACGGTACTACTGGATGGGACGCCAATCTATTCGTGCATAACGTTGGCGCTCGATTGTCAAGGGCGCACAATTACGACGATTGAAGGATTGTCAGGCGTAAATGGTCTTCATCCTGTTCAGCGCGCGTTTGTCGAACAGGACGCGCTGCAATGCGGATTTTGTACGCCCGGTCAAATTTTGACGATGAGCGCGTTCTTGGAGAAGAATCCCGCGCCGAGCGAAGAGGAACTTCGCCAAGCCATGTCGGGAAATCTGTGTCGCTGCGGCGCGTATGTGAAAATTGTGCAAGCGGGGATGAAAGTAGCGAATAGCAGATAGCCGATGGCTGATGGCAGATAAAAAGTAGCTAGTAGGTAATAAGTAGCAAAGGTTGGCTAAGGGGAGCGAGATGCCGAAACTGGTTCGAACGAAGGTTGAGAATGAGGGGCGTACCACGTACGAATTTGCGGTCGTCGAAAAGGAAAAGACGACGCCGTGGGACGTGGAAGAAGAATTGCGCGTGGTCGGCAAACCGATGGCGCGGATTGACGGCGTAGAACGCGTGACAGGCGCGGCGAAATATACGACCGATATTCAACTGCCGCGTATGCTGCACGCGCGTTTTTTGTACAGCCCACACGCGCACGCGCGCATTGTGAACATTGACGATTCGGACGCGAAAAATTTGCCCGGCGTGCGCGCAGTGCTTCATTATAAAAACATTCCATTGAATCGTTTTCAAAAGAACCGCGAGATTTTTGGCGAATTCGTGCGCTATGCGGGGGATCAAGTCGCGGCAGTGATCGCTGAATCGGATGAAATCGCCCGCGCCGCGTTAAATCTGATTCGCGTCGAATACGAGCCGCTGCCGTATGCGCTGGATGCGGAAGAAGCGACCAAGCCTGATGCGCCGCGCGTTTGGCCCGACGGGAATTTATACAATGGACAGCCCGATACCTATTCGCGCGGCAATGTGGAAAAGGGCTTTGTTGAAGCGGATGTGATTGTGGAAGGTGTGTTTACGACGCCCGCGCAGGTGCATTCGGCGTTAGAGAGTCATGCCTGCGTCGCGGATTGGGATGGGCAGACACTTACGGTCTGGGAATCGAATCAAGATGTGGAGAGCGTGCGAGACCGTATTGCCAAGCAATTGAGCTTGGACCGACATCGCGTGCGCGTGATTGCCCATTACATCGGCGGCGCGTTCGGTTCAAAAATTGGTGCGGGAAAACACGCGCTGATTGCTGCACAGATGGCGCGCGAACTGCGGCGTCCTGTGCGGTTTGTCTTGGATCGGCGCGGCGAAAATTTAACGACAGGGCAGCGCAGTCCGACCAAGCAGTATCTCAAATTTGGCGCGAAACGCGATGGCACGCTGACTGCAATTCAAGTAACGACGTATAACAATCTCGGTCCGTATCCAACGTGGGGCCCGTTCATCGAGGGGCCAGCGCGCGAATTGTACGCTTGCGAAAATGTCAAGACGACGGCGTATCAGGTCTTTACCAATATGAATCCGTTTGCCGCATTCCGCGCGCCGGGCTTTGTCGAAGGCATTTTTGCTTTCGAATCGCTCATGGATGAGCTAGCTATTCGTCTGGAAATGGACCCATTGGAATTACGAATCAAAAATTACGCGCGGGTGCTGCCCGAAAACGGCAAGGCGTACACGTCGAATGGATTGCTGGACGCCTATCAGGAAGGCGCGCGGGCGATTGATTGGTCGCGGCGCAGCCGACCACCCGAACAGCGTGGCACGTGGCGAATTGGTGTTGGAATGGCGAGCCAGATTTGGTATGGGGCAGGCGCGCCACCGTCCTACGCGCTCATTCGCATCAATCCCGACGCGAGCGCGACAATTTTGACTTCCACGCAAGATTTAGGGACAGGGACGAAAACAATTTTGTGTCAGATCGCGGCGGAAGAGCTTGGATTGCCAATGGAAAAAATTTCCGTCGAGATTGCAGATACGCAGATGGGCGTGTTTGCCGGAGGTTCGGGGGGCAGTATGACCGCATCTTCGGTAGGACCTGCGGTGAGAGAGGCGGCGGCAGATGCAAAGGAACAGTTACTTCAACTCGCTTCCGCGTACCTCAAGAGACCCGTCAAACATATGCGACTCGAAGAGGGAATTATCAAGACGCCGAAGAAGGAAACGCCGTTGGCGGAGATGTTGAAAGAGCTGGGCGATATTGAGGTAATTGGGCGCGGGGCGCGGAATCCGAATACGTCGGACTATGAGATTCGCACCTTTGGCGCGCAGTTCGCGCAGGTCGCGGTGGATGTTGAAACGGGCGAGGTGCGCGTGGAGCGCGTCGTCGCGGCGCACGATTCGGGACGCATTCTGAATCCGCTCACCGTGTCAAGCCAGATTGAAGGTGGGGTTCTGCAATCAATGGGCTTTGGGCTGATGGAAGCGCGGGTAGTGGATGCGAGCGGCGTGACCCTAAACGCGAATCTCGAAGGCTATCATGTACCGACGATTGTTGATGCGCCGCAAATTGAGACGCGCATGATTGACCGCGCGGATCCATTAGCGAACAATCTTGGCGTGAAAGGCGTGGGCGAGCCGCCGATTATTCCGACAGCGGCGGCGATTGCGAATGCGATTCGCCATGCGATTGGCGTGCGGTTTTATGATGCGCCGATTACGCGGGATAGGGTAATCGAGGCGTTGGGGGAAGTGGAGAGTAGGCGGGAGGCAGAAGGCAGTTGTTGAGTTGAAGGTAAAGCGCGGTCAGCGGATAAGCGGATGAGAGCGCGGAGAGGATGCCGTTGTGAATTTTGATTATGCGATTGCGGAGACGTTAGAGGATGCTTTTCAGGCGAGGCGGAATGAGGCGCGCTGGTTTGCAGGCGGGACGGATTTGATTCCTGAAATTAAAAGCGGAATCGCTGCGCCGACGCGTTTGGTGAATTTAAAGGGGATTGATGGGCTGCATGGGATTGTCGTTCAAGATGATGCAGTACAAATTGGCGCGCTGACGAAATTGGCGGAGATTGCCGAGCACGAAACGATTCGGACGAGCTACCGCGCACTGGCGCAGGCGTGTGAGCTCGCCGCATCGCCGCAGATTCGGAATATGGCGACGATTGGCGGTAATCTGAATCAAGATTCACGGTGTCCGTATTATCGCAATGGATTTCCTTGTTTCTTGCATGGGGGCGATACCTGTTTTATGCGCGAGGGTGAGAATCGTGAAGCCGCGATTGTCGGTTATAAAGATTGTGTGCATGTGCATCCGTCGGACCCAGCAACGGCATTGGTGGCGTTCGACGCGCAGATTGTTGTCCAGAGCCAAGACGGCGAGCGCGTGATTTCAGCGCGTGAATTTTTTCGCGCGCCCGACGCGCAGGATCGGCGTATGAGTGTGTTAGAAGACGACGAAGTGATTACCGCGATTCGATTGCCGCGCATTAGCCCGAATGCGCGGAGCGCATTCGTCAAGGCGATGGACCGCGCGGTGTGGTCGTTCGCCTTGGCAAGTGCAGCGGTGCGCGTGGAAATTGAGAATGAACGGGTGAACGATGCGCGGGTTGTTCTCGGCGGGATTGCGCCGACGCCGTGGCGCGAGATAGGTATTGAACGTGCGCTGCTGGGTACTGGTGTATCAAGTGATGGCTGGAGCAATGAGGAATTGAATCAACTTGCCGCGAACGCGCTTGCCGACGCGCAACCGTTGGCGCATAATCGGTACAAAGTACGACTCGCACGAGCGATGATGAAACGCGCGCTGCGCGATTGTCTGGGATGAGCGCCAGTCCTTTGACTCGTCAAGGCACGTCGCGGGATTGGGTTGTACTGACGACGTTGTTCACGTTGGCGAGCTGCATCGAGGTTATTTTATTCTCCAATCTCGCTGCATTTACTCCCATTTATCTTCAACATCTCGGTTTTGCCCAAGAGGGTATTAAATTTTGGACGGGCATTTTGGCGTCCGCTGGCGTACTGCTCGGATTTTGGTTCGTGCCGTTCTGGGGCGTGCTGGCGGACCGCTATGGACGCAAACCGTTGATTGTGCGCTCGTTTGCCGTTGAAGTTGTCGCGGTCGTCGTTATGGCGCTGGCACCGAACATCTGGATTTTTATGATTGGGCGGATGATTACAGGCTTGGCGCTGGGGAATACGGGTTTGATGTTCGCGGCAGTCGCGCAACACGCCCCGCGCGAGCGCGTCGCATTCGCCATTGCGGTGATTACGGGTTCGCAGCCGCTCGGCGGCGTTGTTGGTTCGCTGATTGGCGGATATATCGTGTCGGCGTTTGGCATTATCGCGTTGTGGTGGTTCGACGCGATCCTGATTGCAGGGGTCTTTGGGATGTTGGTATTGCTGTATCACGAATCATTCGTGCCGCGTCCTACTCCGCACGTTTTCAGAATGCTGGGTGATGCACTGCGCGCTGTTGTGACAACGCCGGTCGTGGTGAAATATTTTTTGTTCAGTTTTATTGCAACGTCAGCGTTTTTCTTTTCGTACACCTATATCTCGACGCGTATCATCGAATTGGCACAAGACGTGGAGGTTGGCGCGACGATTGGCATAGTTTTTGGTATCGCGGGAATTGCGACGTTGTGCGCGACGCCAGTGTGGGGCGCGCTGGCAGGACGATTTGGCGGGCATCGCTTGCTGCCGTTGGTAATGCTACTGACTTCGCTGGCGTATGTGCCGCTGTACTTCGTAGCGAATGTGCTTCAGTTTACGATTTCTTACTTTTTGCTGTCGTCGGTTTCGCCCGCAGTCAATGCGCTTACATTTTCTACAATTGGGGTTGAGGTTCCACCAGAACGACGCAACGCAGTGATGAGTATGATTTATATGCCGCTGAATGCGGCGATTATTGTCGCTCCCGCACTGGCGAGCATTGCCACGCGTCAGGTGCGTGATGTGTTTCTTTATTCGGCGTTCATCGGATTTTGCGCGTTGGGACTGTTATTGTTGACGCGGAATGTGGGAATGAGGACGGTGGAGGCGTAAGATGGGCGATTGAAATCGCTGCAACGCAGAGCCAAGTCTGGCTACGCAAACTAAAATCAAATCCGAAGGGTCTCCGGAGACCCTTCGGGTTTAAATGTACGGCGCGCGGAATGCGTTCCAGCGATTTTCTCGAATCGCCGCGCGGAGGTTACGCATAAAGTTGAGCATGGCATAGAGGTTGTGAATGGTGGCGAGGCGATAGTAAGACAATTCTTTGGCGCGATGTAGGTGATGGAGATAGGCGCGGGAATAATTTTGACAGGTGAAACACGCACAGGAAGGGTCAATTGGCCCGGGGTCGAGGGCAAAGCGCGCGTTGGAAATCGTGAGGCGGTTATGTTTTATGCCTTCGCGCTGCGCGCTATCGGGGAAGAGAATGAGCGCGCCGTTGCGCGCCCAACGCGTGGGGGCGGCGCAATCGAATAAATCAATGCCGCGTTCGACGCCGTTGATAATGTCTTCCGTCTCGCCGATGCCGAGCAGGTGACGCGGTTTGGCATCGGGCAAGCGGGGGACCGTCCAATCGAGAATCGCGTGCATGTCTTGTTTAGAGCGTCCTAATGAACCGCCGATGGCGAGTCCGTCAAAGGGCAGGCTGCCGATAAATTCGGCGGATTCGATGCGTAAATCTTCAAATGCGCCGCCTTGTACGATTCCAAAGAGGGATTGATAGTCGCGTTTGGTGCGGGCGTGCTGCGCGAGACAGCGTTCCGCCCAGTGATGCGTGCGCTGGAGTGCTTCGCGGGTGTATTCATGCGAATCGAGCGGCGACGTGCATTCATCGAACGCGAGAACAAAATCCGCGCCGAGCTGATGTTGAATTGCGATGGAGCGTTCGGGGGTGAGACGAATTAACGAGCCGTCGAGATGCGAATTAAAGGTCACGCCTTCGTTGTCAATTTTGACAAGCGGTGTTCGGTCGCTTTTGATGTCGGTGTCGGTGTTGGCTGCTTCATCAGGAAAGATGTCCGCGATTTTTCCTACGCCATCGCGGATGGCTGCCCCTAATGAAAACACTTGAAAGCCGCCGCTGTCGGTGGAGAGTGGTCGCTGCCAATCCATGAATTTATGCAAACCGCCGAGTTGGGCGATCAGTTGCGCGCCGGGGCGCAGGGCGAGATGATACGTGTTGCAGATGAGCAGCTGCGCGTCGAGGTCGTACAAGTCTTTGGAAGTGAGTCCTTTGACGGATGCTTGAGTTGCGACAGGCATGAACGCGGGCGTTTCGATGTCGCCGTACGCGGTATGGATTATGCCGACGCGGCCGCGATTAGTCGAATCACGGTGATGGATGTCAAACGAGAGTGGAGGCAAGCGATTTCTTTCAATGGCGATTGACGCACTAGAACCTTTGTGCTAAAGTCGTCGCAACCGCATTATAAAACACATCTGAAAAATGGAACAAGAAGGAGGACGGACGTGACCGAGACAACACGTAAAGAGGCATTATTGCAAGAGCTCAAACAGAGCCGCGCCGAGTGGGATACGCTCGTCGGCTCGCTCGACGCGGGAACGCTGACGAATCCCGGATTGGATGGAGGTTGGAGCATCAAAGATGTCATCGCGCATATCGCGACATGGGAGGGAATCGCGGCAAAATGGTTCGAGGCAAACGCGCAAGGCACCAAACCGCAGCCTGCGCCGTGGGGCAAGGACTTGAGCGAGGAGCAGGAGAACGATTTTATTTATAACGCAAATCGCAATCGGTCACTCCAAGACGTTCTCGACGAATCGCGGCGCGTCCACGATTCCGTAGTAAATTCGGTGAACGCGATTTCGGAAGAGGAATTGACAAAAAAGATCGAGTGGTTGGGGGATAATTCGCTGGCGGATTCGCTGCCGGGCAATTCCTACGAGCATTACCGCGAACATGCCGAGACGGTGCGCGCGTGGTTGGAGGCGAGAAAGTAGGATCTAGGAACCGCGAATTTGCGCGAATCTGCGCGAAAAATAAGATTCCTCGATTCAATAATAAATTGTCCTCACGCGATGGTACGGTTTCATTCCCTTGACCGCACCTTGACTGCTTTCCCATAAGAACCAGTCCATGTGAATGCTGGTAAGCACGCGACCGCGCTCGGCTAATGCGGCGCGCAATAGCTCAACACCCCACAGCATCCCCGCACGAATTTCGATTTCTTCGGCGCTGTCTTTTTCCAAAGGAATTTTTTGATCTACGCGGCGCGCGAGGGAAGGCGCGTAGTGCAGAATGCCCCAGGCGCGCAAAATTTGTGGCAGTTTGTAATCGGCAAAGGCGGTGAGGTCTTGAAGATTCTTGAATTTGCCCCACCGCTCGCCGCCGAACGAGCCGTATAAATCCCCCGCGAGAATTTGGGCGCGCTTGAAGAAATTGACGGTGTGCCCTTGATACTGCGTTGTGTCGTGAAAGGAAGAAATATATTCCGCAACGAGACGCGCGAGTTCTGTCGCGTCTTGATGCGCGGTGTCCACCAAGCGCGCGGCGCTGCCTCCAAATTGATCACGCAACACGCGCCCTAGTTCTTGAACGTTGCGCCAACGTTCGACGAACAGGGGGATTTCGACGTTGCCGCGTAGTACGCGAGCGAGCGCGGCAGGCGAAATGTCGGCGAGCGATTCGGCATTCAGAAACGATGGGTCTTGTTCGGCGGCGAATTTCAGCGCGGCGGCGAGCGCCCAATACCCATCAAGGTCTTGACGTACGCGGCGGATGCTCCACTTGGGTTCGCCCCAGAATGAAAAGTTGAGCGCGTCGAGTAAGAAGATGTAAATGACGGTACGCTCGGTGTCGTCGAAATAGTGGTAAGTATAGTTCCAGGCAGGAACGGGAACGGGACGGAGGGAGAGAACTTGCGCGACGGTTTCAACGCGCTTGAGGTTGAGCGTAACAAATTTTGCGCGCTGGACGACGCGGGCGGTCGAAGTGAGGACGCGTAGGGGGTCGTTGTGCGTTTCTAATACGGAGCGAATGCCATGGGAGAGAGCGCCAGAGGTAGATGGCATTGGTGAGATTATAGCACGAAGTCTTGGCGGGCGGAACGAATGAATTTGTCACTACAGAAATTTATTTTTGGCAGGTGTTGTAATCGCGTCCGAGATTTACTAGGATGTCATACGATGAAGACTCGTCGTTGGCATTCTGAATGCTGGTTGTGGGATCAAGCCGCAAGAGAGTCGCAAGGAACTGCGCGGTAGCGGGTTTATTCTTGAATACGGTAATCGTACTTTTGGCTGCGAGCGGAATGCGCGGCGTATCAGCGATTGCGTTCAAGCCTTGTCTCTGAAGGGAAGTGGCTGCCACCTGCGCGGCATCTGGATTGCCGCTGACAATTTGAATTTTTGCGTTTTCGAGTTCTACTTCATCCACGCCCGTGAACGGTGAGAAAAATTCGACGAGGAGTGAGTGGATTTTTTCCATGTTCGGCAGGAGGACCTGCGCGCCTTCGGGTGTGACGTACGGGATCGTAGTGCGATTGTCAATGGCGCGCGATTTGATTCTGTCCATCTTGAGCTGCGTGCCGATATAGGCAAGTCCTGCCAGTTCAACAGGACTTAGATCGGTCTGGATGGAACTGGACATTTCATCAAAGAGCTGGGGCCACTTGGGAAGTAGGTTGAGCGACATGGCTTTGTCCCACATCGCAAGGATGACCTGCCGCTGGCGTCGCCCACGATCATAATCATTGGTGGTGTAACGGGAACGCGCGTAACGCAGCGCGGTCACTCCATCCATTTCCTGCAAGCCAGGAACAAAATTTAAGGTGGCGTGTCCATAGTCGTCGTAAAAGTCTTGCTCATATAGGGGGCAATCCACGCCGACTTGAATGCCGCCGAGAATATCTATTGCTTTGCGGAAGGCGTCAAAGCCACCACGTACGTAATAGTGAACGCGAATGCCAAGATTTTGTTCGACGGTCGTTTTGATGAGATTCGGACCGCCGCCGGGATAGTGATAGTACTCGCCATAAAAATCGGCGGTGTTGATGCGCTGTTGACCGATGCCGGGAATGTGCACATACAAATCGCGCGGAATGGTCAACATGCCCACAGTCTTGTTGATTTGATCAATACTCAAAAGGATTATGGTGTCGGTGCGCCAATTGATTTGACCCGAGCGTTGGTCGGTGCCGAGTAACAGGACATTGATGTTATTCGGTGGAACGAGACCCTGATCGCGCACCGTCGCAGCTTTGGCGGGCGCGGCAGGCGCGGCGGACGCGATCTGCGGAACGGGCGTAACCGGAATGGGCGTTTCAATCGGTACGACAGTCTTGATGGCAACGGCGGAGGGCGCGAGCGCCACCGCGTAGGGCGTCGGCGTCGGCAGCATGATAGAAATAAAGGGCGCGTTATTGCTGAACGAAGGATCGTTCGAGGCACGCGGCGTCGTGCTCGGCGGGAAGAAATAGGCGTAGGCAATCAGCGCCGCGACGACGGCATACACGGCAAGATTACCCACGATCAGGTTACGCAAGAGTTTGGGGTTCACGAAAAAGGATAGACCGCGCAGGGGTCATTGCAATGATCCTTGCGCGGTCTCTATTTGTTTAGAGTGGGCGTGCGGCGAGGCGTTTGATTTTTCCGCCTGCTTCTTGCCACGTGATGGTGGAGAGTCCGAGTTTTTGGCGGAGCGTTTCGTCGCGCATTCCGGAGGCGGAATCACGGACAGCACTCGTCCAGCGGAGGACTTCGAACGAGACTTTGCCGTCAAGTCCCGCGAGCCGCGCGACATCGGACAAAACATACTCGAGGTTGCGCGGGGTGCATTCAAAGATGCGCTCGCGCGGCTGGTACTGCTCGATGTACTGCTTGAAGGTATTCGGAAAATCGGGCGGAAGGCGCAGCTTGCGTTCCTTGTGCCAGCGGCGCGGGTCGTCGTAACGAATAAAGACGAACGGTTGGTCAGGATGAGCCAAGTCCACATCGCTCAAACGAATCGCCATTGCTTCGCTTTTCTTGATGCCTGTGGTGAGCAGGAGGGTGACGATGAGGTGCGGGCGCGCGTCGGGCTTGGATGCCGTGAGAAGCTCGCGGGTGGTCTTGAGCAAGCGTTCGACTTGCGACGTGTTGAGAATTTCGGGCAGCGGCACAATGACCGGCTGGTGCGCGATGGGCGCAGCGGGGTCAAAGGCAGTCACGCCGTTGGCATACAGGAAATTGAAAAAGACTTTGATGGAGGTGAGGCGGCGC
>Ga0070741_10013921_pt1 | contig 14070 bp, 16 predicted proteins | sample Coa_R1_4_FD_66440 | JGI IMG/M metagenome (GOLD analysis project Ga0070741, IMG submission 66440) | Surface soil microbial communities from Centralia Pennsylvania, which are recovering from an underground coalmine fire - Coalmine... | ecosystem: Environmental > Terrestrial > Soil > Unclassified ... | reverse complement strand
CACGACCAGGTCGTCGTCGCCGGCGTTGGAGAACTTCCGCGGCGTCGTCGACTCGACGTGCACCAGGCTGCCCGGCCCGAGCTCGCGCGTCTCTCCGTCGACCTCGAACAGCGCGGTCCCCCGGTGGACGAAGTACAGCTCGTCCTGCGTGTCGTGGTAGTGGAGGAAGCCGTCGTAGCCGGGCGGCATCACGACCGCGTTCGCCCCGAAGGCCGCCACGCCTAGCCCGCGGCGGATCTTGCGAAAGCCGTACCCCTCACCGAGCTCGTCGAGTGAGCTGAACGTATGGCCCATCATGCTCCTTTCCGGTCCGGCGTTTGGCGGTAGCATCAGTCCTCGGAGTGCCGTACCGCAAGGTGACGATGCGGCCCTTCCGGACGGAGGACGAGGGGCTGCTGTTCGGAGTTGCGAAGCTGGCGTTCGCGGACTGCGACGATCGCCAGACGCTCGCCGCGCTTGCGCGGGATACCGTCTTCGTTGCCGAGCTGGCGGGCGAGACCGCCGGCTACGTCGCGATCGAGGAATCCGCTGCCGCGCTTCGCATCGAACAGCTCTGTGTGCATCCCGCCCACGAGAAGGAAGGCGTCGGCCGGCAGTTGCTCGAATGGGCCGAGGGGTATGCGATCGCGCAGGGCGCCGACCGGCTCGAGGTCGTCGTCGAGCACGGCAACGGCCGCGCCGAGTCCTTCTACCGGGGACGGGGGTTCGTTCCTGCCGCTCCGGATCTGCTCGAGCTCGTCCTTCCGCAGAGCAGCTAGCGTCGCCGCCGTCCTGACGGCGCTCGCCTTCCCGGCGGTCGCCTCGGCGCACGCCCGCCTGGTCGGCTCGAAGCCCTCCGACGGCTCGGTCCTCGTGACCGCTCCGGCCGACGTCAGGCTGCTCTTCGACGACGACGTCCGCCCGGCCGGCGGCGACCGGGCGGTCGACGCCAAGGGCCGCTCGGTCCTCGCCGGGCAGGCGCACCTGCTCGCCGGGAGTCACCGGACGCTGGTCGTGCCGCTCCGCCGGAGTCTGGCCCGCGGGGCCTACACCGTCCGCTGGCGCGTGATCTCGGACGACGGGCACCTCGTCACCGGCGTGCTCGCGTTCGCCGTCGGCAGCGGCTCGGCGACGCCCGTCCCGACGCTCTCTGCGGGCGGCGGCGTCTCCTCGGAGGCGGTCGTCCTCCGCGTCCTGCTCCTCGCCGGCATCCTCGTCGCGGGCGGCGCGGCGGCGCTCGGCCCGGTGCTGCTCGAGCGCGGCCGCCGGCGGCTGGAGACCGCCGTCGTCGCCGGCGGGCTGGCGCTCGCCGCGGGCGGCGCGTTCGGGCTGCTGGCGCTGGAGGAGGCGGCGGACGCGACGCGCTTCGGGCGCGTGATCGAGGCGGGAGCGATCCTCGCCGTCGTCGGCGTCGCCGCCGCGGTGGCGTCGGTGGTGATCCCTCGACTCGCGCACGTGACCTCCGCGGCGGGTGTCCTCGAGCTCGTCGTGCCGACCCTGTCGGGGCACGCGCTCGATCCGCGGCACCTGCGCGCGCTGATCGCGCTGGCCGACTTCGTGCACGTCGCGGGCGCCGCAGTCTGGATCGGCGGGCTCTTCCTGCTGGTCGCGAGCGGCGCACGCCGTGCCCGTGAGCGCTTTCCGGCGGTCGCGCTGGCCGCCGTCGCCGTGCTCGGCGCGGCCTCGATCCCGCGCGCGATCGCGGCCTTCCCCTCGTTCGCCTCGGTCGTGCACACGTCGTACGGCCAGACCCTGCTCGTCAAGACGGGTCTCTTCGCCGCCGTCCTCGTCCTCGCCCGGGCGAACCGGCGGCGGATCGCCGTCGCCGGGCTGGGAGCCGAGCTCGCCCTGCTCGGCGCGCTGATCGTCGCGATCGCGGTCCTCACCGACCTCGCCCCGCCGCCGCGGGCGGTCGCGGCGCCGAAGCCGGCCGTCCCGGGCAAGCCGGTACCGCCGCCGGCGGACGCGGTCGTCCTCGCGGGGGAGGACGACGACGTCGCCGTCGGGCTCGCAGCGTCGCCCCGCGGCGACGAGGTCGCCCTGCAGGTCACGGCGATGAACGAGGAGGGGAAGGGCATCGACGGGCTGGCGGTGCGTGCCGGAGGTGCCGGCGCCGAGCCATGCGGACCGGGCTGCTACGCGGCGACCGTCCCGCTTCCGGCGCCCCCGCGCACGGTCCCGGTCGAGCTCTCCGGCCCGGGTGTCGAGCGGGCGACGATCCGCTTCACGCTCCCGCGACGGTGGCCGGCACCGCCGGCGGCGCGCCTGGTCGCGGGGGCCGACGTCACCTTCCGTGCGCTGCGGACGCTCGTCATCCACGAGCGGCTCGCGTCCAGCGCGCGGAACTCGGTCACGACCACCTACCGGGTGCAGGCGCCCGACCGGCTCGCCTACTCGATCGTGAACGGCCCGCAGGCGGTGATCATCGGCGGCACCCGCTGGGACCAGCAGCCCGGCGGCCGCTGGGTGCGCTCGGCGACGGATCCCCTGACGCAGCCCGAGCCCTTCTGGGGCGACGATCCCCGCACCAACGCCCGGCTGCTCGGGACCGGAACGGTCGGCGGCCGGCGCGTGCAGATCGTCTCGTTCTACGACCCGCGCCTGCCGGCGTGGTTCGACATCTCGATCGATCCTCGAACGGGGCGGATGCTCGCGCTGCACATGACCGCCCAGGCCCACTTCATGCAGCACCGCTACACGGGGTTCGACCGGCCGCTGCACATCGTTCCGCCGCCGCGTCGCTGACGCAACGCAGCCTTAACAGAGGCGCTACCTCGGCTCAACACACCCGGGGCTATAAGCAGGTCGAGTGGTTGGCCGCACGCGCATCCTCGCGGCAGCAGGCGTGCTCGCAGCTGCGGTGCTCGGCGCCGGGCTCGCGCTCGGCGGCGTCGCCGCGTTCGGCGGCCTGGGCCGCGAGACGACGACCGTGCGCGCGATCCAGGCGTCGGCCGCGCCCGTCTCGGCCCCCGGGTCGCCGGCCGGCGCCCTGTCGATCAACGACATCTACCGGCGGGCCGCGCCGGGCGTCGTCCAGGTCACCTCGACGACGGTCGTGACCGTTCCCGCGGATCCGTTCTTCGGCAACCAGTTCTTCCCCACGCAGCAGCGCGAGCAGTCGCTCGGCTCCGGTTTCGTCGTCGACAAGGCCGGTCACGTCGTCACCAACTACCACGTGATCAGCGGTGCGAGGCAGGTGCGGGTCAGCTTCTCGAACGGCGCGAGCATGAAGGCGGCGGTCGTCGGAGCCGACCCGTCGAGCGATCTGGCCGTGCTGAAGATCGACGCCAGCTCGCGCGCGCTCACGCCCCTGACGCTGGGCGACTCCGACGCAATGCGGGTCGGCGATCCGGTCGTCGCGATCGGCAATCCGTTCGGCCTCGACCGCACGGTCACCGCCGGGATCGTCAGCGCGATCCAGCGGGCGATCACGGCGCCGAACGGCTACACGATCGACCACGTCATCCAGACGGACGCGGCGATCAACCACGGCAACTCGGGCGGGCCGCTGCTCGACCGCCGCGGCGACGTGATCGGCGTCAACTCGCAGATCGAGACCGGCAACGACACGAGCAGCGGCGGCAACGTCGGCATCGGCTTCGCCGTCCCGTCGAACACGGTCAAGACGGTGATCGCGCAGCTGATCCGGCAGGGGCGCATCGACCGTGCGTTCCTCGGCATCGGAGCCGTGCCGATCACCGCCGACCTGGCGCGGGTCTTCCGGCTCCCGGTCGCGCACGGCCTGCTGGTCCAGAGCGTGCAGCCCGGCAGCGGCGCCGCGAAGGCCGGTCTGGAGGCCGGGTCGACCCAGGTCGTCCTCGCCGGGGAGAGCTACGACCTGGGCGGCGACATCGTCGTCCGCGCCGACGGAAAGCCGGTCGCGAGCCTGAGCCGGCTCCGCGACATCGTCGCCGCGAAGAAGCCCGGCGACACGGTGCACCTCGTCGTCTACCGGCAGGAGAAGCGGAAGAACGTGAACGTGACCCTTGGACGGCAGCCCGCCGCACGGAGCGGCTAGCCGTCCGCAGGCACCCCCTTCGCGGGGGATCGAAGCCGCTGCTGCCGCCCTTCGCCGGGCCGGCGCGGCGGACAGGACGAAGGCCCCCGATCGCCTGCCCGGGGGCCTTCGATTTCTCTAGGGTGGTCGGTGATGGCGGCCGAGGAACCGGGTCGTCTGGAGCTCGCCTTCGAGGATCTCGACCTCCTCGAAGCGGAGGAGCTCTGGACCGACGACGACTCCGCCGACCACGTCGGCTGGTACTGCGTGGCCACCGACCCGTTTCCCTGTCCGGCCGACGGCTGCTCCTTCGTCGCCGAGTTCATGACCGCCGCCCATCTCATCCTCGTCTGGGAAGAACGCGACGACCCCAACCTGCTGCGGCACGCCGGGCGGGCGAAGCACGTCGGGCGAAACCCCCGGGTCGTCTCGTACGAGCCGGAGTTCGGCCCGAGCGCGTCGTACTACGCCTGGGAGGCCGCCGGCCGTCCCGTGCACGCGGTCCGTGGCAAGTGAGCGACTGGGCCGGCGCCGTCGGCGCCGGCGAGCATCGGTTCGGCTGCCGTCCCCCGGGCACGATCGGCGTGGAGGAGGAGCTCTTCTTCGTCGATCGCGACACGCTCGCGGCCGCCCCGGGGTTCTCGACCGTGGTCGGGTCGGCCGACGCGGGCGCCAGGCCGGAGGTGTTCGAGAGCCTGGTCGAGCTCGCCACGGCGCCGTTGCCCGGCGCGTCTGCGGTGCTGGCGGAGCTCACCCGCCTCCGGGCGGACATCGCCGCGCGTGCCGCCTCCGCGGGCCTCCTCGTCTACGCCGCCGGAAGCCACCCGTTCGCGCCGGGCGGCGACCAGCCGATCGTGCCGCTCCAACGGTACGAGCGCATGGCCGCAGAGCTGGGGGACGTGCTCGGCCGGCAGCTCGTCTGCGGCCTCCACGTCCACGTCTCCGTCTCCGATCCCACCGCCGCCCTGGAGGCGTTCGAGTCGGTGGTGCCGTGGCTGCCCGTGCTGCTGGCCCTCTCCGCCAACTCGCCGTTCGCCGAGGGCGGCGACACCGGCCGCCGCTCGGAGCGCGCGGGGCGCCTGCTGCTGATGCCGACCGGCGGGACGCCGCCCGAGCTCCGCACCTGGGACGACTGGCGTTCCGCCACGGGCGGCGACGCGAGCCGCCGCCACTGGGACGCCTGGCTCCGTCCCGAGTACGGCACGCTCGAGGTCCGCGTGATGGACATGCAGACGGACGTCCGCCGCTCGGCCGGGCTCGCGGCGATCGTCAGGGCCCTGGCGGCTGCACCGCCCGCCGGGGACGAGCCGTACGACCGCGGCCTCTACGCCCGCCGGCGCGAGGCGGCGTCGCGCCTTCCGCCGGATCCTGCGGGCGTGGAGGCACTGGCCGCGCACGTCGAGCCGTTCCTCGACCGGGACGACCCGGCGCTCGCCCGGCTCGTCCTCGAGGGGCGGCCCGAGGCGGAGCGCCAGCTCGAGATCGCGGCCGCCGAGGGCATCGGCGCCGTTCCGGGGGACGTCGCGCGCCGGACGCTAGGCTAGAAGGGCCCCATGGCGATCCACACGGAGACGATCGAGGTCACCGGCATCCGCTGCGAGCGCTGCGTCATGCGGCTCGGCGCCACCCTGCGCGACCTCGACGGGCTCGAAGCGGCGAACGCGAACCTCGTCGGGGAGGTCACCCTGTCCTGGGACGACGGCCGCATCGATCGCGAGGCGATCCTCGCCCGGCTCGCGCAGGGCGGGTTCCACCCTGTCGCGGCCGGTTAGCCCTCCTTCACGCGCCGGTCGTGGATGCGGCGGTCGCCGAACAGGGCGGTCGACGGGTGCCGGTGCTCGTCGGAATAACCGGGGCGCAGGCGCTTGCGCAGCTCGGCCCGCCGGTGCTCCGCGGCCGGGCCGCCCTCGCCCTCGGTCGGCTGGAGGTACGACTCGCCGAGGCCGAAGTGCCTCGCCGCCGCCTCCCGGTCGAAGTTCCCGCGCTTGTCCGCCCTGGGGGCGTCGAACAGCAGGCGCCGGGGGATGGTCACGAACGCCTTGGCGGCCTCGTCGACCACGTGGACGAACTCGCGGGGAACCGGGTGGCGCGACTTGTGCAGGTGGCCGGACTCGACGATCAGGAAGCCGTTTCGCACGTCGACGACCTGGCCGACGTCCCGGTCGTCGCTCGTCATCACCGCGTACCCACGCATCCTACCTCCCTTCGGTGGCCTCGGTGCGTCCCGCTTACCCGCCTCGTGCCCCGCGCTAAACGGGGAATAGGCCAGGTCGCGGCCTCGTTCGCAGGATCTGGAGAACGCGTTGCTAGGGTGGGCGGCGTGAGCGAGATCACGCCCACCGAGCCGCAACGACTGGCGACCGAGGCACGCGACCGTGTGCGGTTCGAGGAGGAAGCTCTTGAGCTCTCTGATCAGGTCTACCGGGTTGCGAGGCGACTCGTCGGCAGCCGCGAGGAGGCGGAAGACCTGATGCAGGAGACCTACGCTCGGGCGTTCCGCAGCTGGCGCTCGTACACCCCGGGGACGAACCTCCGGGCGTGGCTCCTCCGCATCCTCACCAACCTGAACATCGACCGCGGGCGGCGGAAGCAGCGCACCCCCGACATGCAGCCGCTGGAGGAGGGCGACTACTTCCTCTACAACCGGCTCGAGGAGTCCTCGCGGGAGCCGCGGTCCGACCAGGATGCCGTCGTCGACCGGCTCTCCCAGGACGACGTGGTCGCCGCCCTGTCCTCGGTCCCCCACGACTTCCGGGACGTGATCGTGCTCGTCGACATCGGCGACTTCACCTACCAGGACGCGGCGCAGATCCTCGACATCCCGATCGGCACCGTCATGTCGCGCCTGCACCGCGGTCGGCGTATCCTGAAGACCGCGCTCGCGGATCACGCAGTCGGAGGCTGAGGATGGAATTCGACGAACTCTGCGACAAGTGCGAGGAATGGATGCAGCCGTACCTCGACCGCGAGCTGGACGAGTCCGAGCGCGCCGCGGCCGAGAAGCACCTCGAGGGGTGCGGGTACTGCCGGAAGCGCTACCGGTTCGAGGAGAGCCTGCGCACCTTCGTCCGGGAGGTCTGCGCGGAAGAGATGCCTCCCGAGCTGAAGCAGAAGCTCGCCGCCCTCCGGACCCCGCTCTAACGGCGGCGCGACCTACCGGAAGCGCTCGGGCAGGTCGGCCGGCCGGTCGACGTCGCCGGGGTCGCCGAGGTCGTCGCACGGGACGAGCACGGGATCGAGCGCCCGCGCGCCCTCGTCCGGAACCGACGGCCACACCGCGCGGGCGAGCACGACCGGGTGGCCGCGGACGCCGCCGTACGACGCGGCGACGACGTCGCCGGCGCCCCCGCGCCAGGCGGCCACGACCCGGTCGACCGCGGCGGCGGCCAGGTCGGGCCCGTCGGCGAGGATCACGACGGCTGCCTCCACGTCCGCTCCGAGCGTGTCGAGGCCGCAGCGCAGCGAGGCGCCGGGGCCCAGCTGCCACCCGTCGCAGTGGACCATCCGGGCCGCGGTCCGGAGCGGGAAGGCGCCCGAGACGACGACCACCTCGTCCAGCGCCCGGCTGGAGGCCAGCCGCGTGAGCACCTCGTCGAGCAGGAGCTCCTGCTTCGGCGCGCCGAACCGCGTCGCGGCCCCGGCTGCGAGGACGATCGCGGCGATGCGACCGGGGCCGGCCCGGCCGGCGCTACCGGCGGACGCCGAAGTCCGCCGTGAGGATCGTGACGTCCTGTCCTCCGTAGACGCCCGGGGCCCCCTTGGCGTGGACGGCGGCGATGCCGATCTCGCGCCACGTGGGTTCGAGCAGGTTCTGGCGATGCGGCGGGCTGTCCAGCCAGAGCTGCAGGGCGCGCTCGGCGCTCAGCCGGGGCGAGCGCCAGACCAGGTTCTCGCCCACGCTCCAGGAGCCGGCCGCAGGCTTCGGATACATGCTCTCGACCCGCTTCCAGAACGGCGAGCCGCCCGGCGACTCGTGGCCGAAGAAGCCGTTCTCCGCCATCGACATCGACTGCTCGCGCGCGGCGGCGGCGAGGCCCTTGCTCGCCCGGAGCGGCGCGAGCCCCTGCTGGCGCCGGAGGGCGTTGATCTCGCCGAGCAGGCGGCGCTCCAGGGAGGGAAGATCGGTGACCCGGTCGAGGCCCGAGATCGCGCTCCCGTGGGCGGCGACGCCGTAAGCGGACGCGCTCGGGACTGCCGGCGCACCGGTGACCAGAACGGCCACGACGGCGACGACCGCCGGAAAGCGGCTGATCGAGGGCGATTTGTCTTGCTTGGACACGTGGGCGATGGTCCGCGCTTGAGACTTCGATACGGGCGGCCGCGCCCCTCCCCGTACGTCGGCACGGCCTGGCGGTTCAGTGACGCGGGATTCTAAACCGACTTCCGGTCGCCGCGTGCAAGGGAGCGTTTTCCGGACCCCGAACGGGCGATTGTGTTGACGCCGGATTGCCCTACGCTGTGACGCATGGCCGTGGTCACGTCCGCCCGCTGGAGCCTGCCCGCCGTCCGCTCGTCGGTCGCCTCGCTCCTGACCTTTGCGGGCCTCCCGCTCGCGATCGCCGCCTGCCTCGCGATCGGGGGATTCGGCTTCGCGAACGGCGGCTATTTCCCGGTTTCCTGGGGCTGGGGCAGCATCGGGCTGCTCGCGCTCGTCGCCGTTGTCCTGGTCGCCGGCTCGTCGGTCGAGCTGGCGGCGCTCGACCGGGTCTTCCTCGGCGCGCTGGCGGGCCTCGCCGGTTGGATCTCGCTGTCGCTCATCTGGACGGCGAGCGTCACCCAGACGGTCCTCGAGGTCGAGCGGATGCTGGTCTACCTCGCGGCCGGCGTCGCCGGAGTCCTGCTCTGCCGCCGGGCGACGGTCCTGACGCTGGTGCTGGGCGTCTGGCTCGCGCTCGCCGTCATCTGCACCTACGGGTTGGTCACGCGGCTGTTCCCGGAGGCGCACACCGGCCTCGACCAGGTCGCCGTCGACCGGCTCTCCGAGCCGGTCGGGTACTGGAACGCGCTGGGGATCCTCGCGGTGATGGGCCTGCTGCTCGCGCTGGGGCTGGCGGCACGCGGCGCTCCGCTGGTCCGCTGCCTCGGCGCCGGCTCGACCGTGATCTTCGCGCTGACGCTCTACTTCACCTACAGCCGCGCGAGCTGGATCGCGCTGTTCGTCGCCTTCGCGGTCGCCGTCGCGGTCGACCGGAGTCGGCTCCAGCTGATCACGGCCACGCTCGTCGTCGCGCCCTGGGGCGCGGTCGCGATCGGGATCGCCTCGACGTCGGACGCATTGACGCGGCACCAGGAGTCCCTCGTGAGCGAGGCGGCCCGGGACGGGCACGGGCTCGCCGTGATCGGGATCGCCCTCGCGGTGGGAGCCGCGCTCGCGGTTCTGCTCCTGGACTGGCTGTCCTCGGCGCTCTCCGTGCCCGAGGGCGTCCGCCGGGTGTACGTCGGGACGCTGCTGTTCTGCCTCGCCGCGGTGCTGATCGCCGTGTTCGGCCGGTACGGCTTCCCGCCGACGCTCGCGCGCAAGGCGTACGACGCGTTCCGGGCGACGAACACCGAAGGGAACGACCTCAACCAGCGACTCTTCAGCCTCTCCAGCAACGGGCGGACCGAGACGTGGCACACCGCCTGGCAGGAGGCGCGGCACCACCCCGTCCTCGGCGGCGGCGCCGGGAGCTACGCGGCGTTCTGGGCCCAGAACCGCCGCATCGGCCTGAACGTCCACGACGCGCACAACCTGTACGTCGAGACGCTCGCCGAGCTCGGCCCGCTCGGCCTCGCGCTGCTCCTCGCGGTCGTCGGCGCGCCGCTCGCGGCCCTCAGGCGGGCCCGCTCCTCGCCCTGGGCCGCGTTCGCGTGCGCCGGGTTCGTCGCCTTCCTGCTCCACGCCGCTGCCGACTGGGACTGGGAGATGCCGGCCGTTACGCTGACGGGTCTGTTCTGCGCGATCACCCTCCTCGCCGCCGGGCGGTCCCAGGACGGGCCGAGGCGGCTCCGCCTGCCCGTCAGGATCGGCGGTCTCGGCGCGGTCGCTGCGGTCCTGGCGTTCGCGGTGATCGGGCTGCTCGGGAACAGCGCGGTCTCGGCCAGCTCGAAGTCCACCGACGGCGGCCACTTCGCCCGCGCCGAGGCGCAGGCGCACGATGCGATGGGCTTCATCCCCTGGTCGCCCGAGCCGTGGCGCAAGCTCGCCGAGGCGCAGGCGATCGACGGCGACCTCGCCGCCGCCCGGGTCAGCTTCCGCAAGGCGATCGCGAAGGATCGCCGTGACTGGACGCTCTGGTACGAGCTCGCCGAGGCGTCGAGCGGCGCGGCGCGGCGCCAGGCGCTCGCCCAGGCGTCCCGGCTCAACCCCCTCGACCCGCGCCTGAAGCCGGGAGGGTGATGCGGGGCTTCCTGCACCGCGACCCCCTCGCCGACGCCGAGACGCTGATCCGGCAGGTGTACGCCTACGCCGCGTACCGCCTCGGCCACGGGCCGGACGCCGAGGACGTGACCAGCGAGGTGTTCGAGCGTGCGCTCCGGTACCGGAGGAGCTTCGACCGGAGCAAGGGGTCGCCCGTCGCATGGCTGCTCGGCATCGCGCGCCGGTGCGCCGACGACCTCCTGGCGAGGCCGAGGGAGTACCACGAGCCGGTGGAGACGTCCGACGGCCGCGACCTCGAGGAGGAGACCGTCCGGCGGATGATGCTCGCCGGCGCGCTCGCCCAGCTGAGCGACCGCGACCGCGAGCTGATCGCGCTCCGCTACGGCGGCGACCTCACGGCGGCGCAGATCGCCGAGCTGCTCGGCGCGCAGACCAACGCGATCGAGGTGGCGCTGCACCGGGCGCTCGCGCGGCTGCGCCGGCTGCTGGAGTCGCAGGAGGCGGCGACGCTGCGGCCGACCGGCTCGGGGCGCCTGTAAGGATTCCGGGCCCGGCCCGGTAGTAGTCGGTACAGGGACGCAAATCAAAGGGAGGGGAGTAGTGAAGGACGAAAGATTCGATCTCGAGGGTGAGCTCCGCGAAGGCCGTCCGCGGCCGCGCGCCGAGTACGTGACGTCGCTCGCGGGCGACGTTCGCGGGCGCGTGCGCCGGAGCCGGATCGGCATGACGCTGGCTCTCTGCGGCCTGATGATCGTCGCCGTCGCCTCCTTCGGGGGCATCGGCTACGCCGCGGGCACCAAGCCGGCCGTCGCGAAGCACGACCAGTCGAGCGCAGCCGCGCAGTACGGCTCGTTCACTCCGAAGCAGACCCAGGCCAAGCAGGTCAAGGCCAAGCCGGTCAAGCAGACCCACCAGGCCGCCAAGGCCGAGGCGGCGACGCTTGCACCGAAAGCTGCGCCGGCGCACACGTCTCAGCTGCCGTTCACGGGGCTCGCGCTGTGGGTCCCGCTGGCGATCGGCCTCGTGCTGATCGCGTTCGGCGTCGTCCTCAGGACGCGCGCCAGGCGGCACGGCTCCGGCGCCCACTAGGCACCGCCGGACCATCGTTCGTTCCGACCGGGGGCCCGCGTGGCCCCCGGTCGTCGTTTGCGGCAGCTAGAGCGGCGTGACCGCGAGGATGTCGGCCAGGTGGATGAGCCGGAACGTGCTCCGGATCGCCCGCATCCGGTCGCGGTCGTCCTCGATCTCCGGGGCGTCGCGCCAGAGGTCGCGCGCGCAGAGCAGGAGCTCGCGGATGCGATCGAGGTCGGCGCCGGGATGCCCGTTCTCGCCGCAGGCGTTCAGCGCGAGGCCGAGCACGCCGACCGTGTCCGGCTGGCGGGTCCAGAGCAGCGGGGTGGCCATCGACAGGTACTGGTGGATCCTGGCCAGGACCATCGGCTGCGTGAAGGTGTCGCTGCCCTTGGCCGGCGTCGGCTCGAGCGGCGGCAGCCCGTCGGCGATCCGGTTCGCGTTGCCGGCCAGCATGCCCAGCATCTGGCCGCGGTCCAGGCCGGTGACCCGGGCGGTGCGCAGCGCGATCAGGAGCGAGGCCGGCTGCTGGCCGTACGGGAAGTCCGAGGCGTACAGGACCTGCTCGGGCGAGACCTGGCGGAAGAAGTCGAGCAGGTCGATCGGGCTCCACGCCGAGGTGTCGAAGAACACGCCCGCCTTGCCGGCGAAGTGGTGCATCAGGGCGCCCAGGTCGGCGATGCCGGCGTGGGCGATGATCAGCTGCGCGTCCGGATAGTCGTCGACGAGCCGGGCCAGGTCGTCGGCGATCGGCGGCAGGCCGCGACCGCCGTGGATCAGGATCGGCACGCGGCGCTCGGCGGCGACGGCGAAGACCGGCGCGAGCCGCTCGTCGTTCAGCAGGAACTTCTGCGCGCGGGGATGGAGCTTGATCCCGCGGGCGCCCAGTGCGAGGCAGCGCTCCGCCTCCTCGATCGGGTCCTCGCCGAGGTCGAGGCGGACGAACGGCACGAGCCGGCCCTCGCTCCGCGCGGCGTGCGCGAGCGTCCGGTCGTTCGGCGCGCGAAACGACGGGTGCCGGTCGGGCTCGTCCATGCAGAACATGAAGGCGCGCGAGAAGCCGTACCGGTCCATCACGCGCTCGAGGTCGTCGTAGTCCCCGACCATGCCGTCGATGTCGTGGCCCAGGTGCAGGTGCGCATCGAAGAGGTCGGCGCCCTCCGGCAGCTCGCGGCGGAGCTCCTCGTCCCACTCCTCGATCAGCTCCTGCGCCCGAACGACCGCCTCGTCCACGTTCCTGAGTCTAGGCATTACGATCCACCGTGCCGTGCCCGACGTCCTGATCTACGCGGGGACCAGCTCCCCGGACATGCGCCACGAGGTCCCGATCGGGATTCCCGATCCGTTCCTGTACGTCGAGCACGACGGCGAGCGGCACGTGGTGCTCACCTCCTTCGAGATCGACCGGGTCAGCGCCATCCCGGGCGGCCCCACGCCGCACCCCTACGAGGAGTTCGGCTACGACGAGCTGCTCGAGCAGGGGCTGACGCGCGAGGAGGTCTACATCAGGGTGGCGATCAACGCCTGCAAGGCGTTCGGCGTCACCGATGCCGCCGTGCCGGCCACGTTCCCGACGATCTTCGCCGACCGGCTGCGCGCCGAGGGCGTGACGCTGACGCCCGAGTACGACCTCTTCTACGACCGCCGCCGCGTCAAGAGCGACGTCGAGCTCGCGGGCATCCGCCGGGCGCAGCGCGCCGCCGAGGCCGGCATGGACGCCGCCCGCGACCTGCTGCGCCGGGCGACCCGGAACGGCGCCGGGCTGGAGGTCGACGGCCGGCCGCTGACGTCCGAGCGGATCAAGGCCGCGATCGCGGCCGTCTTCACCGGGCGCGGTATGGTCGCCGACGACTTCATCGTCTCGCACGGCCCCCAGAGCGCGGTCGGCCACGACATGGGATCGGGGCAGATCGCCGCCGGCGAGCCGATCGTGATCGACCTCTGGCCCAGGGACGTCGAGACGGCCTGCTACGCGGACATGACCCGCACGTACGTCGTCGGCGAGCCGCCGGAGGAGATCGTCCGGTACCACTCGCTCTGCAAGGAGGCGCTCGACCGGTCGATCGCGGCGATCCGTGCCGGCGTCCCGGGCGAGCGGGTGTTCACGCTCGTCTGCGAGTTCTTCCACGAGGCCGGTCAGCCGACCCAGCTGTCGAAGCAGCACGGCGAGGTGCTCGAGGACGGCTTCTACCACGGCCTCGGGCACGGCGTCGGCCTCGAGGTCCACGAGCATCCGGCGCTCGGCCGCGCGCCCGGCGAGATGGTCGCCGGCGACGTCGTCACGGTCGAGCCGGGGCTGTACCGGCATGGCTACGGCGGCGTCCGGCTGGAGGACCTCGTGCTGGTCACCGCCGACGGCGCCGAGAACCTGACCGAATACCCGTACGACCTCGAGCCGTGACCGGCGACGCACCGGGCGAAGCCGCCGCCATCGAGACGCTGCTCGCGGAGGAGCGGCGTTACCCGCCGCCGCCCGACTTCACCGCCGGGGCGAACGCGCAGGCGGACATCTACGACCTCTCGTTCGAGGAGCTCTGGGAGCGCGAGGGCCGCGAGCGGGTCACCTGGTTCGAGCCGTTCGACCGGCTGTGCGAGTGGGAGCTCCCGTACGCGAAGTGGTACCTCGGCGGGAAGCTGAACGCCTGCTTCAACTGCGTCGACC
>Ga0070741_10013920_pt1 | contig 14071 bp, 12 predicted proteins | sample Coa_R1_4_FD_66440 | JGI IMG/M metagenome (GOLD analysis project Ga0070741, IMG submission 66440) | Surface soil microbial communities from Centralia Pennsylvania, which are recovering from an underground coalmine fire - Coalmine... | ecosystem: Environmental > Terrestrial > Soil > Unclassified ... | reverse complement strand
CTCGGCCTGCTCTCAGGCATGTTGCTGCTCTCGCACTACTGGGCCATGTACTTCGTCGCCGCGCTCGGCGTTGCGTTGGCGCTGGCGGCGTGGCGCGGGCCCGTCCGGTCGACGGCACGGATGACCCTCGTCGCCCTGTGCGCAGGGGGCCTGCTGTTCGTCCCGTGGGTGCCGAGCTTCGTGTTCCAGGCGCTCCACACGGGCACGCCGTGGGCGACGCCGATCAACACGTCGCTGTTCCTGTGGACGCTGGGCGAGTTCGCCGGCTGGGAACGGCGGTTGGGCGCCGTCCTCTTCGCGGCCTACTGCGTGGTCCTCGCGCTGTTGCTCGTCGCCATGGTCTTGCGCCTGTTCCGCCGTGGGCGGCGTGTCGCCGACATCGTCGGGTGGCGCCGCCCTGTCGCAGGCGCCCGCTTCGTCCTCCCGACGGCGGCGGTCTTCGTCATCACCTTGGCCTTCGCGCTCGCCGGTGGGCTGGTCGCCCACAGCGCCTTCGCGTTCCGGTACGCCTCGGTCGTCCTGCCGGCGTTGGTGCTGCTCGTCGCCCTCGGGATCGCCGCGGTCGACCGCACGCGGCTCGGGAGGACCGCGGGCGCGGCCGTGCTGGCCGCCGTCGCCGTCCTCGGCACCGTCGTCGGGACCGAGCAGGTCAACGCCCAGCGCACCCAAGCGATCCAGGTCGCCGCCGCCATCGCCGGCGGCGCCCGGCCGGGCGACGTGGTGGCGTACTGCCCCGACCAGCTGGGACCGGCGGTGAGCCGGCTGCTGCCGGACCGGCTCCTGACGCAGGTCACGTTCCCGCGCTTCGACGACCCGCAGCGGATCAACTGGGTCGACTACGGCCAGGTCAACGCCGCCGCGAACCCCGGCGTGTTCGCCAACCAGCTGTTGAGCATGGCCGCGGGGCACCAGATCTGGCTCGTGTGGGAGGCCGGCTACCGGACGTTCGGCAACGACTGCGAGCAGATCCGCGACGCCATCGAAGTCGCTCGCCCGAACGTTGACCAACCGGTCACGTCCCACCCCGGCCAGTACTACGAGCACGAGTCGGTGGTGCGGTTCGCGCCCTGACCGGCCCGGGTCTGCGACGACCACTGACGGGCGGGTCGCTATCGGTCGCGTCCGGCGACGGCCTATCGTCGTGGCGGTCAATCAGGACGACCATGGAGCAGAGCAGGCCCCGGTGGGCCGGAGGGGGGAACGACATGTTGGTCCCGCTCGGTATCGGCGATTTCCTCGATCGCGCCGCCCTCGTCTACGGCGACCGCACGGCCGTTGTCGACGAGCCGGGAGTCCCGGGGTCCTGGGGCAGCATCACCTACACCGAGCTGCAGCGCCGTGCGTGGGGCATGGCGCGCGCCCTTGACGACATGGGCGTGGGGATGGGCGAGCGGGTCGCGATCGTCAGCCCGAACGCGGCCCGGTTCCTCTGCGCCTTCTGGGGTGTCAGCGGATTCGGGCGGATCCTCGTCCCCGTGAACTACCGCCTCACCGGTGACGAAGTCGCCTACATCGTCGAGCACTCGGGCGCGCAGGTCGTGCTCGTCGACCCGGAGTACGACGCGTCGATGTCGGCCATCGGGGGCAAGCACCGGATCGTCCTCGACGGCGCTGACGACGCCGCGCTGTGGGCGCCCGCCGATGCGCCGCCCGAGGGCGCGCCCTGGCTCACAGACGAGAACGACACCGCGTCGATCAACTACACGTCGGGAACCACGGCGCGCCCGAAGGGCGTGCAGATGACCCATCGCAACTGCTGGGTGAACGCCACGACGTTCGGCTGGCACATGCAGGTCGGTGACCGCGACGTGTACCTGCACACGCTGCCGATGTTCCACTGCAACGGGTGGGGCATGCCGTACGCCGTGACGGGGATGGGTGGCCGCCACATCGTGATCCGCAAGATCGACGGGGAGGAGATCCTCCGGCGGATCGAACAGCACGGCGTCACGCTGATGTGCGGCGCGCCCGCCGTGGTCGCCGCCGTCCTCGACGCCGCGACGAAGCGACGGGTGGACGGCATTGCCGTCCCGGGCGGTGTCCGGATCGTGGTGGCGGGCGCGCCCCCGCCCTCCAAGTCGATCGAGCGCGTCGAGACCGAGCTCGGGTGGCAGTTCAACCAGATCTACGGCCTCACGGAGACCTCGCCGCTGCTCACGATCAACCGCCCCCGCGCCGAGTGGGACGATCTCGGCGCGGCGGAGCGGAGCCGCCTGCTCGCCCGCGCTGGGACGCCCGCGGTGGGGGTGCGCATCCACATCGACCAGGGCGAGGTGTGCGCGCGGTCGAACGTCGTGTTCGCCGGGTACTGGGAGCAGCCGGCCGAGACCGAGAAGGCGATCCCGGACGGCTCGTTCCACACCGGTGACGGTGGGTACCTCGACGGCGCCTACGTGACGATCACGGACCGCCGCAAGGACGTCATCATCACGGGTGGCGAGAACGTCAGCTCCATCGAGGTGGAGGACGCGTTGTTCCAGCACCCCGCGGTGGCCGAGGTGGCGGTCATCGGTGTCCCCGACGAGAAGTGGGGCGAGGCGATCAAGGCGCTGGTCGTCGTGCGGGAGGGCCAGTCGGTGACGGAGGCGGACTTGATCGCGTTCCTCCGCGAGCGGATGGCCGGGTTCAAGTGCCCGAAGTCGATCGAGTTCCGGTCGGAGCTGGCACGCACCGCGACGGGGAAGCTGCAGAAGTTCAAGCTCCGCCAGCAGTACTGGGAGGGGTTCGAGCGCCAGGTCAACTGACTGCCGGCGCGCGCCCTGGCGCGGGGCGACGGCGCCGCGTCAGGCGTCGTCCGGTGCCGGGTCGATGAGCGGTCTGCTCACCCCCGGCCGGCGCGCCCTTGTTGGTCCGGGCGGCCGCGGCGAGGGGTCGGGCGACGGCGTGGGCGGCTCGCCGTACCCGTCAGCGGCGGCCTCGCGCGCGGCGGCGGCCGACGGCGACGTAGGGGCGGCAAGCGGGGCCACTGGCGACGCGGGCGGCGGCGATGGCCAGGGTGCCTCTCGCGGTGGCCCCGCCACGGCCGAGGCGGGGCCGGCGGCGGCCGGGCCGTACGGCGCCCGCGCCGCGAGCCGACCGGAGCGGTCGTAGACCACGGGCACCTCTTCTGTCCGCGGGCCCGTGGGCGACCAGGTGTCCGTGCCCCAACGCGGCGCGGTGGCTGGCCGGGGCGACGCGGGCACGCCGGGTTGCGGCGCGGGGACGGACGGTGCAGGCGGGAACGGGGCCGCCGCCGCGTGGGTGACCGCGTGCGCCCGAGGGCCGCCCGGGCGGGTACGGGAGACGCCGGAGGGCAGGGCGGCCGACACGAGCCTGGGCAGGACGAAGGACAACGCCACTGCGGCCACGCCCGCCAGGCCGAGCGTGACCGCGACGGCGTTGACGCCGCCGGTCGCGCCGCGGACAACGGCGCGGATGACGGCGGCCTGGCTCTTCGCCCAGGTGTTGCCGGCCCACACCGCGAGCGGGGGCAGCACGGCCCAGCTCGCCGCCGCGCCGATTGCCCAGATTCCCCATCTGCGCAGCACGGCCGCCCGGTCACCGATGAGCAAGCCGAGCAGCAGGCCGGCGACGGCGCCAAGGGCGAGGACGTGCACCCAGCGCTGCGCCCACTGCCGGGCCTGGCGTGCGTACGGCACCTTGACCACCGGGAGCTTGACCTGGGCGGGGGCGACCGTCGGGAGGATGCGGGCGAGCTCCGGGTCGGCGGGCGCCAGGCGCGTGCGCACGGCCGTGACGAGTTGGCCGGTGTCGATCACCGCAGGGTGCGCCGGTGTGGCGCCGAGGACGCGGGCGTGCTCGGCGGTGATGGCGTCGACGATGTTCGCCGCGATGCGGGGGTCGGAGAGGGCGCCCTCCACCGCAGCCTGGAGAGTGGGATCGCCACCGTCGACGGTCGTGGTGACGTGGTGGGAGGCCAGCGCCTTGTTCGCCGCAGTGGCGAGGCTGTCGGAGATGTCGGCCGCGAGCTCGTGCCTGGCCGCCGGGTTGTCGAGGATCGCGTGGGCGATGCGGTTGCTGCGCGTCGGGTCGGCGACCGTGTGCAGGTAGACCCATCCCGCCCAGGCCACGCTCGCCGCGAGGATGGCGATCGCCGTCACCACGCTCGCCACCGCCCGACCGAACACCCCCCTAGGGTGCCACCGGGCCAGGGCCGGGCAGCGCACCCTGCCGCGTCCTCGCCCAGAAGCGGACGCGCGACGGGGCGCGCGGCAGCGTCAGGCCGGCGCCCGGGCGCCGCTCAGTAGGCCTTGGCGAACAGCACGCGCCGTCCCCACGCCGAGGGGGCATCGCACCGGATGCACTGGCCGCTCTCTGCGGGCCCGTCGGACGGGATGCACCGCGGCGTGGCGCCGGTGTCGGCCTTGATGACGTCCTCGCACGCGGGTTGGCCGCAATGCAGCGCGTCGGCCCACCCGTCCGCGACGCGCGTCTTGAACTCGTCCCACGTGTCGACGCGGGCGCGGCGGGAGTCGCGGAAGTCGGTCGCCCGGGCGAGCAGGGCGTCATGGCACGCGTCGAGCCGGGCCGGGAGGCCCGCGACGAGGCCCTCGAGCGGCACCGTCTCCTTGCCGCTCCCGAGGCGAGCGGCGACCACGGCCGTTCCCGCGGCGAGGTCGCGGGGCCCGAGCTCGATGCGCAGCGGCACGCCTTTGAGCTCCCAGTCGTTGAACTTGAACCCGGGCGTGGCGTCGCGCGTGTCGACGTGGGCCCGGACACCCGCCGCCCTCGCGTCATCGGCGAGCCGTGCCGCGGCCTGGTCGACCTCGGGGTCCTTGCCGATCGGCACCACGACGACTTGGTAGGGCGCCAGCCGCGGCGGCAGTACCAATCCCTTGTCGTCGCCGTGCGCCATGATCACGGCCCCGATCATCCGCGTGCTCATGCCCCACGACGTGGTGTGGCAGTGGCGGAGCACGCCTGATGCGTCCTGGAACGTGATGTCGAAGGCCTGGGCGAAGTTGGTGCCGAGGTAGTGCGACGTCCCGCTCTGGAGGGCGCGGCCGTCGCGCATCATCGCCTCGATCGAGAACGTGGCGACGGCGCCCGCGAACCGCTCTCCGGGTGTCTTTTCGCCGGGCACGACCGGGATGGCGGCGACGTCGCGCGCCACCTCGGTGTACACGCCGAGCATGCGCATCGTCTCGGCCATCGCGTCGTCCTCGTCGGCGTGCGCGGTATGGCCCTCCTGCCACAGGAACTCGGTCGTGCGCAGGAACAGCCGCGGCCGCAGCTCCCAGCGAACGACGTTCGCCCACTGGTTGATCAGCAGGGGCAGGTCGCGCCACGACGAGATCCACCGGCTGTACGTCTCGCCGATGACGGTCTCGCTCGTGGGGCGCACCACCAGCGGCTCCTCGAGCTCCTCGCCGCCGGCATGGGTCACCACCGCGAGCTCGGGGCTGAACCCCTCGACGTGCGCGGCCTCCTTGGCCAGGTAGCTCATCGGGATGAACAGGGGGAAGTAGGCGTTGACGTGGCCCGTAGCTTTGAACCGCTGGTCGAGCTCGGCCTGGAGGAGCTCCCAGATGCGGTAGCCGTACGGGCGGATGATCATGGCGCCCTTGACCGGCGCCCGGTCGGCCAGCTCCGCCTTGAGGACGAGCTCGTTGTACCAGGCGGAGAAGTCCTCGCCCTGGGGCGTGACGCCCAAGCCCTTGCGGTCGGCCATGGCCGCTCAGGGTACCGGCAGGGTTGGGCGCGACCGCCCTTTGGGGGCCACGCGGGGGCGTGGGGGAGAGGGTGCCCGCGCGTCAGCGCGCGGCGCCTTCAGCGCCCTGCGCTCAGTGCGTCGTCTCGAGCTCGTTGCCGAGGTCGGCCAGGAAGCGGTCGAGTTCCTCGGCGCTGAACAGCTCCCGTTGCACGGTGAGCGTCAACCACGGCTTGAGCCGCTCGAGCTGGGGGAGCGTCTCGAGGTCACCGTAGAGATCGAACAGGCGGTCCTGGACCTCGGAGGCCGAAACGACCGTCTGTTCGGTCAAGTGGTGGCGCCAGGTGTGGATGCGCTCGAGGGGGTCAGTCATGACCCTTCCAGTGTCCCCCATCCGGGGCCCTCCATATGCCGGTTTAGATGGCATGAGATACATTGAACGACATGAGACTCGTTGCTGCGACGGTCCTCGGGACGGCCCTCGTCCTGTCCGTGCTCCCTCTCGTTGTCGTAGTCGGCGTCACGGGGACGGTGGCCGCGGCGCCCGGTCAGGGCGCAGGTGGTGGGCCCGCGGCGGGCGGCGCGGCCGGGCCGGTGGCGCTCGCGTGGGCGCTGGATCAGGTCGGCAAGCCGTACGCGTGGGGCGCGGCCGGCCCCGGTGCGTTCGACTGCTCCGGTCTCGTGCTGCGTGCCTGGGCCGCCGCCGGAATCTCGTTGCCCCGCGTCGCGGCAGATCAGTACGGCGCCGGAGAGCACCTGCCTGTGGGGGACGCGGGGCCGGGCGACCTCGTGTTCTTCGCCGAGGATCCAGGCGACCCGGCGACGATCGTGCACGTCGGCATGGCCCTCGGTGACGGCCGGATGGTCGATGCACCGCACGAGGGCGCCCTCGTCCGGGTCGAGCCGATCTGGACGGTCGGCCTCGTGCCGCTCGCGACCCGGCCCTGAACCGGCCCGCGGTGGACGGCCGTCACACCCCGGCGCGCCAGCGTGCGGCACGCGCGCGCCGGCCCGCGTGCGCCACCGCCGCGCCCGTCCGCACGGTGACCAAGGTGGTGACGGTGGAGTGCACGTAGGCGCACTCTGTCGCGACCACCCTGCGGTCGAACGCCGCGCCGCACCGCGCGCGCCACGCCCCCTGCGGCTGGCCCGGCCACAAGGTGGTGACGGTGGAGTGCACGTCGGCGCACTCTGTCGCGACCACCCTGCGGTCGACGGCCGACGACCCCGGCGCGCCGCACCCGCCCGCGCCACCCACGCCCGCCCGCCCCCGCGCGCCACCCGCGCCCGCCGCCCCGCGCGGCGCTACTTCGGCCAGCGCGGCCCGGACGTCCGCCGGCGCTGCTCGCCGAGCGCCCAGCTTCGCCGCCAGGTCGCGGCCGCCGGGCCCTGCAGCGGGGGAGTGGCCCCCGCTGCGGCCCGCCGCCGCGCCGTCCACCAGTCGGTCGCCTGCTCGTCCGCCAGCTCGGCGATCGCCCGCTCCATGGCGGTCGCCAGCGCCCGCGCGTCGGACAGCGTGCCCCCCGGGCGCAACGGCGCACCGAACGTGACCGCCGTCGAGGAGGGCCGGATGCGGCCGCCCTTGCGCCAGACCCGCCGGCTGCCTTCGATGTGGACGGGCACGACCGGCACCCCCGTCTTGGTCGCCAGGTACGCCGCCCCCGCTTTGAACTCACGCCCCCACCCGTCCGGCGTCCGGCCGCCCTCCGGGAAGATGATCACGCTCCAGTCGTCTGCGATGAGGTCCTCCAGGTCGTGCAGCGACCGGCGCGACACGGCGGTGCGGTCGATCGGGACGGCCCCGAGCGCCAGCGCGCTCACCACGCCCTTCACCCGCCTGTCGAAGAAGTAGTCGGCGGCACCCGCCACGACCACCCGCTCGCGGAACCGCGCCGGCATCGACGTCAACAGCAACGGCGCGTCGAGGTGCGAGGCGTGGTTGGCGACGAAGATGGCAGGCGCGGCGACCGCGTCCACGCGATCGAGCCCCGTCACCGTCGGTTGCGCCACGACGGCGACGGCCGGGCGGATGAGGCCATCGAGCACCACGCGCCGCGCCACACGCGCCGCCGGCGCACGCGCCCACTCGGTCTCGAAGTCAGGGCCGAGCCCCCGGTTCACCGGCGGCCGCTCGACCCCGCCCGGCCACGTCGGCGCCGTCCAGGGGAACGTGCCCCTCACGTGACGTCGGACAGGAAGATCGGCGGGACGTGGATATGCGTGATGGACGGGTCCCGCCCCACCACGTCCTCGGCCATCTCCAGCGCGTCGCGGAGCGTCGACGCCGGCTTGAACCCGAGCCGGCGGACGGCGCGGGCATCCCCTCCGACGATGATCACGCCGCCGAGGTGCTGCAGGGCGTGCGCGCACCAGTACCACATGTAGAACGGGTGGACCCCGTGGTAGGCGTAGCTGGTCCGGTACAGGTGCACGTACCACGGGTCGGTGGCGAAGGCCTCCTCGTACTTGGCCTCGATCTCGATGGGGTCGGTCGTCTCGGCGAGGACCTGCTCGAAGAAGTCGATGTAGCTCGGGTGGTGGACGGGGTGGAACTCCCACGGTGTCGGGTGGCTCATGATGACCACGCCGCCCTCGCGCACCAGCGGCCGGCCGCGGTAGAGGTTGAAGAAGTAGCCCAGCCCGAGGCACGCGACGAGCACCGGGTTCATCACGGAGTTCACGTTGTACGGGCAGATGTACGGCAGCCCCATGGTCAACACGTCGGTCTGCCCGTCCACCGCGACCAGCTGCTGGCGGTACACGGCGTTGGTGGTCTCGGCGTGCACGGCTTCGACCTCGCCCGCGTGCACGCTGGTCATGGCGTGCGGGGCGCGGATCGAGTGGAAGATCGGCCGCGAGACCGAGAACGGCGTACGTTCCAACGACTTCGACACGGCGAGGAACGACCCCCGGTCCCGGACCCCCCACTCCCACTCGCGCTTCTGGAGGAAGGCGAACGGCGTCGGGAACGTGTCGTTGTTGAGCGTCGTCTCGATCTGGAAGACCTTCACCCCGCTGGCGGCGATCAACCGGCCCATGCGCCAGTTCGAGCTGTGCAGCTCGGAGCGGTGCTGGTCCATGAACGAGCGGCTGTGCTGCATGGTGCGCACGTTGTGGTGGTGGCGCAGGCTGCGGTACGAGGCGAGGCCGGTCGCCACCGACTTGTGCCCGCCGTCCATGGCCACCAGGTTGATGTTGACGTAGACGAGCAGGTCCGACTCCGCGGCCCGCTTGTTGATCTCCACGTCCTCGCCCTGGTCGGTGAGCCCGAGGTGCACCAGGTTGGACGGGTCCTCCGCATCGTGCTGCCAGAGGTGGCCGTGCGGGGCGAAGGCGTCGTAGACCCGGTCGCCGAGGGCGTGGCGCAGCTCGGCCTCGGTCATGCGGCGGTGCAGTGCGAGCGCGGCGATGAGCACCACGTCATCGACGCCCGCGTCGGCCGCCATATCGAGCACCGCCTCGATCACCCGCTGGCGGTTGTCGGGTGCCTGCATGGGCGGGAGGGGCAGGCTGATGTCATCGAACGCGATCGTGAGCTTCATCCCGGCGTGCAGCAGCGCGGGCAGTGGGTCGCTGTCGCCGACCGGGTGCAGGAGGGCGTCACTGATGGCGGCGTCGGGGTCTGCGAGCGCATCCACCGGCTCCGGCGCGTAGATCACACGTGAGCCCACGGGGAGCCGCTCGAGCCGGAACCGCTCGCCGTGCCAGAACAGCGTCGGTGGCGTCGAGCGGTCGACGTTGAGGACGAAACCCGGGCGCGGCACGCGGGGAACCTACCCTGCGCTGCCGCGCGCGCGGCGGTTCCGGCGCTGGTCGAACACGACCTTCACGGCGCCGCGGCGCCCAGCGTTGGCGGCGTGCTCGATGGCGTCGATGTACCGCTCGAGGGGGTACGAGGCCGACACCAGGCGCTCGAGGCCGGCGTCGTGGACCAGCTCCATGGCCACGTCGAACGTGCGCCGCCCGAGCACCGGCTCGGCCCCGTAGGCATACGCGCCGACGAGCTGGACCTCGCGTTGCCACAACGGCGTCAGGTCGACCGACACCTGCCCGGGCATGCCGAGCATCACGACCCGTCCGCGCGGGCGCACGACCGCGAGCGCCTCTGCGAGCGACGCCGCGCTGCCGACGCAGTCGACGACGACATCCGCGCCGCCCGTGAGCCGGTCGCCGATGACGAGGCTGCGGGTCGCCCGCCGCACCGCCCGGCGCACCTCTCCGGGCTCGACGACGGTCGTGGCGCCGAGCTCGGTGGCCAACCGGCGCTGGTCGGCGTACTTGGCGCCGATGATCACGGTCCCGGGCAGCGCCAGGCGGCGCAGGGCGGCGAGCGTGCACAGGCCGAGCGTCCCGGCCCCGAGCACCACGACCGTCGCGCCGGCGACGTCCCCGGCCGCGAGCGCGCCGTGGACCGCGCACGCGGTCGGCTCGACCATGACCGCCATCTCGTCCGAGAGGGCCGATGGGACCTCGTGGAGCTGCGACGCGTGGGCGACGAGGGCGCTGCCCCACCCGCCGCCGGTCGCTTCGCAGTAGCCGGTCTGGAGCCCGGGCGAGAGGTGCCCGAACGCGATCCGCTCGCAACGCCCCACGTCCCCGGCGGCGCAGGCGGGGCACGGCGGCTCGACGCCGCGCGCCGCGCAGCCGAGCACGGGCTCGACGACGACCCGCCGGCCGTCGTCGGTCGTCCCGATCACCTCGTGGCCCGGGACGAAGGGGAAGCTGACGATGGGCTCGAACCACCGGCTGGCGTGCCCGTCGACCGTCGCCAGGTCGCTCCCGCAGATGCCCGACAACACCGGGTGGACGCGCTCCCACCCAGCCGCGGGCAGCGCCGGTTCGTCGATCTCGACGAGGCGCAGCGCTCCGAACCGCCCGCCGAGCCCCGGCGACACCGTCGACGCCAGCCGGGCGGTGGCCAGCCGCGGGAGCGACCGTTCGAACAGGAGCGCTCTCACGGCCGGGGGACCGGCTCGGTGCCGTCGCGCCGGCCGCGCGTGGACGGGTGGAGGAGCGGCCCGATCGGTAGCAGGCGGGCTGGGGCGCCGTGCGCCTTGCCCCAGTGTTCGGTGTGCCAGCCGCGTTTGCGGGCGATCGTCGCCAGCTTGGCTTCGGCGTTGACCGCGACGGGGACACCCGCCGCCTCGAGCATGGGCAGATCGCTCGACGAGTCGGCGTAGGCCACGGCCTGCGCCATCGACAGCCCCTCGGCCTCGCAGTACGCCATCATCGCCAGCGCCCGGGCCTCGCCCGTGGGCGGGCCGCTGTCGAGCTCCCCGGTGAACCGGCCGTCTGGCCGCGTCTCCAGCCGTGCGCAGATCACCTCGTCGAACAGGGGGCGCAACGGTTCGACCACGAAGTCGAGCGCGCCCGTGATCAGCATTGTGCGGTGCCCGAGGGCGCGGTGCTCCCGGACCCGGCGGATCCCCGCGGGGAACGCCTTCATGAGCAGCTGCGAGCCGAACAGCTCGAGCGAGTCCGCCCGGACCCGGGCGATCGGCGCGTCCTCGTAGCGGCGGTAGAAGTGGCGCAGGAAGTCCCCCCGGTCGCGCCGGTCGAGGGCCAGCAGCCCGGGCGCCTCGCGGAGTGCGGCCATGGTGAACCTGACCCGTTCCGACGCCGGGAGGTGACGCGTCGCCAGCCAGGCCCAGCTCTCGACCACGTTGGAGGCGATGAGGGTGTTCTCGAGGTCGAACACGGCCAGCTGCCGTTCCTGCGCCAGCACGGCGCGCAGGCCCCGCTCGCGGCGGCCGCTGGCGGCGTCGCGTCTCCCGGGTGCCGTGCGGACGCGGGCGTGCTCGACGACGCTCGGCAGGTGGACGTCGTGGACGTACGCGTCCCAGTCGATGACGGCGGGGTCCATCGTCCACGCGGCAGCGTCCTCCGGGTCCAGCGACCCGGCCAGCTCGACGAGCCGGTCGACGGCGAAGATGGCCTCGCACTCGGCGTAGGCGCCGTAGAGCTCGACGTACGACAGGGCGCGGTCGGCCTGGAGGCGCCGCTCCTCGAGCCGGCCCCCGAACTCGGCCTGCCGGCCCCGCACCGGGAGGGCGGCGACGAGGCGCTCGCCACGCGTCAGGGCGGTCGTGGCCCGCTGCAGCTGGCGCTGCACGCGGCCCCGCCCCGGGAACGTCCACTCCGGCACCACGATCGGCTGGCCGGCGTTGTCGTAGAGCGGGTGCTCGGTGAAGTACTGGCGGACCAGGTCGACGAGCTGGCGGTACCGCAGCGGGTTGCGGGACCCGGAGGCCACGTGCACGACCGACGGACCTGTCGGTGCGGGGCCCCGGGCGGCCACGGCGAGCAGCGCGGCCACGACGAGGTCGACGGGGATGACGTCGATGACGCCTTCCGGCACGCCGGGGAACTCCTTCAGCAACCCCCGGGCGTAGCTGATGATCACCGGCTCGGCCATCCGGAAGCCCCTGATCCACCCCGGGTGCGGCTCGGCCAATGCGCTTTCGATGATCGACGGGCGGACGAAGGTCACCGGGACGTCGCCGCGCCGCTGGAGCAGGGCGCGCTCGCCGAGCGCCTTCGTATAGGCGTACGCGTCCGGCCACCCGAGGGCGCGGGCGCGGGCGCGGCCGGCCTCGACCAGGCGGTCCTTCACCCACTCGTCCCGGAGGCGCTCGGTGCGCTCGGCCAGCAGCGGGGACCCGGCGGCGCCGACCTCCCGCCGCGCCTGCCTGGCGAACGCGTCGAGACGGTCCTTGCTGCGGCTCTGGGCGTCGAGGTCGGAGCGCAAGCGCCGCGCCGCGTCGACCTCGGGCTGCCACGCGACGTCGGTGCTGAAGGGGGTGTCGGGCAGGAGCGCTTCGGGCGCCCGTCCCCGCCGGGTGCCCGCCACATACGCCGTCGACACGGCGATGAGATGGGGCGCCGCGCCCAGCGAGCGCAGCGTCTCGGCCACCCTGACCGGCCCGAGCAGGTTGACCTCCACCGCCTGGTCGAGCGGTGAGTCAAAGCTGACGGCGGCGGCGGCGTGGATCACGGTGTCGCACCGGGCCAGCGCCTCGCGCCCGTCGTCGTCGAGCCCGAGCCCGTCGACGCCGACGTCGCCGGCCACGACCGTGAGCCGCGATTCGATGGCGGGCCAGTCGTCGCCGGATTCGCGGCGGAGCCGGTCGAAGCAGTCGTTGCGCAGGACCTCGGCGCGGACCCGCTCGGCCGCGCCGCGGCGGCCGGCACGGACGATGACGGTCACCTCGCAGCCGGGGGCGCACCGCAGGAGGCGCTCGACCACAGCCGTCCCGAGGAACCCCGTCGCACCCGAGACGGCGATGCGCGTGCCGGCGAGCGCGTCGGCGATCACGTCGCCTGTCTACCATCGCCGTCGTCGCCGTCCTCGACCCACGGTCGCACAGTCACCGTGGACGCGTCCGGGTCCTCGGGGTCGAGGTGGACTTCGAGGCGCTCGGGCCCTTCCGGGTCGCCATCGGCTTCGATGACGATCTCGACCTCGGCGTCGTTCTCGCCGTAGATCGCCCGATGGAGCCCGAGCATGGCCGCGCCGAGCAGCGCGGAGGGGACTGAGCGGCGCGGGCGGCCCGGAGGGCCCTCTGGCTCTGGGGGCGCCTCGGCGTCCACGGCTTCGAGCCAGGCCAGCCACTCCTCGTCGGACCAGCTCTCGGGGTCGTCGGGGAGCTCGGGCGCCACCAGGCCCACGGTAAACCGCAGGGGAATCTGCGCGTGCGAGGCCACGGACAGTGGTCATCATTGGCCGCGGACAGGCACCGGCTGCTGGGTGGGCCGAGGCGTCCAGTTCGAGGTAGTGCTGGCAAACACGCTGGTCACAGCCCTGGCCGCGAGACTTAGAAGGTCCTTTGCGCCGGCTTAGGGTGGCGGGCAGCAACCTCCTCAACATGCTTCCCCGCAAGACCGTGGCCGCGGCCATCGCCACCACTCTCTGTGTTGGGACCGGCGCAGCCGCTGCCGCGCACGTCATCTCCTTCCAGTACACGAAGAAGTCACCTCCCAAGGTCGTCATCGAGCAGTCGGCGGCGAACTCGCCGGCGCCCACCACGACCGAGCAGCACACGACCGTGGCCCCGCCCCCGCCGCCCGCCCCGGCGCCGCTCCCGCCGCCCGCGTCTCCGGTCGCACCGCCGCCCGCTCCCGTCTACCACGCCGCGCCTGCGCCCGCACCGGCCCCGGCCCCGCGCCCGGCGCCGGCACCGGTCGCCCACAGCGATGACGAGACGAGCACGGCGGCGCCGACGACGGCCCGGCCGGCTCCGGTCTACGTCGTGCCCGCGCCCACGGCGCCGCCCACGACGCGCACCCCACGCACGACCACCCCGCCGACGACGAGCCCCACGACGCGGCCTACTTCACCCCCCACCACCGTGCGCGGAGGAGACGACTGATGCCCGCCGACGACCCGTACCTCGAGGCTGACGACCCCGCCCCGGCGCAGCG
>Ga0070741_10013919_pt1 | contig 14071 bp, 11 predicted proteins | sample Coa_R1_4_FD_66440 | JGI IMG/M metagenome (GOLD analysis project Ga0070741, IMG submission 66440) | Surface soil microbial communities from Centralia Pennsylvania, which are recovering from an underground coalmine fire - Coalmine... | ecosystem: Environmental > Terrestrial > Soil > Unclassified ... | reverse complement strand
ATAACGCCAGGGAATACAATTTTGATCCGAATAAGCTAGTCGTTACGGGCAACTCGGCGGGCGGCCACCTGGCGCTCACCACGGGAATGATTCCAGCCTCGGCCGGCCTTGACCGGCAATGTCCAGGCCCGGAAGAGCTGAAGGTGTCGGCCATTATCAATTGGTATGGCATCACCGATGTAGAAGACCTGCTCGACGGCCCGAATAGAAAGACGTACGCTGTGGCCTGGCTTTCCAGCATGGAAAATCGCCGCGAAGTCGCGCGGCGCGTGTCTCCGATCCACTACGTGCGCCCGGGCCTGCCGCCGATCTTGACCATTCACGGGGACGCCGATCCGACCGTTCCCTATACGCACGCGGTCCGGCTCCATGAGGCGCTGCAAAAGGCGGGCGTGCCGAATCAGCTTTTGACAATTCCGGGCGGGCATCACGGGGGTTTCAATCGGGAACAGACGCTGCGCGCCTACAGCACGATTCGGGAGTTTTTGTCCGCCCATAACCTGATGAGGCCGGCGCCTGCGAGCACCAGCCAAGTGCGGCCGCGATAGCCGCTTGATCGCCATGTGCGGTTTCCGGTCCGGTCTTCGCGTGGCGCTGCTTTGGCTGTTCGCCCTCTGGCCGGCGGCAGCGCAGACGCGCCCGGCCGTTCTGCTGATTTCGATTGACAGCCTGATGCCCGGTTATGTGCTTCAGGCGGACCGCTACCGCTTGCACATTCCGAACCTGCGCCGCCTGGCAGAAGAAGGGACCTATGCCGCTGGAGTGAAAGGGGTCGTTCCCACAGTTACCTATCCGAGCCACACGACAATTCTCTCCGGGGTCTCTCCAGCCAGGCACGGCATCTATTCCAACCACCCCTTCGACCCGCTGGGGAAGAACCTCGACGGCTGGTATTGGTACACCGAAGACGTTAAGGTTCCGACGCTCTGGGATATCGTTTCTGCCGCCGGTCTCTTGGCGGTTAATGTGGACTGGCCTGTCAGTGTCGGAGCCCGGGCGGCCTTCAACATCCCCCAGGTGTGGCGCGCCGGCGCCGAGGACGACCGCAAACTCATTCGCGCCCTCTCGACTCCTCTGCTTCGCGATCTGGAGCAGGAACTCGGGCCCTACGCCGAAGGCAGCAACGAGGATGTCGCCGGCGACGAACGCCGCGCCCGGTTCGCGGTCCGGCTGCTTGAGCTGAAGAAGCCGAATTTCATGACGGTCTATTTTACCGGCCTCGACACCGAACAGCACAAGAGCGGGCCCTTCAGCCCAGAGAGCGTAGCCGTGCTCGAACGCATCGACGCGCTCGTGGGCCTGTTGCGGGCGGCTGCCGAAGGCGCGAGCGGAGGCCGCGCCGTAATTTGCGTAGTTTCCGACCACGGCATGGTTCGCACTGACAAATCCGTAAATCTGGTCAGCGCGTTCCGCAGCGCGGGTCTGATGACGCTCGATGACGATGGCAAAGTGAAGGCCTGGAGCGCCGCCCCCTGGTCAAACGGGGGCTCGGCGGCGATCATGCTGCGCGAGCCGGCAAACCGCGGGACGCTGTTGAACGTACGCCGACTACTGGACCGGCTCGCCAGCGACCCTTCGAGCGGCATACTCCGCGTGCTCGACGGCGGAGAACTCCGGGCCATGGGCGGCTTTCCCGAAGCCGCCTTTCTGATCGACCTTAAACCGGGATATCGCATCGTCAGCGGCGGCCAGGGCCCGCTGGTGAGCGCCGCAAAACCGGCTGGCACACACGGCTACCTGCCTTCTCTGGCCCAAATGAATGCGTGCTTCTTTTTGGCGGGTCCAGGAATTCCCCGCCGAGCGCTCGGCGAGATCGATATGCGGAGCATTGCGCCCACCCTGGCCCGGCTGCTCGGCTTACAAATCCCGACGGCCGAGGGCCGCGATCTCCTCGCCCCTGACTAAACTGGTCCGCGCCTCCGGCGCGGGCTCAAGCGCGGCGGCGGAGTTTGCCCGAAAACTTCTCGCGGAACTTGCGGACTTTTGGGCTCACCACAAAGGCGCAGTAAGGCTGGGCTGGATTGTTCCGGAAATAGTTTTGGTGGTAGTCCTCGGCGCGATAGAAGGCCGCGGCCGGCTGGACTTCTGTGACAATCGGATTCGGCCAGACCCGCTCCGCATCCAGTTCGCGAATGATCTGCTCGGCAGCCGCACGCTGCTCGTCCGAGTGATAAAAAATGACTGAGCGGTATTGAGAGCCGACGTCGTTGCCCTGGCGATTGCGGGTCGTCGGATCGTGGATGGCGAAAAAAACCTCCAGAATTTCGCGGTACGCCGTCACCGCGGGATCGAAGGTCACTTGAACGACTTCCGCGTGTCCGGTCGTGCCGGTGCAAACCTGCTGGTAAGTAGGCTGGCGCGTGTGGCCGCCCATATAGCCGGATTCCACCGACAGCACGCCCTCCATTTCCTGATAAACGGCTTCCAGGCACCAGAAGCACCCGCCGCCGAGAGTGGCTATCTCTGTTTTCGGCATGATCTCGCTTTCCACCCGGAGTCGTAAATATGCAGGACGGCGTTCAGTTCAGGAACATCACCCGATACAGCGTATCGCGCTGCTTGGGAATGAAGCCGGCGTCCCGGATCAGACGCCGCAGGTCCTCTTCTGTGGCGTGATTGTGGGCGCCGGCGGCGCTGACCACGTTTTCTTCCAGCATCACGCTGCCGACGTCGTTTCCGCCGAAACGCAGGCCGAGCTGGACCATCTTGAGTCCTTGCGTTACCCAGGAAGACTGCACGTTTTCGATGTTGTCCAGGTAAAGCCGGGAGATCGCCAGCGTTTTCAAGTATTCGACGGCAGTGGCCTCTTCTTTGACGAAGCGGCCTAGAGAAGTGTTTTCCCGCTGGAACGTCCAGGGGATAAACGCCGTGAATCCGCCGGTCTCCTCCTGAATGCGGCGCACGATTTCGAGATGGTGTACACGCTGCTCGTAGGTCTCATTGACCCCGAACATCATGGTCGCAGTGGTGCGCATGCCGAGCTGGTGCGCCGTGCGGTGCACGTCAATCCACTCGGCGACCGAGCATTTCAAACGGCTGATGCGGCGCCGGACGGCGTCATCCAGAATTTCGGCGCCGCCCCCTGGAATGGAGTCAAGCCCGGCGTCCCGAAGCCGCGCAATCGTGTCGCGAACGCTCAAGCCGCTCACTTGGGCGATGTTCGTCACCTCCGGAGCCGACAGAGCGTGCAGGTGAATCGGGAACCGGGCCTTGATAGATCGAAACAGGTCTTCGTACCATTCGATTTTGAGGTCAGGATGCAAGCCGCCCTGCATCAGGACCCCGGTGCCGCCCACGTCGATGGTCTCCTGAATTTTTTGGAAGATCACTTCCTTGGGCTGAATATAGCCTTCCCTATGTCCCAGGGGGCGGTAAAATGCGCAGAAACTGCAATACTCCGTGCAGAAATTTGTGTAGTTGATATTGCGGTCGATAATGTACGTGACGACCCGTTCCGGGTGCAGTTTTTTGCGGACGGCGTCGGCGGCCATGCCGATGCCGATCAGGTCGTCGCTTTCAAACAGGTCCACAGCTTCTTGAGGGGTCATGGCAGCACGCTTCGATCCCGGTGTTCCGCTCCGGATCCAGCCGGCCGGCGAGTTACAGGGCCATGGCCGGCTGATCCAACGTTTCGAAAGAAGTTTTCCGCGGCGCCAAACCGAGATCCGCCGCGTATTCCAGGAAAAGACTCAATCCCCGTCTCTCAGGCTCGCCCCAGTCAAAGCGCACGCGGCGCGAGAGGTAATCGAGCGCGCGTTCCACGGAGATGCCGCGCGCGGTGGCCTCTGCTTTGGCGATTTCGTCGATGTGAGCCAGACCGAATTGCGCGGAGGCCTGGAAGATGGCGGTCAGCCCGGGATCGGCCACGGGACGGCGCACCGCCCATACGGCAAACACCATAGGCAAGCGTGTAAGGCTGAACCATTCGCCGCCCAGATCGTACGTCCAGAGCTTCTGGGGTGCCGGCTGAACGTGCTCGGGTTCGAATCGCAGCGCTGGGTCCCCGATCACCAGCGCGGCGTCCGCGATATCGAGCATTTCGTTGACGCGCGGCGGGTAGGGGCGGATCTTCACTGACCGGTGATATTTTCGAGCCAAAATAATCTGCGCGAGCGCCACGGAACTGCGCGAACTGGTGTCGGCGGCGACGCTCTCCAGGTCCTCCACCGGTTTCTTAGAGATCAGCAGAATGCTGCGAACGTCGCCCCGGGAACTGATGGAGCACCCTGGCACGACGATCAGATCATTCTGCGAGGCAAGCTCGAGCGAGGGAGCAAGGCCAACGTCGGCCTGCCCGGCCCGCAGCAGGTCGGCGCACTCTGAGGGCAGGCGAAAGCTCAGATCCAGCAGATTTTTCTGTTGGCCGTGCAGAAAACCCCAGACCAGCGGCAGCGTGTTCAAATAACTCACGGCGCACACGCGCGGTTTCGATGGCATAGGCAGCGAGGCTACATCACAATTTGATTGTAGCAGGAAAACGCCCTTGCCTTCGCGCGGCGCCCGCTGCTAAAGTCTGACTTCGGACCGCTTGATGGCAAGCCGCGCCGGCAGCCAGGAAGCGCTGCTTCACTGGCTGGCGTTGCGTCTGGTACCCGGCTTGGGTACAGCGAACGCCTTCCGCTTATTGCAAAAACTGCGCACGCCGGAAGCCATTTTCCACTCTTCCGTGAGCGAACTGGAAAGTTTCGGTGTGCGCGGGGCCGTGGCGCAAAGCATTGTTTCCGGGGTTTCCTTCGAAGACGCCGCTGCCGAGGCGGACAAGGTGAAGGCGGCGGGCGCGGAGATCGTCACGCTGCACGATGTGCGCTACCCGGAGTCTCTGAAGGAAATTTACGATCCGCCGATCTTGCTCTACGCCCGCGGCCGTGTGGATCTGCTGCGGTCTTTCCAGATCGCGATCGTGGGATCGCGCCGGCCTTCCACCTACGGAACGGCGGTGGCTGAGAAGCTGGCCGGCGAATTGGCTGCGGCCGGGCTGGTAATCGTGAGCGGAATGGCTCGCGGTATCGACACAGCGGCTCATCGCGGCGCTCTCAAAGCCGGTGGAGACACAGTAGCCGTGCTGGGCTGCGGCGTGGATGTGGCGTACCCGACCGATAACCGGAAAATGGCGGCCGAGATTGCCGCACGAGGTTTGCTCGTATCCGAGTTCCCCATGGGTTCGCCTGCTTTCCCGCAGAACTTTCCCATACGGAACCGGATCATCAGCGGCATGAGCGCGGGGGTCATGGTGGTGGAAGCAGCGCAGTACAGCGGTTCGCTGATCACGGCCCGGCTGGCCCTGGACCAGGGCCGGGAGGTGTTTGCAGTGCCCGGCAACATCGTCTCCAAACTGAGCTGGGGCCCGAATTTGCTTATCAAGCAGGGCGCCACTCTGGTGCAGGAATGGAAGGATGTGGTGGAAGCCCTCCCCACTCCGGTGCGGCGCATGATCTTCGAAGGCCAGCGGGAAGCGCGAGAAGAACAACCCCTTTCCTCTCTTTCAGATGAAGGCCGCGATGAAACTTTGGGCGGGGCAGCGGCATCTTTGTTTGATGTCGCCGGTAAGGCGAACGGGAGTTTGTCTCCGCTGCAAAGGCGCTTGCTCGATTTTTTGCGGCTGGATGTTTCCACCCATATCGACGAACTGATCGCAAAAATGGAGCAAGCGTCGCCCTCGGAAATTATCGCGGCGCTTTGCGAACTGGAACTGGCCGGGCTTGTTCGGCAGTTGCCCGGAAAGAGCTTCGTCCGAGTATGGTAAAAAGGCTTTCAGTTCCCGCGGAGGACGGCGAGGGAGAACTCGCTTGCGGCTGAAATTTTTTTGGTGTGAGGAATGGAAACCGAATTCCGGAATCTATGGCGAAGTCATCTACAGCGCAATCTTTGGTGATCGTCGAATCGCCGGCCAAGGCAAAGACGATCAACAAGTATCTGGGCAGAAACTTTACAGTGAAATATTCCCTTGGCCATGTGAAGGACCTTCCCAAAAAAGACGTGGCCGTGGACATCGAGCACGGCTTCGAGCCCACCTATGAGGTGATCGAGGGCAAGAAGAAGCTCATCCAGGAGCTCAAGCAGGCGGCGAGCAAAGCGGACGCCGTCTACCTGGCGGCCGACCCCGATCGCGAGGGCGAAGCGATTTGCTTCCATCTGGCCGAGGAACTCCAGGACAAAAAGAAAAAGGAGCCGGCGAAAAAAATCTATCGGGTGATGTTCAACGAGATCACCGCGCCGGCCATCCGGCGCGCGTTCGAAAAGCCCGGGACGATCGACCTGCGCCTGGTGGACGCCCAGCAGGCCCGGCGCGTGCTGGACCGCCTGGTGGGATACAAGGTTTCCCCGCTGCTGTGGGACAAGGTCCGCCGGGGCCTTTCCGCCGGGCGCGTACAGACCGTAGCGCTACGGCTCATCGTTGAGCGGGAGCGCGAAATCCGCGCTTTCGTAAAGAAGGAGTACTGGACCATCGATGCGAATCTGGCGGCGAAGAAGCCGCCGGCCTTCGATGCGCGCCTGTTCCGGCGGAACAACGAAGCGCTTGAGATCCCGAATCAGGAAGCGGCGGATGCGATCATAGCCTCTCTTGAGGGGGCGGAGTATAAAGTCGCTTCAGTCGGAACCAAAGAAAAACGCCGGTTTCCCGTGGCGCCTTTCATTACGTCCACCTTGCAGCAGGAAGCCAGCCGCAAGCTGCGGTTCAGCGTGAAGCGCACAATGATGCTCGCGCAACGGCTGTATGAGGGCGTCGAACTGGGCAAGGAAGGCAGCGTTGGTCTGATTACATATATGCGTACGGATTCCACCCGCGTTTCCGAGGAAGCGCTGGGTGAAGCGCGCGCTCTGATCGGGGAGCGCTTCGGCCCGAAGTATGTTCCGGAAAAACCCAATATCTACAAGACCAAGAAAGACGCCCAGGACGCGCATGAGGCGATCCGGCCGACTTCCGCCGCGCGCACGCCCGAATCAATCGCCAAGTATCTGAGCGAAGACGAGCTGAAAGTCTACCGGCTGATCTGGATGCGCTTTATCGCGTCGCAAATGACGCCGGCGGTTTTCGACCAGACCACGATCGATATCACGGCCACGGGCAAAGACGGCCTCCAGCACCTGTTCCGGGCCACCGGCTCCGTTATGAAATTCGACGGCTTCCTGGCGGTATATGAAGAAGGCAAGGACCAGAAAGACGAAGAGGACGAGGAGATTAAGCACAAGCTGCCGGCCGTGGCCGAGGGCGAGGTGCTGAAGCTGAGAACGCTCAAGCCCGAGCAACACTTCACCGAGCCGCCGCCGCGCTATAACGAAGCGACGCTGGTCAAAGAACTGGAGGCTCGCGGCGTGGGCCGCCCGTCCACCTATGCGTCGATTCTTTCCACGATTCAGGAGCGGGAGTACGTGAAGAAGGAAGGAGGCCGCTTCACCCCCACTGAGCTCGGCATGGTGGTTACCGATCTGCTGGTGGAGAACTTTGAGGATATCTTCGACGTGGCCTACACAGCCCGCATGGAAGAGGAGCTCGACGAAATCGAAGACGGCAAGCTCAATTGGCGGGAGGCGCTGGCGGAGTTTTATGAAAAATTCGCCAAAAATCTGAAGCGCGCCGAGCAGAATATGACGGATGTCAAGCGCCTGGAAAAGCCCACTGATCTCGTCTGCGAAAAATGCGGCAAGCCGATGGTCATTAAGTGGGGCCGTCACGGCAGCTTCATCGCATGCACCGGCTACCCGGAATGCACCAACACGCGCGAGCTCAGTGTAGATCTGCCCGACGTTGATAAAACAGATCTTTCCGAGCTCGGAGGCGAAGAAGAATACTGCCCGAATTGCGGGCGCCCCATGGCGCTGAAAAAGGGCCGCTTCGGCCAATTCTATGCCTGCACGGGCTACCCCGACTGCAAAACGACACGGCCCGTGGGCGGGCCGCAGAAATTGCCTGACGTGCCGCTCGACGAAAAATGCCCGCAATGCGGCAGCAACATGGTGATCAAACACGGGCGCTTTGGGGAATTCACCGCTTGCAGCAATTACCCCAAATGCAAATACGTCAAGCAGAAAACGATCGGTATGGCCTGTCCCAGGCCAGGCTGCACCGGGGAGATCGCTGAGCGGCGCTCCCGCCGGGGGAAAACCTTTTACGGCTGCACGCGATATCCGGATTGCGATTTTACGGCCTGGAGCCGTCCTGTGCCGACCAAGTGCTCGGAGTGTGGCAATCCGTATCTCGAAGAAAAATTTCTGAAGGCCGGTCCCGTGCTCCAGTGCCCGAACCCCGAGTGCAAGCACAAACAGCCCGCGGAAAAAGCCTCGTAAAAATCAATCCTGTTTCCAGCCACTTAGGCGGGCGGTTTCGCTGCGCGAGGGGAGGCATTCTGGTATAGTTGCCATCAAGACACCTTGGCTGCACATTTTGCGCCGGCCAGGGCGCCCTATGCGGCACGATACGGATTTGCAGGCATGGCTGGTTCGCAAAAATGGACCTCTGGCCGGAACACGCCACTTGATGCGCGGGACCACGCTTCGCGTCGGCCGCAGTCCCGATAACGACATCGTCATTGAAGAAGCCGGAATCGTCTCGGCGCATCATCTCGAAATACGGCGCCAAGGGACGTGCTACCTGATCTGCGACCTGAACAGCACGAACGGCACATATGTGAATGGCGAGCGCGTCGTGGAGAAGACCATCGAACCGCCGTGCACGATCCGCCTGGGTATAGAGGGACCGGAACTGACGCTGTTACTGGACTCCGCGCCCTCTTCGGAGATGGATCAGACCCTCGTCGCCCGAGCGGCTCCGGTTCCGGCGCTCCCGCCTCCGCAGCCCGGCGCCGCGCCTGCCATCGCCAAGGAGCATGAGCTGCTGCTCTCCAGCGCGGTGGCGCGCGCCCGCATGCTGCGGAAACGAGGCATTGGGGATCAAACCACGGCCATCATGCGGGACATGCTGAACACCGCTCTGCATCGAACCAGCCGCAAGTTCAAAATTGTGATCGCCGCGCTGGCATTTGCCCTCGCTGCCGTCAGCGGATACGGCTTTTGGAGAATCGAAGATTTGAAGAAAGAGAAAGCGGGGCTGGACGCTCAGATCCAGAACATTGAGACGCTGCTGGAGAAGGCCGGCCAGGATCCTGCCCAAACCGACCAGCTCATTGACCGTTTGGACCGGTATGAAGATCAGGCGAGGGCGCTCCAGAGCACGCTGCTCTATCGCGTGGGAGTGCGCGAACATGAGGAACTGGTCGGGCGCGAGATCCGGTCTCTGATGGCCGAATTCGGAGCAGAGACCTACAGCATTCCTCCCGAATTTTTACAGGAGGTAAACCGCTTTATCCAACGCTATCAGGGATCCGACCGGCCTCACATGCAGTTGGCTTTGGGCCAGGCTCGCGGCGATCTGGAAACGATGCGGGAGATCTTTGAAGAAAATAATCTTCCGCCGGATCTGGCTTACATGGTTCTTGTGGAAAGCGCCCTCAGCCGCGGCGAAAGCAGCCCCGCGGGCGCGGCCGGATTCTGGCAATTCACCCCCGAAACCGCCAAGGCGTACGGGCTAAAAATCAGCAAGGGCGTAGATGAGCGGCTGGATATTCGAAAAGCCACGCGGGCGGCATGCAAATACATTCGGGAACTCATTCTGGACTTCGGCGCGGGCAGCTCCGTGATGCTTGCTCTCGCTGCTTACAATCTCGGGCCTACGAAGGTGAAACAGGCGGTCCGCAAAGTAAGCGACCCGATCAAGCAAAGAAATTTCTGGTATCTCTATCGGGCGCGGGCTCTGCCCGAGGAAACGCGAGAGTACGTACCGAAAGTCATCGCCGCTATGATTATCGCCAGGCATCCGGATCGGTTCGGGTTTTAACCTTCCGCCGCTGAGGTCGCGCCTCCTACCGCCCCGGCGCCGCCAGCGGGGCAGGCAGATCGAGCAGATAGCCCGTCTTGCCCAAATTGACCGCCTGCGTCGGACCCAGGCGCGTCTGCACGCCCGCGCACTCGTGAATATGGCCGCAGAAGAAATATTCCGGCGGATGCTCTTCCAGGAAGGCGCGTACCGAACGGCTCCCGGCGTTCTTCCCGGCTCCCACGCGGTCCAAAGCAGTGCCGAGCGGCGGGGCGTGGCAGACCAGAATCAGCGGGCGCAGATCGGCGAATTTCTTGAGCCGCTCCGAAATCTCTTCCTCGCTGTATTCGCCGGGAGTGCCGAACGGCGTGGGGTTGGAATATCCCAGGCCGGCGATCCAATATTCGCCGGTGAGCCAGGCCTGCTCGTGGAAGTTTCGAAGACCGAAACGCTCGCAAAAATCAGCGATCTGACCGGCCGACTCATGGTTTCCAGGCAGCACCCAAACGCGGTCGCCATATACCTGTAGAATCCGGCCGCAATCCTCGAGGCCCCGCCCCCAATTCGCCAGGTCGCCGGCCGAGATGTAGATATCCGCCGGAGTCGCCAGCAGCAGCTCGAGCGCTCTCCAATCCTGATGAATATCCGAGAACAAAAGCACTTTCATAGGGCGATCTCCCAGCGCGAGACCCCCGTTTCAGGGGAATTCGATTTCAATGTACCAAGCTTCCGGGGGACGGAGACGCGCTACGCTGCGGGCCGGCTTTCGGGATTGCCAACTCAACCCGCCCGATTTTTTGTTTGCGTTAACTTCTCGCTTGCGATGAGACGCCCGATTTGCAGCGTAGCGTGCAGCCAGAGTGTGACAGCTTGGCGGCTCAGAGCGAATAGCGATGGCGTCGTGACGAGGGCTATGGCCGGGAACTCATGCGTGCGCATCGCAATCGTCGAGGACGGCTACATCGATCCGGCTGAGATTTCTGCCGAGCACACTGAGCGTTATATGCGCACTGTGCTGTCCTTCATCGGAGTGAACAATCCTGAGTTCGTCCTGGCCGAAGGCGTGACGGCTGGTGAGCAGAACAAGGCTAAAGCCTGGGCGTGCGCCCTAGACGCCGTACAGCAACTCGTCGCTTGAACATGCGAAAATTTGGATCAGACTTCGTCTCGATTTTTGCTTGGACATTGTAGCTGGCGGTTTCGAGTCTGGTGATGTGGTGATGTGCCGCTTCTGCTGCCAGCGTGCAGCGCAGCAGACCAGAAAATGGCAGGCGTCTGAAAAGACTCGCCGGAGGGGTGGCTAAGCGGCTGAAGGCGGCGGTTTACTAAACCGCTGCCGAAGCGATGGCGGTAAAGGCGGCAAAGAACACACCGGCAAGCAGCAAAATACGGGCTGGAATCCAACGAATCATAAATCTATTCTGCCCTAAATCTGGCCGAAACCGGATGCATCCCCCGTCAAAACGTTGTTAAAAAACTATGGACCCATTGTTTGAAACACCGGCCGCCAGGGTGATAAAATACCGTCAGCTATGCGTTGGGCGACGGCCGGGCGTTCGCAATTGGTCTTGGCCTTGCTGCTGGCAGTGGCTTTGCTGCCGGCGGTGGTTCTCGTCTATCTGCAATACAAGACCCTTTCCAGAGTGGAAGAACAGACACGGCAAGCCTTTCTCGGCAACGTAAGGCAGGCCCTGATCGGAGCCCGCGTCGAATCGGAAAACGATTTTACGCAGTGGCTTACCACCACGATGACCGGCACCGAAAACCATGGCTGGCTCCAGCGCCGCCAGGTCGATCGCATTCAGGATCTGGCCGAACTGGCGAAACGGATCTGCCCGCATTTGAGCTTGTTTTTCGCCTTCCGCACGCCGCCCAAAGGCAGACCCGAGGTGTTCGTGTTCCGGCCTGGCCCCGACCGCCGGCATATGTTCCGAAATGACGGGGATGCCGCCGCTGCGGACATTCCGGCGCTGGTGGCTACTATTCAGGAAAACCCGAAGACCCTTTTCTATTCCGTTTACGGGGATTTGGATGGCGAGCGCCATCAGCTCTTCATTCACCGGGTTGACCGCGAGGAGAACGTGCGGCGGCCCGATGGCACCATCAGCAACGAGCACTTCGAGAAGCTGGGCTATTACGGCTTTGCCATCCCGACGCGTGTGCTGGCTCAGGACTACTTTCCGGCGTTGCTGCGCAAACACCTGGCGCGGCTGGCGTCGACCGATGAGAAGCCGCTCGGCGCAGAGGCCGTAGGCGGCGTGTTCGACGAGACCGGGAAGCAATTGTTCGCCTCGAAGGCCGGCGTTGCCGGCCCGTTTACCGTGCGCGAGCACCTGGACCGGCAAAAAGGCGTGCTGCCGGGCTGGACCATTCAGGCCGGTTTTCCGAGCCACGCGCTCGGCCGCTACGCGAGATCACAGTTTTTGCGCGGCTTGGGCGTCACATTAGGCATCACGGCTGTCATGCTGGTGGCGATCGGCTTTATCGGAGTGACGGCGGCGCGCGAGATGCGGCTTTCGCGGGCGAAATCGGAATTTGTGGCTAACGTGTCCCACGAGCTTAAGACGCCGCTGTCGCTGATTCGAGGGTTCGCCGAAACGCTCCATCTGAACCGCTTAAGCAATCCCGCGGACCGAGAGGAGTATTTCCGCATCATCGAGAGTGAAATTCTGCGGCTGTCGATCATGATCGACAAGATTTTGGAGCTCTCGAAGATTGAGGTCGGCATCAAACGCTACCACCCTGAAATGACCGACCTGGGAGCGGTGGTGGATGAAACCCTGCACCACTTTAGCTACGAGCTCGAAAAGAAGGGATTTAAGCTGGAACGGGAAATCGAGGAACCGCGGCCCGTAGCGCCCGTGGATCGGCAGGCGCTTTCCCAGGCGTTGCTGAACCTGCTCAGCAACGCGGTCAAATACTCCGATTCCGACCGGTACATCGGCGTGAAAGTGGGGCGCAAGAACGGCCATGTGGAAGTTTCCGTTTCCGATCGCGGCATCGGGATCCCCCGAGATGAGCACGGGCGGATTTTTGAGAAGTTTTACCGTGTTGACTCCCACGCCGCAGGCAAGACAGCCGGCGCCGGTCTTGGTTTAGCGCTGGTGAAGCATTTTGCGGAAGGCCATGGCGGGGCGGTGAACGTGGACAGCGCGCCAGGCAAGGGCAGTACGTTTACCATCGTGCTGCCTGCCGCCTGAATTCAGGGGCCGGCCGGTTTCTCACGAACGCACGGTACCCATGGCAGGCCCAGGGCGGGAGCCGGCCCGGTGATGTTTGGAATCCATGTCTCCAAAAAAAATCTTAGTTGTTGAAGATGAGCCGGCGATGGTCCGGCTGCTCAGGGACAATTTGGTCTACGAGGGCTATGAGGTGCTTGTGGCCGGAGACGGCGAGACCGCCGTAACCATGGCTTTCGAGAAAAATCCGGATTTGATACTGCTGGATATCATGCTCCCGAAGCTGGACGGCCTCAGCGTGTGCCGGCGCCTGCGCGAGCGCAACCTGGAAGCTCCGATTATCATGCTGACCGCGCGCAACCTGGAACGCGACAAGGTCACCGGGCTGAAGATCGGCGCCGATGATTACTTGACCAAGCCCTTTAGCGTGGCGGAATTGCTGGCGCGCACCGAAGCGATTTTACGCCGCGCCGGCCAAAAGCGCTTCGAAACTTACAGCTTTGGCGATATCGATATCAACTTCAGTTCCTTTGAGGCCAAGAAGCGCGGCAAGCCGATCGAGCTTTCGCCGCGCGAGTTCGAAATTCTCCACTATATGGTGGAGCACCGGGGGCAAGTAATCAGCCGCACAGAGATGCTCGACCGCATCTGGGGATACGGCGGGCAGGCCCTGACCCGCACTGTCGACAGCCACATCGCGAACTTACGCCAGAAGATCGAGGACGTGCCGTCAAATCCCGTCTACATTCAGACCGTGCATCGTATCGGGTACAAATTTACCGGCTGACGGAGATCGAAGGCGATGCGCCGCCTCCCGGGTCTTTCTCATGTCTCAAACACTTCCAGTTGGGTCGTGATTTCTTCCCGCGGTATCAGGGCCGATGCGTAGGCGATAACCTCATGCACGGGCGGTTTGCCCTCGCCGAAGCCCGTCGCTGTCGGCGGCCCGCTGAGCACTAGAGGAACGACTTCGCGGGTGAAGCGCTCGACCGGTTCGCGATCCTGCCCTCGCACCCCGATGCGCAACTGCACTTCGGGCGGATCGGGGTTGGGCGGCGCTATCGGGCCATGGCAGGCGTTC
>Ga0070741_10013918_pt1 | contig 14071 bp, 6 predicted proteins | sample Coa_R1_4_FD_66440 | JGI IMG/M metagenome (GOLD analysis project Ga0070741, IMG submission 66440) | Surface soil microbial communities from Centralia Pennsylvania, which are recovering from an underground coalmine fire - Coalmine... | ecosystem: Environmental > Terrestrial > Soil > Unclassified ... | reverse complement strand
TTGGGCAGGTCACCTGTTGGGTCAGGCATAACTATGCTAAAGCCCGTGCTCTGGGCGAAGAGGCACTGGCACTGAGTACAGAGCTGAACGAGAAAAGCGAAATGGCCGACCATTTGTCCCTGCTTGCCCATATAGCGCTCAATCAGCGAGATCATGCTAATGCTCGTCTCAATCTACAAAAAGCTCTGGCGCTTTTTCGCGAGGTCGCAGATACCTGGGGCATGGCCTATACGCTGCGATATCTAGGGATCGTGCTGCTTGAGATGGGTGAGTATGACTCTGCTAGTATGCACACAGAGGAAAGTTTGACGATCTCTGCCCAATTGAACTATGTAGCTGGCATCGCCAATGCACTCTGTGATAAAGGACATATCGCGCTCTACAGGGGTGATATAGCAACCGCTCGTACCCTTACTGAGGAGAGTTTAGCGAAGCACCGCGAGAAAGGCCGTCAGAATGGAACAGCTGAGGCGCTTTCTCTCCTGGCAAAAGTCGCTCTCCATCAGAGATCATATGCTGAGGCACGTCGTCTTTATGAGGAATGTCTCGCGTCTCTCGAAAATTTGGGCGAGCACGATATTCAGGCAGGCTGCCTGGAGGGACTGGGAATCGTGGCATCCTTCCTGAAACTCCCTGGTTGGGCGGCACAGCTATGGGGTGCTGCCGCTCAACTGCGCACAGATGTGGGCACACCCATGTCGCCTTTAGATCGCACAGACTATGCTCAAGCTGAGATGGAGGTGCGCAAACAACTGGGAGAAAAGATGTTTACTGCACTCTACGAGCAGGGCCGTACAATGACCCCTATGCAAGCACTCGCCTCGGCAGGACAGATCCCCCAGCCCGAGCCAGAAGTTGCTCTCTCATCAGTGATCAGAAGCAATTCCTTGCCTCTATCGCCTTATCCCGATGAGCTAACTGCAAGGGAAGTGGAGGTCTTACGCCTCATAGCTCAGGGCTGGACCAGTGCACAGATCGCCGAGCGCCTGGTGATCAGTCCACGCACCGTCAATACGCACCTGACTTCCATCTATCGCAAAATCCAGGTCACGACACGCAGTGCCGCCGCTCGCTATGCCTTCGAGCACAAACTCGTCTAGACGGCCCGGTACAAAACGACTTGACCTTTTCGGCTTTCCCGTGTAAAGTATCCCCGGGCGGGGGCCGCAAGGTGTGTGCTTGATCACGATCCGCTTTGAGGATACTGCAATAAACAACATACCATCAAATGCTTCTCAACGCCAGGACGACGTTTGCCCCTCCCATGCTCCGTCCACCAATGAGCATTCCCGAGCCAGAGAACGGCTGTGCCTCTTTTCGCACGATATTAAGTCCATAACGCGGATCGAGTTCCTCACAATTTATCGTTGGTGGAATCAATCTGTGCTGAAGCGCCAGTAGTGCTGTAATCGTGTCCAATGCTCCAGCAGCCGCGTAACTATGACCGAGCATGGTGCGCGGCACGCTCAATGCTACCTGTCCCAGGCCGTTGCTAAAGGCCAGATGCAGAGCTTTCGCCTCTCCCTGGTCAGAAGTAGGGAGAGCACGACCATCGAGACTAAAGTAGCCTATATCCTGTGGAGAGAGATCCCCTTCTTGCAGTGCGCTACGTATGGCTCGGGCGTACTGTGCTCCGTTAGAGGAAGGGATCAAAGACCCATGTGCATCATTAGACTGCCCATAGCCGACGATTTCGCCATAGATGGTTGCTCCACGTCGCAGCGCGTGTCCATACTCTTCTACGATGCAGATGCCGGCTCCTTCCGCAAGCAACAAACCACTGGCGCGCCGGTCAAATGGACGATAAGCTCTTGGATCATCCCCTGTGGCACATTGACCGCTCTGAGCCATGACCAGCAAGACACAGGGTTGCAGGAGCGCCTCGCAACCACCAGCAAGAATGACATCTGCCGCACCTCGACGGATGGCCTGATAGGCCATACCTAGCGCATCCAGTCCACCTACAGTATCATTGACGGGAGTTTTACAATAGCCCTGGATACCATAGCGAATGGACATCTGGCCCACGTTCGCTACTTGAAGCCAGGCGATGGCTGTATAGGCACTCATATAGCGGGGACCACGTACATGCAATGCGCGAACTTGCTCCAGAACGTACTCAACGCCACCCACAGTATTAGCGATCACTGCTCCTACGCGATGTGGATTCTCCTCAGCCAGCACAATATGTGCATCCTGCAATGCTTCCTGCACAGCAGCAAAAGCAAAATGTGTTACCCGGTCGGTGTGCTGCGCCAGTTTCCGCTCGATATAGTCATTGACCACAAAATCACTGACCTCACCCGCTACTGTAATCGGGAGATCTCCAGTAGAGAAGCGTGAAATAGGCTTTATCCCGGACACACCATTTCTGGTAGCTTGCCAGAAGGCATCTTTGCCGATCCCATTGGCTGCTACGACACCCATCCCCGTAATGACCACTCGCCGTTGCGTGTTACCATTCATCCATGTCACCCCAATCCGGTTTCGCGAGAATGAGCGCACTGTTGACGCCGCCGAAGCCACTGGAATGGGTCAACGCAACATTGACAGGTGCCCGGCGAGCTACGTTCGGTACGTAATCCAGATCGCACAAAGAATCTGGCTGCTCCTGGTTAATCGTCGGTGGGATCACCTGATGTTCCAGAGCAAGCGCAGTAACGATGGTTTCGATAGCGCTGGCCGCTCCCTGCGTATGCCCAATCATCGATTTGGTTGCACTGATGGGAATGTGGTAAGCACGCTCGCCAAAGACGGCCTTGTATGCTGCTGTCTCTGCTGGCTCGTTCGAGGGCGTAGAACTACCATGCGAGTTGATATAGTCCAGTTGTTCTGACGTAATGCATGCTTCAGAAAGTATTTGCCACAAAAGCTGCTGTAGCGGTGCGCCGTCGTCAGGAAGCGCTGTCATATGATAGGCATTGCTATTTGAGGAGAAGGCGATCACTTCGGCGTAGATATGGGCACCCCGCGCCAGGGCCATTGCTCGTTCTTCCAACAACAGCACGCCTGCTCCCTCAGCCATGACAAAGCCATCGCGCCGACCATCATAGGGACGTGACGCGCGTTCTGGCTCGTCGTTGCGCGTGCTCAATGCTCTCATGACGCTGAAGACATTCAGACCACCGTAGCTAATGGCTGAGTCAGCACCACCGGCAAGCATGCGGTCTGCACGATCTTCCTGAATAGCCCAGAAAGCCTCTCCAATGGCATCAGCCCCGGCGGAACATCCCGTAGAGATGATAGTGCATGGCCCGTGAAGCTGATGGTGAGCCGCAATCACGTTGGCCGAAGCCAGACTGCTAAGCAAGGGCGTAGCAGAGAAAGTGTCATTCTCAGCGACCTTCGGTGGTTGTGTTCCACGATTGGTGAATCGAATCCAGACTTTCTCGCCTTCATCGACAATGGACATCGCCGAGCCCAGATACACGCCAAAACGGTCGCGTTCCCCCTGGTTTAGCTCTGTAGAGAACGCCGCATCCTGTAATGCCAGATTGGCAGCCGCAAGAGCAAACTGGGTCCCGCGATCCAGGTTGAGCGCTTCTTCTAGCGTAATACCCAATGTTTGAGGATCAAAATCCGCAACCTCTCCAGCGATCTGCGTATTGAGAGGACTGGCATCGAAGCGCGTGACGCGCCCGATGCCAGAACGACCAGAGACACAAGCCTGCCAGAAGGCTTCTTTTCCGATGCCATTGGGAGCTACAACCCCCAGCCCAGTAATCACAACTCGTCGCTGCATACGCTACATCCTTCTCCTCTTTCGATCCCCTTTAATTCAAGGATACCAGGATACTGCATTAGACACGAACGTCCTTGCGCTTCAAACCAATGCAGATCACAACAATCAAGGCAAGAATGAGCACTCCCAGGGCTCCCCAGGCAAGCAGTAAACGATTGGTAGCCTCAGCCGTGGTAAAGGTTGAGAACAGAGTCCCGTGAAACGTGCTATCCGTACCAAACAGCTTATCTCCGCCTAGTTTATCACTATGCAGACCAACCGATGATCCTAAAGCGGTCACAGCCCAGCGTGTTGGAAAGATCACCGCTGCAATCTGCAAGGGCCAGTCCTTGAGCGGAATCTCCACGCCCGCAAAGATGACCTGCGGAATGAGAATAAATGGCAGCAGACTATTGGCGCTGTCCTCATTGGCCGCGAAGGCCGATGCGGCTAATCCAACCATCAAGCCCGCTAGCGCGGTGAGCAGCAGTGTGATATAGATCTCCAGCAAAACGGGCAGCATGATACTCCTCTGGAAAGGCTCAAATGCATGCACGATGAGCATCAGTGCCGCGCTCTGGAACACGGCAAACAGGCCAAACACGAGCACTTTCGATAACACGTAAGGAATGATACCGAGATTGACTGTGCGCTCCCTGCGGTAGATCGATGCCTCCTTCACTATCTCACGCGTCCCATTGATGACTCCAAACAGCACGGCAACAAACGCAATGATAAAGAGCGCTCGCGCGGCATTAAGGCCAATACCCGGCACAATGAAGTCTTGCAACGCCGTGTTTACGCCGCCTTTCGTTTGTGCATACGCAGCTCCGTTGGAATCGTGATTGAGAAAATCGACGATACGGCTGCAATCCACCGAGGAGGTTTGCCCCTGTGTATCAATACCAAGCAAGCCAGTTGGATTAGTAGCATTGACCGCCGAAGATGTAAAGATGTGTGGAACACATTGAACAACATTATTTGGATCAAAAAGTCCGGTTCCAACTTCAAATCTGACCAGGAGCATCAAAAGCAGCGCAATAAGTGGTGCCTGCAAAAGCAGAATAATGAGATTAGCCTTATCGTTTTTGAGCAGTTCAAAGTTTCGCTGAGAGAGCAAGAGGAATTGTTTGAACGGATTGCCCCGTTTAGCCCTTTGAGGTCCCTTTACATGGCCATTCAGACCGCTCTCCGTCTTCGTTGGCTGCACTTTTAGCGGTTCGGTGATATATTCCTGATATTCCTTCGAGAGTTTAAATTTTGCCTCGGCCTCATCAGGAATATTCGGGTTCTCATCGGTCGGCTCTAAGCTGGTATAGATCTCGGCAAAGTCTGTTTTCCCAAAGTAAGTTTTCGCCTGATCCGGTGGTCCAAAGTAGGCTAACCGTCCCCCTTGTGCAAGGAAGCAAACATAGTCACACGCGTTGATATTATTGGTCGCATGCGTCACCAGCACAATGGTATGTCCTGCGTCAGCCAGTTTCCGCAGCAGATACATCATCTTACGATCCAGCCCGGGATCAAGCCCCGAGGTTGGTTCATCCAGGAAAAAGAGACTGGGATTCGCCAGCAATTCCATCGCGATAGAGACACGCTTGCGCTGCCCGCCCGAAAGTTTCTTCACCAGCAGTTTACGCCGTGCCGTCATCTCCACATCTTCCAATACATCGGCGATGCGCTGCTCGATTTGCTCGTTCGTGAAATCACTCGGCAGCCGGAATTTCGCTGCATAATAGAGTGCACGCTCGACGGTCAAATCACGGTGCACTATATCATCCTGGGGCACGTAACCCAGCAGCGTGCTAAAACTAGCAAGATTGTGGTAGTAATCCTGACCATTATAGAGCACTTTTCCCTGTTGTGCGGGACGCAATCCGTTGAGTGCATCCATCAGCGTCGATTTCCCTGCGCCAGAACCACCCACCAGTGCCACGAATTTGCGCGGAGGAATGCTGATCGAGATGTTATTCAGGAGTGTGACATTATTGTTACCAGTCTTCCTCAGGTTCTGTGCATCGATGCGGATAAAATTCGACTCATCGTATGGTGAGAGCTGGTTGCCTTCAAAAATGAGCTTGTATGGCCCGATGCGGATCTCATCGCCAAGCCTGAGAAGATGATTGGTAACCAGTTCCGAGTTGACATAGACATGATTGGTGCTGTTCTGATCGATGATGCGATAGGTGCCGCCTTCTCGTAACAGGCGTGCATGATGTGCCGAAACCTGTGGATGGGGCAGGACAACAGCATTATCTGCATTCCGACCAATGCTCAGTTCCGTGCTACCTAGCCTGATGGGCTGCATAGCAGGTAACGTTTCTTGCTCTGTACCGGTCCCATCATTATAGGTCAGCGTGACGAGCGTACCATCTTCATCCCCAATACGGAAGATATCGCCTTTCGTCAACGTCTTGCTAAATTGCTCATCTCCCCGTATTTTGCGTCCCTGATACAGCAGACCATTGAGCGTCTTTGGTCGATCTGGATGAGGGTGGATCAGCACGAAGGCATTGCCCTGACGTACAATGCGCAGATGCAGCCCGGAGACAATGCGGTCATTGATGATAATATCATTGGTAGCATCGCGCCCGATATTGATAACAGGCTTAGCCAGCACATGCGTCTTCTTCTCACTATGCGAATAGCTTGTCACCTCTATTGATGGTAGACCTATCGTCGAAAGCGATGCTATCTGTGTGGCATCAGGACGCCCTTCCAATCCACTCAACTGAGCGGTCACACCCTCTTCCTGTGCGGAAGAAACAGGATGATCGTGCTTGTGAGATGGCGGTAGCGTCTGTGCTGCATTCAGTGGTAAACCCTCATGTTCAGGAACCGGCTGAACTTCTGATTGTGGAGAAGGGACTTGCTTCGGAGCCCGCAGTACCGTCTGCCCTGCCTCAGCAAGTGTTTGCTCTACTGGCGACTGTAAGTCTTGCTCAGCCGTTGACATGAGAAATACGAAGGAGCTATCCTCACCCAGCCGAATGATGCTATTGTGCTCAATCTGCGCCTGTTGAACCTTCTGTTGATTAATAGAGACGAAGCTGGACTGCGAGAGTCTTTCAATGCCCCATTCCCCATCCTTGTAGAGCAGACGCGCATGCATTCGCGAAACTTTCGGATCATTCCTGACCACTATGTCATTTGTTAAATCTCGGCCAATCGTGATCGTTGACTTCTTTATCGAGAAGGTTTTTCCTTCTAGCGGACCACTCAGGAACTTGATCGAGGCTAAAGTCGTTTGATCTCCTGCTTTCACGTATGAACCTTTCGTCCTAATCTTTCTCCACAAGCACCAGCCCCAGGCGTGGTTGTGTCGTCACGTACAATCCATCACTGGCCGTCTGTGGAGAGGTTGACGACCGCCAGAATACCTTGTTGTAGACATTATACATAGCCATTGCTTTCGCGGCCTCTTCTTCTGGCAACTCTTTTGTCATCTCCGCCAGATTCAATTCGCGGATTCCTTTCCCGGCATCCATCACGTCTTCCATACCGGAAACCACAAAAAGGAAAGCTTCATTGAGTGCTTCGCTGTCGTCGTAGTCATGATGCGTCAGCACCTGCGCTTGCCAGAAATAGGACTCCTTGCCATTGTATTGTGCATATAAGCCCGAAACGATAACTATGAGGCGTAGGTAGGCCAGCCGATAACTTTTTTCAAAGAACGTCATTGCCTGCTGCTCTGTGACTTCGCCCCGCAGCATGCTTGCAACGCTGGCAGCGCAGAGCATGGAACTATGCGTGGCGAGGTGTACTCCAGTTGACAGAAGCGGATCAATAAAGCAGGCAGCATCACCTATCAAGAAGTAGCCCGGCCCTGCTAAACGATCTGCCATATAAGAGTAATCTTGCTCCGTTGTTACTTTTGAGACCAGCCTAGCAGACTTGAGGCGATCCGCAATCACGGGACACTGATCAATAGCATTCAGATAGATCTGCTCCAGTGAATCGCTATCCTGCCGTTTCTCTTTGAAATTCGTCTTATGGAGAACATAACCTACACTCATAGTGCCATCGTGAAGTGGAATCCCCCACAGCCAACCATCGGGGACGGCTCCATTCAAAATGGCTCCTTCAGGAGCAAAAGACGCTCTCTCAGCACCCTGCCAGTATCCCCACAAAGCAACATTCTGGAACGCTTCATGAAAGTGGCGATGCTTCAGGTAGCGTGTTGCCATCAAACCGGCCCTGCCTGAAGCATCTATCAGGTAATCGAAGCTGATCTCCCCACTCTCATCTCCAACTACCTGCGCCCATGTTGCACTGTGCGGTCTCTCCCCATCGAAACAAAGGCTACGAATCGCTGTCCCTTCGTAAACCTTCACTCCCTGGCTCTTTGCATGCTCTAACAGGATGTGATCGAATTCAGAACGGACAACCTGGTAACTATACGGATGGCGTAAATGCTCAAAATTTAAGATCCACGAATCCTTTCCCCAGGAAAAATACCCTCCATTCTTGCGTTGGAAGCCATACGCCTCAACTTTCTCGCGTGCGCCGATCATCTCCAATATTTCCAGACATGAGGGCAAGAGCGATTCGCCGATATGATAACGGGGAAAGACATCTCGCTCCACCAACGTCACATCTACCCCCTCACGAGCAAGTAACGTGGCAACCGTCGAGCCTGCCGGACCTCCACCTATCACAAGAACCTGGGTGAATTTATTCATCATACCTCCCTATACTATACTTAATTGATCATTATCTACTTATTTACGGTGAAAATTTCCCAGACCATTTTAAATTTAGAGTTAACTTTTAGAGCCGAGATAAATCGAGCCAATTTGATTTTTTCTGTAATTTCACTATTGAACAATAATAACATAACATTAAGTTCTTCCATGTGTCAAGGAATATAACCACCGTACGTTTATTAGTAATTGTTCTATCGCATTTGTTACATGGTGACGGCACATTCCCACAGATCCAATGTGAGCCACGCGACGAACATCCCCAGCTTTCTCTAAAAGTGTAGGAGGATTCTGAGGTCGATTATTACTTCTATTTCGTCAGATCTCTATCTGTTAAACGCCATGCGATGCAGAATTAGTCCACTGATTATCAGTTACCATTTTTGGCACTTCTATCTGTTCAGGGTATACCTCTTCAATAACGCAAATGCATCTTTCAAATTATATATTGCATTATATGAGCAAAAGAGCACGAGGAACTATACAGTATTGCGTATCTATCCACACTGTAGGGAGTTCCTCACACCCTCTGTCCAGATTCATACAAATCTTTATTTGTAAGGCTTTACTTCAAAGGACGCCAACTGCTGAACCAGCCGAAAAACCTGCGTAACACCTATCTGTTGATGGCCTGTAGATGAATCGATATGACCTTTATAGGCGTTATTGGCCTGGGTCGCCATATCCTTTAATAGTGCAAGAGACGATGGGAGGGCCAGTTGAGTATCATTCATGCGTGCCAGTTGGATAGCATCATGATGTATTTGCACCAGCCAGCCATCTACATTATTAATGCCCGCATTAATTTGAATCGCCAGATTGCGCTGATACTGTGTAGCACCTGGAGAAGTAAGCACGCCGTTCAAATGCAGATCGATGTGATAGATATAGCCAGGTGGGTCCTGGTTCCGCTTTATCTCAAGCAAACCAACCTGGGCAATCTGGGGATCTGCAAAAATTGGGGTCCCTGATGGGACATCCTCTTGAACCAGTTTTGTGCCATCCAGGTAGTCCAGAATTGATACGACTTGCCGATGTACCGAAGTAAAATCCTTCTTATTCCATGCATCGTTGGCGCTTCCCGCCCAGTCCATAATGCTTTGCGTATTTCTGTAAGCCCAGATATTCAGCCCACCTTGCAAGTGAGCCGCTTCGAGCGTGGGATCATTTGACAGCAAGTGACGGAGATGATCGAGTAGGCTATAGGTCTGCCCGGCAGCAGGTGTCTGAGGTATCTCAGCATAATACCGCCACCTACTCAGATCAGGTGAAGGTATAACTGGCGTTGTGCTGGCACTTTCCTCAGTAATCAGAAAACGACTGGTCATATCCAGAAGATTTGTGTGCGCGCTATCCCCAGAATAAAAAAGGTGTAAGGTGCCGCGATCAACCGAGGCTTTCCCAAGCAAGATAGGAGCTGCCTCACTCTGGCTTTTATCGGGTAACAACCAACCATAATAGCTTTCACCAGTTTGAGGGGCAGGGATGTTTCGTAGGTTGATCTGAAACTCGTCATTGTTCCCCAGGTTCGTGGTCATATCCACCTGCCCGCTGCTGACGAAGGAAGCCTGCCCAACGATGGAACTGGCCACGACTGGAGCGGTCACACTACGATGAGATAACAACAAGAACGTGCCCAGCCCTGACCCAAGCAGGACGCAAATCAACACAGCAACCAGAGCAATCTGTAACCTTCGGCGTTTTTGCGATGCGGGGAGAGGTGGCGCAGGGAGAACCGGCGGAGCCTCTGAGGAGCTCACAGGAGCAGCATCGGGCAGAGATGCAGGCACAGGAGCGGTTGCAGCTTCTGGCTTCGTTTGTATCGAGGTGGCAGAGGGCTCACTTACCCGCGCCGGGACCTCATCAGGCTCGGTTTGTGCCACGACAGTGGGCGGCTCATCTACAGGAACATCGCTGGCAGCACTTTGGTCCGTCAGATCTACAGCTTTTTCCACTTCCATACTCAGTTGCGTTTCGGAGTCTGGCAGATGGATCGGGCTGCTGATGGCCTCTACTTTGCCTGGCGGCAACGTGGATAACACAGAACCCTCGCTCACGACCGTTGCTGCATCTGGAGCTACAACGAGCGACCCATCAGAAGACACCGATGATGAGCTTATCACGGTCGCTGCCAGTGAAGATGATGATGATCTGAGTGGTGCTGTTGCGTCCTCTGATGGGTTTGTCTCCTCAGTTGAGACAATAGCAAGCTGCAAATCTTCAGGCAGCGGCACACTGAGCGCTTCCGCGATGCCCGCAGTCATGACAGCAGCATTGGAAAAACGATCTGCGGGATTTTTAGCGAGACTTTTCAATAGTACCTGTGAGAGCGCTGGCGGAAGGTTCGGGTTAACGAGGTGCGGCTCGGTTGGCATCTCCAGAAGGTGCTGCATCATAATACCGGTCAGACTCTCCCCTTTGAAGAGGGGCTCGCCGGTAAAGATTTCATAGAGTACAGTGCCAAGAGCATAGATATCGGTCTGTTTACTGACAGGGCGATTTTGCACCTGTTCGGGCGAGATATACTGAGGCGTCCCAAGCAGGGTCCCGGTTACCGTTTGCGAGGCCGTATTCAATAATTTCGCCAGGCCAAAGTCCGAAAGAATCGGTTCGCCCATTGGATTGCGCGCCGTATGGGTTTGATCGAGCAAAATATTCGCGGGCTTGATATCACGATGTATCATGCCTTGCTGATGTGCATAGTCGATAGCCAGGCTAATAGGGGTAAATAGACGAATGATTTCGGTAGCAGACGGAAATTGCTTCTTACGGGATGTATTATAAATATAGTGAGCTAATGTCGAGCCTTTGATGTACTCCATGACCATATAAGCAAGAGTGTCCGCTTCTGCCGTGCCTGCTTCATCCCCTTCCGAAATATGAAAGTCGTAGATTTGCACGATATTGGGATGGCGCAGAGCAGCAATTATCTGTGCTTCGCGTGTGAAGCGGGTGATAAAATCGGGATCAGCTTGCAAATTAGCATGCATAAGCTTAATAGCGACGTAGCGCTGCAATTGAGTATCAAGGGCCTTCCAGACCTCAGCCATCCCACCTCTTCCCAAAAGCACTTGCAACTCGTATTTCCCGAGCCGTCGTGGGGCTGTACTCAAGATGTTCCTTCTTCTTTCCAGGTCTGTATTCTGGCTTAATCAACTGGGGATTGATGTTAGTTATTTCCCTGCACCTTCAGAGAAAGAATTCCATCTTTACCATCGCTTATTAGTATCCTAAATTGAATCTTTTGTCAAGATGCTGTTCACCCGCAAGGGTGGTGCTATGAGGTTTGGCTCGCAGGGCCAAACCTCATAGCACCACCCTTGCGGGTGATTGGCTTTCGGATAAATTCTTGCGGGTGAATGGACCTCTGAATTCGCTCAAATCTAGTGCAAAACGACTTGACCTTTTCGGCTTTCCTGTGTAAAGTATCCCCATGCGGGGGCGACAAGGCATGTACTTGATCACGATCCGCATTGAGGATACTGCATTAGGTTACTAAAACGAGGGACATCAGAAGGCCAATAATACTGCTCTGCTCATATCAAAGAGCTTCAAAAACGATGTCCTGCGCTCCCTCCCAAAGAACCAGCCGCCCTAATTCGCGCAAAGACTCCTGCCCCTCTATAATCGTGAGAAAATGGTTCCCAGCCAGTTGTCCAAGTTTACTGGCAAAACGTGTCCCCCCATAGGGAAAAAGCACCTCGGTCTCGCTCAGTCCTCCCGGATAGAGCAGTATTTGACCGGCGGCCGGATAGCTGGTAGCATTCTCATAACTCACGCCAAGCTGCAAATCTCCCAGCGGAATCCAGGCCGCCTCGCCGCTCCAGCGAGCCTGGATGATCTTATTATGGAACGGCAGAAGTTGACGAAATGCTTCACATGTTTTTGGGGCCGCCTCCGCCTCCATACGTGCAGTAAATACCAGCGAGCCTGCAGTAATGTGCAATACATCCTTCACAACACTCTTCTCCCGACAATAGTGCTAGAAGCGCCATAAGTTCCCACTATGACGCCATTGCGTACCAGTACACTATATAGACGCGCCAGACTTCACATTTCTAGCAACGTATTTACGTGAAAGGATTCTTTTGGAGCCGTATACTGCGTATCAATCTGGGCGCGCTGTAACGTTCCACTCACATCGTCGTTGACGGCATGCCAGTAAGTATAGCCCTCCAGAACCCAGATGCCGCTCTCACGCGTGCCATTGCCCGAGCCTTTGATTCCTCCAAAGGGCATATGTGCTTCGGCTCCGGTGGTCGAGTTGTTGATGCTTGTCATCCCGGCCTGGATGCTCTCTCGGAACTGATAGGCCCAGTACCGATTATTGGTATAGATCGCCGAACTTAAACCATAATCGACACTATTGGCAAATTCAATGGCTTCACCGATTCCCTGCACTCGCACCAAGTTAATCGTTGGCCCAAAGATTTCTTCCTGAAAGATTCTCATGCCTGGTTTCACGCCTTCCCATACCGTTGGCCAGCCATAGTAGCCAGCCTCGGCATCGCCCACAAATCCCTCTGGTCGACTCGTGTTGGTGATGCGCCCCTGGCCATAGAGCAACGTCGCGTTGTCCTTATGCCCCCATTCATAATGCTTCTGCCACCTGGAGAGAAAGCGTTCGTTGATAAAGGGACCATAAAATACGTCCTGGTACACGAGTGGATTGCCAATGCGTAGCTGACGTGCAGCTTTGAGAAAGCGCTCTTTAAATTCGTCATAGATGGGAGCATCAATGATCAAATTCCCGGCGCTGGTACAGCGTTGTCCCGCAGTGCCAAAAGAAGCCCAGAGTGCTCCTTCAATCGCGCTCTCCATGTTGGCATCGCGCATGATCACCAGTGGATTTTTGCCCCCTAATTCGAGGGTTGGGTGAAGCAGGCTGCGCCCGGCAATGGCTCCGATCTTGCGTCCAACCGCCGTACTGCCTGTGAAGGCCATCTTATCCAGCAACCCTTCGTCCATCATTTCGACTAGAAACTGTCCAGCGCCTTCTTTTCCTCCCCCGAAGACGACATTGATCACGCCTGCCCCTATACCAGCTTCTTCCATTAGCTTGACGAAGGCATACGATGTAGCAGGGCAATCTTCAGAAGGCTTCCAGACAATGCTATTGCCCGTCAGCAGCGCCGGAACAATCTTCCAGCTCGGCACGGCAACGGGGAAATTGCCAGCCGTGATGATGCCAACCACTCCGAGTGGGCGGCGATAGGTCATTAAGTCCTTAGCCAGCATCTCTGAAGGGACCGTTTGCCCATAGAGGCGACGGCCCTCGGATTGAAAGAAGTGGCAAGTATCAATCGCTTCCTGCACATCGCCTCGCGCTTCTGGCAACGGCTTGCCGATCTCGCGACTCAAGAGGTGGCTGAGCGCTTCTTTCTCTCGTGTCAGTACATCGCCAAGATTACCAATTATCTCTCCCCGCAGAGGAGCCGGTATTGCTCTCCATCCTTTAAAAGCTCTCCTCGCTGCCTCACATGCCTCTCGCACCTGCTCCTTGGAAGCCTCTGGAAACTCACCGAGCACATCATCTAACTGGCCAGGATTGCGTGAGAGAAACGTCATCTCACTATCAATATCCTGGCCATTGATACGATGACAAAAACGATGAACCATAACTGCCCCCTTTAATGCTACTTTTCTAGTA
>Ga0070741_10013917_pt1 | contig 14071 bp, 15 predicted proteins | sample Coa_R1_4_FD_66440 | JGI IMG/M metagenome (GOLD analysis project Ga0070741, IMG submission 66440) | Surface soil microbial communities from Centralia Pennsylvania, which are recovering from an underground coalmine fire - Coalmine... | ecosystem: Environmental > Terrestrial > Soil > Unclassified ... | reverse complement strand
CGCCTCAAGGCGGGCATGCGGCCCGAGGACACCCTCGCCCGCATGAGCGGCGACGAGTTCACCGTGCTGCTCGAGGACGTCCAGGACGCCAGGGACGCCGAGCACGTGGCCGAGCGCCTCATCGACAGCCTGCGGTCGCCGTTCGTGGTGGCCGGGCGCGAGGTCTACGTGGGCGTGAGCATCGGCATCGCTCTCGGCCGGCGTGGCGCGACGCCCGAGGACCTCGTGCGCGATGCCGACCTGGCGATGTACCGCGCCAAGGAGCGGGGCCGGCGCCGTTACGAGGTGTTCGCGTCGGACCTCGGCGATCAGGCCCGCAACCGCCTCGAGCTCGAGTCCGACCTCCGGCAGGCCATCGAGCGGGGCGAGCTGCGCCTCCACTACCAGCCCGAGATCGACCTCGCCGACCGCTGCCTGGTAGGCGTCGAGGCGCTGGTGCGGTGGCAGCACCCCACACGGGGCCTGCTCGTCCCGGCCCAGTTCATCCCCATCGCCGAGGAGACCGGCCTCATCATCCCGCTGGGCGCGTGGGTGCTGGAGCAGGCGTGCCTCGAGCTGCGCCGCTGGGCGACCGACCACCCCGAGCGCCGCCGCCTGCGCATGAGCGTGAACGTGTCGGGCCGCCAGCTCGAGCAGCAGCGACGCCTGGTGGACACGGTGGCCTCGGTGTTGCAGGAGACGGGCGTCGACCCCGGTCTTCTCACACTCGAGCTGACCGAGAGCGTGCTGATGGACAACACCGAGGTGACCGTGACGACGCTGCGCGAGTTGCGGGCGCTCGGCGTCGAGCTGGCGATCGACGATTTCGGCACCGGCTACTCGTCGCTCAACTACCTCAAGCACTTCCCGATCTCGACGCTCAAGCTCGACCGGTCGTTCGTGCACGGGCTCGGTAACGACGACGCCGACGCGGCCATCGCCCAGTCCGCCATCGGCCTGGCCCACGCCCTCAACCTGCGCGTCACCGCCGAGGGCATCGAGCTCGACGACCAGCTCACGCGCCTGCGCGCCATGGGGTGCGACCGGGGCCAGGGCTTCCACTTCTCCCGGCCCGTGCCGGCGGCCGAGCTGGAGGAGCTCGTCTCGCAGCTCCAGCAGCTCTAGCGGCAGCCCTCGCGACCGCGCCTACAGGCGGTCGACGATCGCCGACGCGAACTCCGAGGTCTTGACCTCGGTGGCGCCGTCCATGAGGCGGGCGAAGTCGTAGGTGACGACCTTGTCGGCGATCGTCGCCTCCAGCGCCCGCACGATGTCGTCGGCGGCATCCAGCCAGCCGAGGTGCTCGAACATCATCACGCCGCTCAGCAGCACGGAGCCGGGGTTGACCTTGTCCTGGCCCGCGTACTTGGGCGCTGTGCCGTGCGTGGCCTCGAAGATGCCGTGGCCGGTCACGTAGTTGATGTTGCCGCCCGGCGCGATGCCGATGCCGCCGACCTGCGCGGCCAGCGCGTCGGACAGGTAGTCGCCGTTGAGGTTGGTGGTGGCGATCACGTCGAACTCGTCGGGCCGCGTCAGCACCTGCTGCAGGGTGATGTCGGCGATGGCGTCCTTCACCAGCACCCTGCCGCCGGGCTTCCCGCCGCAGTCGTCCCAACCGACGGCGACGTCGGCGAACTCCTCACGGGTCAGCTCGTAGCCCCAGTTGCGGAAGGCGCCCTCGGTGAACTTCTGGATGTTGCCCTTGTGCACGAGGGTCACGCTCTGGCGCTTGTTCTTGACCGCGTACTGGATGGCGGCGCGGATCAGCCGCTTCGACCCGGTGATCGACACCGGCTTGATGCCGATGCCGGAGTCGGGACGGATGTCCCAGCCGAAGTTGTCCTTGAGCAGTCCGATCAGCTTCTTGGCGTCGGGGGTGCCCTCTTCGACCTCGAGGCCGGCGTAGATGTCTTCGGTGTTCTCCCGGAAGATCACCATGTCGACCTTCTCCGGGTGCTTCACCGGCGACGGCACGCCCTGGAACCAGCGCACCGGGCGCAGGCACACGTACAGGTCGAGGATCTGGCGCAGGGCCACGTTGAGGCTGCGTATGCCGCCGCCGACCGGCGTGGTGAGCGGGCCCTTGATGCCGATGAGGTAGTCGCGGAACGTGTCGACCGTCTCCTGAGGCAGCCAGTCGCCGGTCTCGTCGAATGCCTTCTGTCCCGCCAGCACCTCTTTCCACGCGATCTTCTTGCCGTGCTTGGCCGCCGCCGCGTCCATCACCAGCTGCGCCGCGGGCCAGATGTCGACACCGGTGCCGTCGCCTTCGATGAACGGGATGATGGGCTCGTCGGACACGCTGAGGGCGCCGTCCTTCGCCATGGTGATCTTGTCGGCCATGGAGCCGAGCCTATCGGCAGCGGTGTGTCGTGCTGCTAGGCGACCCGGCGGTACTGCCAGGTGGCGAGCGCCGTGAACACCATGAGGACCCGCGACTACGCCGACCGGCGGTACCGGTTCACGGCGAGGTAAGCGAACACGGCGGTGATCCCGACCATCCATGCCAGCGCCACCAGCACCTTGGAGGCGGTAGGCCCGCCGATGGTGAGCGCCCGCACGGCGTTGATGGTGGCGGTCACCGGCTGGTGGTTGGCGTAGGCCTGGAGCCAGCCCGGCATGCTGCGCGTCGACACGAACGCGCTCGACGCGAACACCAGTGGGGCCATGAGCGGGAACGCGGCCGCCTGCGCCGCCTCGGCGTTGCCGGTGCGGAGCCCGATCAGCGCCATGACCCACGACAGCGCCACGCCGAAGGCCAGCAGCAGCACGATGGCGAGGGCGAACGGCACCACGCCGGTGTGCACGCGGAAGCCGACGAGGAAGCCCATACCGACCATGAGGGCGACCACGAACAGGTTGCGCACCAGGTCGGCGATGGTCCGCCCCGCGAGCACGGCCGACCGGGCCATCGGCAGGGAGCGGAAGCGTTCGATGATGCCGGTCTGCAGGTCGGTGGCGAGTCCGACGCCGGTGTTCATGGCGCCGAAGGTCACCGTCTGCACGAAGATGCCCGCCATCAGGAAGTCGACGTACCGCACCCCCGGGATGTTGATGGCGCCGCCGAACACGTAGCGGAACATCAGCACGAAGATGATCGGCTGAATGGTGGAGAACATCACCGTCGTCGGCGTGCGCACGAGGCCGATGAGGTTGCGCTTGGCGACCGACCATGCGTCGTGGAACACCTCGGTCACCGGGTTGTCCTGCTGCAGCGCCGCCAGCGCGGCAGGGTGAGTGATGGTTACGGCAGTCATGCGGCACCTCGGTCTTCGGGAGTGAGATCGGCGTCGTCGAGCGTGGGTTCGATCGGCTTCCCGGTGAGCTGCAGGAACACGTCGTCGAGGGAGGGCTCGCGGATGCCGACCTTCTCCGACGTGACCCGGTTCTCGTTGAGGAGGCGGACCACCCGCTGCAGCGAACGGCCGCTGTCGGGCACGTGCACGGCCACGGTGCGCTCGTCGGTCATCTCGACGGCGCCGACCGGCTTCAGGAACTGGGCCGCCCGCTTGGCGGCGCGCGCGCTGCGCAGGGTGACGTCGACGACGGTCGAGCCGAACTTCGACTTGAGCTCAGTCGCCGAGCCCTCGGCCACCACCTGTCCGTGGTCGATGAGCACGATGTGGTCGGCCAGGCGGTCGGCTTCCTCGAGGTACTGGGTGGTGAGCAGCACGGTGGTGCCGTCGACGACCAGTTCGCCGATCATCGCCCACAGCTCGCTGCGGCCGGGCGGGTCGAGACCGGTGGTGGGCTCGTCGAGGAAGAGCACGGGCGGGCGGTGCACGAGCGCAGCGGCCAGGTCGAGGCGGCGCCGCATGCCGCCGGAGTAGGTGCGGGCCGGGCGGTTGGCGGCGGCGGTGAGGTCGAACCGCTCCAGCAGCTCGTCGGCCCGGGGCCGGATCGACGCTGCGGGCTGATGGGTGAGCTCGCCCATGAGGCGCAGGTTCTCGGCCCCGGTGAGGTTCTCGTCCACGGCCGCGTACTGGCCGGCCAGGCCGATGACCTTGCGCACGGCCTTGGCCTGCATGACGACGTCGAGGCCGAGCACGCTGGCATGGCCGGCGTCAGGGTGGAGGATGGTGGTGAGGGTGCGGACGATCGTGGTCTTGCCTGCCCCGTTGGGGCCGAGGAGGCCGAGGACGGTGCCTGCGGGCACCTCCAGATCGACTCCGTCGACGGCCCGAAGGGGGCCGAACCTTTTGACCAGTCCGTCTACGACGATGGCTGCGTCTGACATGGGTCTCTAGGGTTCTCTCAATGGTTGACTCAGTCAAGTAAATTCTTTACTATTCTCAACAGTTGACATGGTGAAAAGCGTCACAGCCGGAGCGGCACAGGCCGGCCGAGTGACTCCCGCGGCCGGCGAGGCGTGGGCTGCGATGCGCGCCCTGATGACGGGCGGCGAGGGGTTCGACCAGCTCAACCGGGCGTGCGAGTCCCTCGGCGTGAGCGTCTCGGTCGCCAAGTCGTTGTTCCACATCATCCCCGACGAGCCCGAGCCCATGCGGGTGCTGGCCGAGCGGTGGCGGTGCGACGCGTCCTACATCACGGCCATCGTCGACGATCTCGAGGAGCTCGGCCTGGCGCAGCGCCAAGCCCACCCCGGCGACCGGCGGATCAAGACCGTCGCCCTCACGCCGAAGGGCATCAAGCTGCGCGCCTCACTGATGGCGCTCCTCAGCGTGGCGCCGGCCGCGTTCGGGGCTCTCACCGCCACGGAGCAGCGCCAGCTGCGTGACCTGCTGGCGAAGGTGACCGCCGCCGCGACCGAACCGCGCTGACTCAGCGCGCCCGTCAGCTCCGATCGAGGATCTTCGCCGCGGCACGCTCGCCGGAGCGGGCGGCGCCGTCCATGGCGCCGTGGGACACGACCGACGTCTCGGTGCCGGCCCAGTGCACGTTGCCGTAGGGCTCGCGCAGGAGGTGGCCGTAGCGGGTGAGGATGCCGGGCGGAAAGTGGGCCATCGAGCAGCCCTTCGTCCACTCCTCCTTCCACCACGGCGTCTCCACGAAGTCGATCGGCTTGGCGGCGCGCGGCCCGAGCCGCGCCGCCAGCCGCTCGAGCAGGGCCCGACGGCGATCGTCCTCGCTCAGGTTGTCGAACTTCTCCGCCACCGCGCCGAAGCGGAACGATGCGAGCACGCCGGGAGAGCCCGACTCGGGCGACGCGTCGAGCGTGACCTCGCTGGCCGAATTTGGTTCCGACGTCTGGCCGCTGAAGCCGTCGCCGCGCCAGAACGGCTCGTCGTATACGACCAGCGACTTGGTCTCGGGACCGGCGACCGCCTTGCGGTACAGCGCCAGCCGGTCGTCAGTGAGGGCGGGGTCGAACACGATGTCGGGGATGAGCGACGGCGGCAGCGCGACCACCGCGTGCCGGGCCGTCACCGATACGTCGCCGGCGTCGACGACCACGCTGTCCTCGCGCTGGGTGATGCCGCGCACCGGCGAGCTGAGACGGACGGCGTCGCCCAAGGCCTCGGCCATGCGCGCCGCGATCGAGCCCGCACCGCCGTCGACGAGGTTCTCCTGGGAGCCGTTCTCGATGGAGAAGAGCGTGTTGATGCTGCCGTGACCGCGCACGAGCATGAGCATGTCGAGGAACGAGGTGTCCTCCAGCGGGCCGGTGAACAGGCCCCGCACCGCCATCTCGAACAGGTCGCGGGCGAGCTTGGTGCGGATGCCCGAGTGCTCGACGAAGTCGGCGACCGTCATGCGATCCCACTCCGCCGCCTTCTTCGCGGTCCATGGCGCCTCCACCGGCACCTTCTTCGCCATGCGGTCGACGCGCAGCTGGGCCCGGGCGATGGTCAGCACGGCCAGCGGGCTGATCTTGGGGATGAGACCGGTGTAGCGCCGGGTGCGGTCCTCCCCTACCAGGAGATGGGCGCCCTTGACGTAGGTCTTGTAAGTGCTGACGCCGAACTCGGCGGCCAGCTTGAACATCACGTCGTGCTTGGGCCCCAGCCACCCGCCGCCGCGGTCGATCGGCGTGCCGTCGGACAGGTGCTGCGTCCAGATGCGCCCGCCGATGCGGTCGCGCGCCTCGAGCAGCGCCACCGACTTCCCGGCCTGGTGCAGCCGCAGCGCGGCCGTCAGCCCCGCGTACCCCGCCCCGACCACACAGACGTCAGCCTCGATGCGTTCCCCCATGCCGCGGACGGTACCTTGACGGCATGACCTTCGCGCTGCCGGATGACCTTTCCTTCAACCGGGGACCGATCGCCGACCCCGCCGAGTTCGCTCGCAACGCGGACGCGGCGTCGTGGCTGTACATGTGCGGCGAGGAGTTCGCCTCCATGGACGGCGGCATGTCGTACGCGCAGGTGCAGGCGGCGGTCCCCGAGTCAGAAGTCGTCGTGTCCGACCCGCCGCGCGACTTGACCTTCGACCTCGCTCGGCAGCACATCGCCGCGCTCGACCGCCTACCCCGGCCGACCCTTGTCACCTGCCGCGCCGGCCCCCGCTCCTCGGCCGTGGCGTACCTCTACGCCGGCCTCCGCGCCGGCGCGTCCGCCGACGAGGTCCTCGCCGCCGCCGACGCCGACAACGCCCCCTTCGCCGCCAACGACGACCTCCGCGCCTTCGTCACCCAGGGCCTCACCGAACTCGCCGACACCTGACCCTTGACCGGCGTCTAGGTTGCTAGCATCCTAGATGTGGCTCCGGAGAAGACCGAGGTCAAGCAATTCAACGTCTACCTCCCGGTCGAGGTGATCCGGGAGTTGAAGCACCTGGCCGTCGACACCGAGCAGTCGCTGTCCTCCATCGTCACCACCGCGCTGTCGGAGTATCTGGCCCGGGTGAACCGCACAAGGAGGGGAAGAGGCAGTGGCCACTGAGGGGTTCGCCGGCTTCTACATCGAGACCAGGAACTACGGCGCGACAGCTGCCTTCTGGAAGTCGCTCGGGTTCCAGAGCACGTTCGAGACCGACCACGGCTCGGGCCAGTGGGTGCATCCGAACGGCGGCCCGTACGTCTTCATCGCCGAGACGCAGGAGCCCGAGCTCGAGACGCATCCGATACTGGCGGTGGCCGACGCAGCGGAATTCGCGCCCGAGCGCGCTCCCGACTTCATCCGCCCGTTTGAGCCCCAGCACTGGGGCATGACCGAGGCACTCCTCCGCGATCCCGACGGCCGGCCCGTCAGCCTGCAGGCACCGCTGCCGACCTGACGAGTTGGGCCGTTACTGCTGCGCGAAGCGCGCACAACGGACGAGTTACCGCAGTAACGGCCCACAACACCACATGCCCCGCGGCCGCGACGACGGAAGCGGTTAGCGGCGGGCAGTGAGGCCGAGGTTGTTCCAGATGGTGGTGGCGGAGTTGGGGCGGTTGAGGGTGTAGATGTGCAGGCCGGGGACGCCGCGGTCGAGCAGCTGCTGGCCCAGGTCGGTGGCGATCTCGACGCCGACCTTGCGGAGCTCCTCGGGGTCGTCGGCCAGCGGTTCGACGCGCTCGGCCAACCAGGCCGGGAACTCGGTGCCGTTGACCGACGAGAAGCGCTTCGCGCCGGCCACGTTGACGATGGGGAACACGCTCGGGATCACCGGCGTCGTGCAGCCGAGCGCCTCGAGCTCGTCGACCATGCGGAAGTAGTGGTCGACCGTCCAGAAGAACTGGGTGATGCCGAGGTCGGCCAGCTCCAGCTTGGCGGCAAGGAAGCGCCGGTCGGATGCGCGGTCGGGAGACTTCGGGTGCACCTCGGGGAAGGCTGAGACCCCGACCGAGAACTCGCCGATCTCGCGGGCCAGCTCGATGAGCTCGACCGCGTACGTGAACTCGCCCGGGTCGATGCCGTCCTGGGGTGGGTCGCCCGCGAGGGCGAGCACGTTCTCGAGCCCGGCGTCGCGGTACGACTCCAGCAGCTCACGGATCTCGGCGCGCGTCTGGCCCACGCACGTGAGATGCGGCATGGCCACCATCGACGTGTCGTGGTGGATGTGCATGACCGCGTCCTTCGTGTGCGACCGCGTGGACCCGCCGGCCCCGTAGGTGACCGAGCAGAACGACGGCTGCAGCGGCTCGAGCTGCTGGAGCGTCTTCTCCAGCTCGCGCAGCATCTCCGGCGTCTTCGGAGGCATGAACTCGAAGGAGTAGGTCGGGCCGGCGGCGAGGAGATCGGCGATCTTGGCCATTACACAAGCCTACGGGCAGGGGGCGAATGTCGTCGCGCCCATTCCGGGCGGTAGCCTCGGCCCGTGCCTGCCCAGTCCACCGTCGCCACCTCACCAGCGGCGCGGCGCACGCCTCTTCACACGCAGTCGACGCTCGTGTTCGGCTGCGTGTCCGCCGCCATGGCGATCTGGCTGCTGCCCTACGTGTTCGGGCCGCTCGGCATGATCTTCGGTGGCGTGGCCGCCATGCGCGGCGACCGTCGGGGCCGGTGGGTGGTTGCCCTGGCCGCCGGGTGTCTCGTGCTCGGGCTGCTCGTCAACCTGGTGCCCGACCACATCCTGTTCAGCGGCTCGTAGGCCCGACATCCGCGCTGCGGGTGAACGCGAAGTACACCGGCACCAGCGCGTACAGGATGAGGCTCGCCCCTGCACTGACCAACCCGACGACGGTGGCGATCACATAGACGGACGGTCCGGCAATGGCCGTGCGCACGGCACGCCCTCGCGCGTAGGCGGCGTCGTGCCCGTCGGCCAGCAACTCGGCGTGGCCGCCGAGGTACACCCACATCGCCGTGAACGCCCCTCCCATCGCCGTGGCCACCAATCCGTAGAACACCGCCGCCGCATGGGCGTTGGCGCCGTCACGGAGGTGGTGGGCGAGCAACGCCGTCGAGAACGGGATGATCACCACGACCATGAGGAGCAGCAAGTTGAGGAACTTGAGCCGGCGGTCCACGGCGGCGATGCGGTCGAAGACGTCGTGGTGGTTCACCCAGATGACGCCGATGGTGAGGAAGCTGACCGCGTACGTCGCGTAGCTGGGCCACTGGTCGAACAGCGCCCGGGCCAGGCCGTGCGGGAGGTGTGCTCCCGGATCGTGCAGGTCGAGCACGAGGAGTGTGATGGCGACCGCGAGCACGCCGTCGCTGAACGCCTCCAGCCGGTTGGTCTCGGTCACGACCTCACCCGATCCGCACCACCACGCGCCGCAACCGGATCGTGGCGAGCACCGCCAAGCCGACGGCCCACAGCCCGATCGCCAGCAGGTCGGGCCCGATGGTTCCGAGGCGGCCGTGGTGGAAGATCAGGGCCACGAACGCGTCCATCGCCCACGCGTGCGGGAAGATGTGCCCGACAGCTCGCATGGCCGGGCCGACGCCTTCGAGCGGCCACATGGTGCCGCCGAGCATGCCCAGAGCGATGCCGACCGGGACGCCGACGGAGATCGCCTGCTCGGGGGTGTTGGCGATCGTGCCGGTGACGAGGTTGGCCGCCGCGCCGGCGACGGCGAGCAGCAGCACGAGCAGACCGAGCGCCAGCGGGTCGCCCCAGCGCACGCCGAACAGCAGGTAGCCCACCGCCAGTAGACCGACGATCTGCGCCACCGCCACGCCGAAGGCGGACCCGGCGAACCCGAGCATGATCGTGACCGGGCGCGTCGGTGTGGCCAGCATCCGCCGCAGCACCCCGTACCGGCGGGTGGCCACGAACCCGCTCCCGAAGCTGATGCTGGTGATGAACAAGAACAGCACCAGGTTGGACGGGGCCGTATAGGAGAAGGCGCTGCGATGCTCCTTCACCCGCCCGGCCCGTTTGTCGAACCGGGCGACCAGATCCGCCGCCCGTTTGAGCCCCGTCGCCAGCGACACGCCGGTCTGATCGCGGGCGACCCGCGCCGCGGTGACGATCGCCGCCTGGGTGGCGACGGCCTCGCTGATGTCGACGCGGGCGTTGGCCGTGTCGGTGCGCCCGGGCTGCATCACGACGTGCACCTGTACGGGCCGGCCGGCGCGCAGAGCGGCGTCGTAGCCGGCGGGGATGATGACGCCGGCGAGGAGCCGCGTGCGCCGGATGTCGCTGCGGAGGTGCGACTGGTGGTGGTACCTGCGCACGCTGATGTCGGGCTGTTCCCGCAGCCTGGCCACCAGGTCGGTGCCGAGGGCGCCGCTGCCGGTGCTGATGACGCCGACGGGCACGCGCTTGCCGCCGGTGCCGAAGATGGTGCCGACCAGCACCATGATCAGAACGGGCAGGCCGAGCAATAGGAACTGCACCCGCCGGTCACCTTTGACCCGCTGGCGGTTGGCCCGCATGATCGCTGCCACCTTGCCGCTTCGCTCGCTCATGCCGCCTCCACCAGGCCGCGCAGGCGGGTGAGGGCGGCGCCGCCGATGACGGCGCCGATCAACAAGAGGATGCCGAGCGCGGGCACGATCTCGGCGAACCCGCCCCGGTCGAGCGCCAGGTTGCCGAAGCCCTGCAGGGCCCATCCGTTGGGCGTGGCCAGCGCCAGTCGCTGCAGCAGCGGGGGCAGCGAACCGGGCGGGAAGAAGTTGCCGCCGAGCAGCGCCAGCACGAAGGCGACGATGGCCATGGTGGCGTCGCTCTGCTGCGGGGTGCGCGACATCACGGTGAGGAACAGGGCGATGCCGCCGAACGCCAGCACGGTCGCCACCGACAGGGCGAGCACGGCCGGCGCCGGCCCCCACGACGCGCCGAACACCACCGTGGTGGCGATCCACACCACGACGATGCTCATCAACGCCAGCAGGAGGACCGCCGAGATCTTGCCGGCGACGACACGCCCCATGCCGATGGGTGCCGCCTTGAGGCGCGCCAGGGTGCCGGTGTCGCGCTCGCCGAGGAACGAGCGGGCCCCGGCGCCGATGCCGAGGAAGAGGAACACGATCGCCATCGACGGCCCGAAGTAGCCGAGCAGGCCCTGCTTGGGCGCCATGCCGTCGTCGACGATGCCCATCGGCGGCGGCTGGGCCCGCATGGCTGCGCCGATCGTGTCGACCTCCGCCGGCGTCACCGTCCCGTTGCCTACGGCGGTGCGCACCGCCAGTGCATTCGACGAGACGACGCCATAGATGCCGCGCACCACCGACTGCGCCACCTGTTGGGCGTACGTGCGGCGGTCACTGGTGATGGCCTCGACGAGCACGCCGCCCGGCGAGTGCCCGTTGAACAAGCCGCCGAAGCCGCGGTGCACGACGACCGCGCCGCCGGCCGCCCCGCTCTGGAACTGCGCTCGCGCCTCTCGTTCGTCGGCCACCTTGGCGAGAACGACGATCTTGCCGAGCCCGGCGTTGGCGATGACCGCGTCGATGGCGCCGGCGGATGCCGCGGTGCGGTCCTCGTCAGCGATCGCCACCCGCAGGAACCCGCCGCCCGACGAGCGCCCGAAGGCGAAGCCCACGATCGCCGCCATGACGAGGGGAGCGATGAAGGCGGTGACGATGGCGGTGCGGTCGCGCAGCCGCCGGCGCAGATCGTGCCGGGCGATGAGCAGGACCGTGCGCATCAGTCGCCCGACTCAGTCACGGAGCGCCTTGCCGGTGAGGTGCAGGAACACCGCCTCGAGGTCGAGCTGCACCACCTCGATACCGTCGACCTCCACCCCGACGGCGTCGGCCGCCTCGACGACGGTGCGCAGCACTCGACGGCCCTCGGTGGCCAGCAGCTCGATGCCGCCCTCGTGGATCTCGACCTGCTCGATGCCCTCGCACGTGCGCAGCCGCGCCGCCAGCTCGGCCGTGTTGCCGGCGGTCGACACCCGCACCCGGTCACGCCCCCCGACCTGCGCCACCAGCTCGCGCCGCGTGCCCTCGGCCACGAGCCGGCCCTCGTCGATCACGCCGACGCGGTCGCACAGCCGCTCGGCCTCCTCCATGTAGTGCGTCGTGTAGAGGACGGCCATGCCCTCGCGCCCGAACCCGGCGACGGTCTCGAGGATGGCGTGCCGGCTCTGCGGGTCGACCCCGACCGTCGGTTCGTCGAGCACCAGCAGCTTGGGCTCGTGCAGCAGCCCGGCGGCGATGTTGGCCCGTCGCTTCATGCCTCCCGAGTAGCTGCCGACGAGGTCCTTGCCGCGATCGGCGAGGCCCACGACCGACAAGGCGAACTCGATCCGCTCCTCGAGCCTCTTCCCCGTCAACCCGTACAGGCGGCCGAAGAACGCCAGGTTGTCCCCGGCCGTGAGCTCGTCGTACAGGGCGATGTCCTGGGGCACGTAACCGATCGCCGCCTTGGCGTCGGTCGCCCCCTCGTGCACCGGCTTGCCGTCGACCGTCACCTCACCACCGTCACGGTGCAGCAGTCCGCACAGCATGGAGATGGTCGTGGTCTTACCGGCGCCGTTGGGCCCGAGCAGGCCGTAGCACTCCCCCGCCGCGATCTCGAAGCCGACGCCGTCGACGGCCGTGCGCTCGCCGTACCGCTTGCGCAGGTCGCGGCAGACGAGGACCGGCCCCCCTGCGCCGGTCACTCAGCTCCCAATGCGGCGTTCGGCGGCCTCGACGAGGTTGCGGAAGAGCATGGCGATGGTGGTCGGCCCGACGCCGCCCACGCGGGGTGTGATGTATCCGGCGACCTCGGCGCACGCCTCGTCGACGTCAGGCAGCAACGTGCGGCCCTCATACCGCACGCCCCCACCGATCACGACCGAGCCGGGGTTGACGTGCTCGGGCTGCACGATGCCCGGCACGCCCGCGGCGGCGATGAAGATGTCGGCCCGCCGCGAATAGTCGGGCCAGTCGGGCACGCCCGTGTGCACGACGGTGACCGCCGCGTTCGCCGTGGGCCGCTTCTGACTCAGCATCATCGACAACGGTCGTCCCAGCGTGAACCCCCGCCCGAGGATGACGACGTTGCGGCCCGACACCGGGATCTCGTAGTGGGCGAGCAGCGCCTCGATGCCGGCCGGGGTGGCGGGCACCGGGCCCGGCACCGACAGCGCCAGGCGCCCGAGGTTCATCGGGTGCAGGCCGTCGGCATCCTTGTCGGGGTCCATGATGTCGAGCGCCGCCTCGTAGTCGAGGTGGCCCGGGATCGGGTGCTGCACGAGCATGGCGTCGACGCGGCCGTCGTCGTTGAAGTCGCGCACGACGGCGACCAGGTCGGCCTGGGTGGCGTCCTCGGGCAGCTCGGCGTGGAACGACTCCAGCCCCAACTCCGCGCACTTGGCGTGCTTCATGCGCACGTAGCCGGCACTGGCGCCGTCGGATCCGACGAGCACCGTCGCCAGCCCCGGCGGGTGCCCCGCCGCGATCAGCTTCTCGATGCGCGGCTTGAGGCTCTCGAACACGGCGTCGGAGACCGGAGCGCCCGGCAGCAGGATGGCGCTCAATGGAGGAAGTGCCTCTCGCCCGTGAACACCATCGCCATGCCGTGCTCGTCGGCGGCGGCGATGATCTCGTCGTCGCGCAGGGCGCCGCCGGGCTGGATGACAACCGCCACCTCGGCGGCGGCCGCCGCGTCGAGGCCGTCACGGAACGGATAGAAGGCATCGGTCGCCGAGGCGCCGCCCTTGGCCCGACCGGCAGCCTTCTTGGTGGCGATCTCACCCGCGTCGACCCGGCTCTGCTGGCCGGCGCCGATGCCGACGGCCTGGCCGTTGGCGACGAGCAGCACCGCGTTCGACTTCACGTGCCCGACCAGCCGCCACGCCAGCTCGGCGTCGCGCCACTCGTCCTCGGTGGGCTGCCGCTTGGTGACCACGCGCCAGTCGGCCCGGTCGGCCACGAAGCGGTGGGGCTCCTGCACGAGGAAGCCGCCGCTGATCTGGCGCAGGTGCAGGCGGTCGTCGGTCGGCGCGCTGGCCTCGAGCAGCCGCGTGTTCTTGCGCTTGGTGACCATGGTGTCGACGGTGCCGGGCTCCCAGCCCGGGGCGATGATGATGTCGGCCTGCGCCGCGGCGGCCATGGCCTCCGCCGTCGCCGGGTCGACGGGCCGGTTGAGGGCCACGATGCCGCCGAACGCCGACTTCTCGTCGCACTCGAACGCCCGCTGGTAGGCGACCGCCAGGTCGTCGGCCACCGCCACCCCGCACGGGTTGGCGTGCTTGATGATCGCCACCGCGGGCTGGTCGCCGATGTCGTGCACCAGCTTCCAGGCCGCGTCGGCGTCGAAGATGTTGAGGTACGACAGCGCCAGGCCGCTGTGCTGCTGCACGTCGTCCCACCAGCTGCGC
>Ga0070741_10013916_pt1 | contig 14072 bp, 10 predicted proteins | sample Coa_R1_4_FD_66440 | JGI IMG/M metagenome (GOLD analysis project Ga0070741, IMG submission 66440) | Surface soil microbial communities from Centralia Pennsylvania, which are recovering from an underground coalmine fire - Coalmine... | ecosystem: Environmental > Terrestrial > Soil > Unclassified ... | reverse complement strand
AGCATTCCGCCGTAGGCGCGAAAGTGAAGGTAGAGATCCGCAATCAAGGCGTAGAAGCCGTGGTTGTCCCAACGCCGTTCTACAAGCGGCCAAAGAAAGCCGCTTAGTTGCAACGAAATTAGCTAGAAGCTAGCAGCCAGGAGCTAGAAGCTTTATGCCCTATCCCGCAGATCGCAAATACACAAAAGAGCACGAGTGGATTCAGGTCAACGGCAACTCAGCCACGGTTGGCATCACGGATTACGCCCAGCAGTCGCTTGGCGACATCGTATTCGTCGAGACGCCAAAAGTCGGGGCTGACCTGACCGCCGGAAAGACTTTTGGCACCGTCGAATCGGTGAAAGCTGTGTCGGACCTGTTCGCACCGGCGTCTGGCACGGTGACTGAGGTCAACACCGACCTGGCTACTTCGCCCGAAAAGGTGAATAAAGATGCTCACGGCTCCTGGATGCTGAAGATGACGCTGAAAAACCCGGGCGAACTCGATGGCCTTTTGTCAGCCGCCGACTACGATAAATTCGTAGCCGAAGAAGCAGGGCACTGATTTCCTTCGTGAACGTTATGTTCCTGGTTGGTTGAAGGTTTTTTGATTGAAGAGTCTGTTCCCTCGATGAAAATTGCGCCATACGCAAGCGCCGCCATCTCCACAAAAATCCAACTGACCCTAAGCTACATCTATATAACTTCCTATGCGCTATTTACCTAAATCTCCGGCCGACCGCGAAGCGATGTTGAAAGCCATCGGCTTGCGCTCGGTTGACGACTTGTTTGCGCCCATCCCGGCGGAGTACCGCCTCAATCGCGATCTCAACATTCCCCGTCAGATGGCGGAATCCGAGATTGTCGATTTCTTCCGCCAGCGCTCGCGCGAGAACGGCGACGAATACACCAGTTTCCTCGGCGCCGGAGCCTACTTCCACTATCGCCCGGTCATCATCGACAGCTTGATCTCGCGCGGCGAGTTCCTGACTGCCTACACGCCGTATCAGGCAGAGATCTCGCAAGGCACGCTGCAATCAATCTTCGAGTTCCAGACGATGATCTGCGAACTTACCGGCATGGAAGTGGCGAATGCCTCGATGTATGACGGTTCGACCGGAGCGGCCGAGGCCGTGATGATGGCGGTGCGGCTTACTGGGCGTCGCTCGGTAGTGGTCGCGCGCAACCTGCATCCGGAATATCGCGAGGTGCTGGCGACCTATGCCACGCATCAAGGCATGCCGCTTTCGACGGTTGGCTTCGGCGAGAACGGACGCATAGATCTCAAAGAACTTGAACAGTCCGTCAATTCGGATACGGCCGCCGTGCTGATTCAATCGCCGAACTTCTTCGGTACCCTGGAAGATGTCGACGCGATCGCAGAGATTGCTCACAAGAATGGCGCGATGCTGGTCGTCTCGATTGCCGAAGCCGTCTCGCTCGGGATTGTGGAGCCGCCGCGGCAGGCCGACATCATAGCAATGGAAGCCCAATCCTTTGGCGTGCCCCTCGGCTTTGGAGGCCCTTACTGCGGCGTCATCGCCACTCGCGAAAAATTTGTGCGGCAGATGCCCGGCCGCCTCGTTGGCCAGACTGTCGACAAAGACGGCAAGCGCGGGTTTGTCCTCACGCTTGCTACCCGGGAGCAGCACATCCGCCGTGAGAAGGCTACGTCGAACATCTGCACCAATCAGGCGCTGGTCGCGCTCATGGTCAACATCTTCATGAACGTGTATGGCAAGGTCGGCCTAAAAGAGTTGGCCAAGCAGAATTTGGCGAAGACTGCGTATGCCGCGAGCCAGTTCGCCAAGCACGGCCAAGTACTGTTCGGAAACTCCCCGCGCTTCAACGAATTTGTCGTCCGGACCAGTGAAGATCCCTACGCTATCAATGGGCGCCTGCTTGGACACAAGATTGTTGGCGGGCTTCCGCTAAAGAAGTTTTATCCCGAACTCGGGAATGCGGCGCTCTGGTGCTGCACTGAAATGACTACACGCAGCGCCATTGATACAGCGGCCGGCCTGATTGCGGAAAGCGAGCGATCCGTGCGATCGGCAAAAGAAGAAGTAGAAGAGGTGGCGCGATGAATCACGCTGAAACCCTAGCGCTTTGCGCTTTCTGTGATGGTGACGGGAAGTGTTCCGCGTGTGGGGGAACGGGGCAGAATCCTGATGGTAAGGCGCCGGATCCGTACTGCCAGCGTTGTGCGGGAAGCGGAACATGCGCGCAATGTCTTGGAAGCGGAAGCACCCACACACCGCAGGGCAACAATTTGCACCAGGAAATCGTTCAATTATGAAGCACCCAACACCCAAAGCCACCACTCAGGTGAACCAGAACGAAGGACTTATTTTCGAGAAGTCCTCTCCCGGCAAAGCCGCCTGGAAGCTGCCGCCGCTCGATGTCCCGGAAGTGGACACAGCGAAGCTCCTCGGCGCCGCGGAACGAAAAGACCTCGGCCACATGCCTGAGGTCAGCGAGATCGAGATTATCCGCCACTTCACGCGCATGTCGACCTGGAACTATGCCATCGATCTTGGCATGTACCCGCTGGGCTCATGCACGATGAAGTACAACCCGCGCGTCAACGAAGCGGTCGCGCGTGTGGAAGGAATTGCCAACGGACATCCCTACCAGCCGGAAAGGATTTCACAGGGAGCGCTACGCATCATCAAGACGCTGAGTGAATGCCTGATCGAAATCACTGGCATGGACGCGATCACGCTCCAACCGGCTGCCGGCGCTCACGGCGAGATGACCGGACTGCTGATGGTCCGCGCCTATCACGAATCGAAAGGGAACGCACGCAAGAAGATTTTGATCCCTGACTCCGCCCACGGCACGAATCCCGCCACCGCAGCGATGGTCGGCTATGCCGTTGAAAATCTGAAATCGGACTCCCGCGGCATGGTCGACGTTGCATCGCTCGCCGCCCAGATGAATGAAGATGTCGCTGCGCTGATGCTGACGAATCCGAACACGCTTGGAGTCTTCGAGCAGCACATTCACGAAATCGCCGATATTCTTCACGCCAAAGGCGGCCTCCTTTATATGGACGGCGCCAACATGAACGCGCTCGTCGGGAAGGTCCGCCCCGGCGATTTTGGCGTCGACGTTATGCATCTCAACCTGCATAAGACGTTCTCCACGCCGCACGGCGGCGGAGGTCCCGGCTCGGGGCCGGTGGCGATAAAAAAAGCTCTGGAGCCGTTCCTGCCGCAGCCTGTTGTCATCACGCACTCCGATGGCACGCTCGGCTTCGAGTACAACCGCCCGCAGTCCGTGGGACGCGTACGTGCCTTCTACGGCAATTTTGGAATGTTCGTTCGCGCTCTCGCTTATATCCAGGCCAATGGCCCTGACGGTTTGCGTCAGACCACCGAAGATGCAGTTCTCAACGCGAACTACATCCGCAAAGGACTTGAAGGAACTTTCGATCTGCCGTACGACACTCCCAGCATGCACGAGGTCGTTTTCAGCGACAAACTGCAGGCGAAAAAGGGCGTGCGTACTATGGACATTGCGAAGCGTCTGATCGACTACGGATTCCACCCCTATACAACAGCGTTCCCGCTGATCGTACCCGGCGCCCTGATGATCGAACCGACGGAAAGCGAATCGAAAGAAGAGATGGATCTCTTCGTCGAAGCCATGAGGTCAATTGCCCAGGAAGTAGAAGAGGATCCGCAGACGGTTCTTGACGCGCCGCACACGACCAGAGTGAAGCGCCTCGACGAAACTACGGCGGCGAGGAAGCCGATCCTGCGGTGGAAGCCGGAGTAATCGGAAATTCGGATCGCGGATTTCAAACTTGAACGGACATCTACCGTCTTAGTCCGAGATCTGCAATCTGCGATCGAACCCGGCCGGTTACCTCGGTCACCCGTACGGCGCACTCTTCGCCGAACCCTCATTCTCCGACTTCTATAATCACCCACGGTGGAGGACGTTCGCGTGTCGACTGCCCCCGTGCAGGTCCAAGAGACCGAGAGCCTAAAACACGAGTCACTTAAGGCGCCGCAGGGCTTTTTTGCCGCTCCCGAAAAGCGCGCACTTGTGGTTTGCCTCTTGCTCTTTGTCGCCACTCTGGCGGTATACAACCAGGCCACGCGTTTTCAATTTGTAAATTTTGACGACGATCGCTACGTCACAACCAACCTTCACCTCCGAAATGGGATTTCATGGAGCACCATCAAGTGGGCACTGACTTCAACCGATGAAGCGAACTGGCATCCTCTAACGTGGATCTCGCACGCCCTCGACTATCAATGGTTTCACCTGAATCCTGCCGGACATCACTTCAGCAGCATCGTCTTGCACGCGCTAAGCGCTTGCGTCCTCTTTCTGTTCCTCTTCCGTGCGACTCGACGTCTCGGGCTCAGCATTTTCGTCGCGTCGCTATTCGCTCTGCATCCGGCAAACGTCGAATCTGTTGTCTGGATCTCGGAACGTAAGAACGTTCTTAGCACTTTGTTCTTTCTGCTGACGTTGGGCGCGTATGGCTGGTACGCCGCGAAGCCCGGTTGGCGGCGCTATCTCCCTGTGGCCGGGCTGTTCATTTGTGCCCTCGCTTCGAAGCCCATGGTGGTCACGCTCCCCTTCGTGCTGATATTGCTCGACTATTGGCCGCTGCAACGGATCCAAGGTTTTAGCAATTCCTCCGAGCACGCGCAGAGCAGTCTCTCCAAGCTCATGCTGGAGAAGATTCCGTTGCTGTGCCTCTCCGCGGCCAGTTCTCTGATCACCATGCGAGCGCAGAAAGCCGCCGGTGCAGTCGGAGCATTGCCATTTCCGTTTGGAGTGAAGTTCAAGAATGCTCTTTACTCCTACATTCTTTATGTAAAAGAGGTGGTCTGGCCTGCAAACTTGGTCCCGTTGTATCCCCACCCTGGCAACTCACTTCCGGCATGGAAGGCAGCGGCTGCAGGCTTGATTCTGCTCGCAATCAGCATTCTTATCCTGAAGCTTCGACGCGGCTATTTGCTTGTCGGGTGGCTCTGGTTCCTCGGCACGCTGGTTCCCGTAATCGGCCTTGTGCAGGTTGGAAATCAGGCCATGGCCGACCGCTACACCTACATCCCATTTCTCGGACTCTTCGTTGCGATTACCTGGGGCGCCGCAGAACTCGCGGAAGCGGTCCAGCTCTCCGTCAGCATCAAAGTCGCGTGCGCCGCTTGCGTCGTGCTGACGTTAGCGTCGGTCACTTACCGTCAGGCCGGGTATTGGCGCGACAGTCTTCATCTTTGGAAGCACACTCTTGACGTCACGACCAACAATTTTGTTGCCGAAGATGAATATGGTGGTGCGTTGACCGAGTTGGGGCGCTTCGATGAAGCTTATCCGCACTTTGTTCGCGCTGCGCAGCTCCAGCCCGCCGACCCCGTGTCGCATTCCAACATCGGAGCGTACCTGCACCAGCACGGGCACGCTGCCGAAGCCATTCCGCAGTATGAAATCGCGGCAAGCCTCACCATCGACACCCGCGTGCTCGCCACCACCTACGCGAATCTCGGGTCCGCTTTTATGGACACCGGCGACTATGCCAAGGCCCATGCAGCCTTCGATCGGTCTATCCGCCTGAATCCCGTCCGCTTCAATACCTGGGTGGGGATGGGCCTTCTCGCCGAGCGGGAAGGGAAAATCGACGACGCCATCTACGATTTTGCCCGGTCCATTCAGCTGCAGCCCAGCGACCAGGCCTATCTTGAACTCGGACGCACGCTAGCGCAAAGCGGGCGTACGCAACAAGCCATCGCCGCCTATCAACTCGCGCTCCAGATTTCTCCCAATCTGGTCGAAGCGCAACAAGCTCTGGAATCGCTGCGCCGCCAGCCAGCCCGCTTCAATTCCCGTTAGTTTTCCTGAAAATGACCGCAATCCGCGGTCTTGGAACTTTTCCCTTTCGCTCCGTGTCCGTTATGCTAGAGGCATATGACTCTGCTTGACGCCCAGCAATACGATCCGGAAAAAGCCCGCCGCAAAAAGATGACAATCAGCGCGGCCATTGTCGCGTTGCTGGTGGTTGCATTCCTCGCCTGGCGCTTTCCTTACTGGCGCGCCGAGTGGGTCGTCGGAAAATTCTTCGGCGCTCTGCAGAAGCAGGACTACAAAACTGCCTACGCGATCTGGATGCACGATCCGAACTGGGCAGCCCATCCCGGCGAACATCCCAAGTATCCGTTCAACGAGTTCTATCAGGACTGGGGGCCGGGCGGCGAATGGGGTCTCATCAAAAGTGAAAAGGTCAACGGTGCCGCCAGTTGTCCCGGCCCCAGTAGCGGATTGCTGGTGGACGTCATCGTCAACGACCGCGCCGAACACGCGCAGGTCTGGGTGGAGAACTCCGACCGCACCCTGAGTTTCCCGCCATGCGAGCTAATCTTCCGCTAAGCAGTCACGGCACCTGACTGTGCAGGTGGACGCGGTACTTTTGCTCGCCATATTCGTGCCAAATGAAAACTGACGTTTTGGATGCCAGTGCCGCGTCAATCTTTCGCAGTTACGGGATCGGCGGGCCCAACATTCGCGGTTCAGTCGCTTGAGCCTTCATGAGCCCTACGTTAGACTGAGGCCGGTGAATCCTCAGGATGACCACTCACATTTTGCCGGTCAACTATCCGAATCAGAAGTTTTGGATCTGCAACCTGGTGCCCCTCGTGCCTGGCCGGCTGTGATGCGACCAAAGGTTCTCTCAAACGCTCGACTCGAGCGCATTCTGATCTGCATAAGCCTGATGTTGGGTTTCGTGCACTTCTGGATGGGTCGCTACGCGATGAATGCCGACGGAATGTCCTATCTGGATGTCGGCGACGCCTTTTTTCATCATGACTGGGCAGGTGCGTTCAATGGGTGGTGGAGTCCGCTGTATCCCTGGTTGATCGGAACCGTGCTTGGAATCGCGAAGCCTTCCGCATCATCAGAATTCCCGCTCGTTCAGTTAGTGAATTTCGTTGTATTCGTTCTCGCGCTACTCGCCTTCCGTTACTTGCTGCACTCCTTGCTCGACTTCGTTCGGGAGCGGACATCCGACCGATTGCCCGACTGGGCCTTGACGTTGCTCTCCTATGCGGTCTTTCTCTGGATCGCGCTCGAAGTCGAAACGCTCTACGACGTATCACCGGATATGGGAGTCATGGCGTGTTTCTGTCTTTCGATAGGTGTGTTGCTGCGTCTGCACTCCAAACCGACTTCGAGCGGATTCGCGCTGCTAGGCTTGATTCTCGCCACCGGCTACTGGGCGAAGACATTTTTATTCCCGATGGGCTTTGCCATCCTGATCGCCGGTTACTTGTGGAAGCGCTCGACTCCCGGATGGGGGCGTGGCATCTTTCTGGCGACTGTTGTTTTTCTGTGTGGAGCGGCGCCACTCATCTTTTATCTCTCAAGCGCAAAGGGGCGGCTGACTTTCGGAGACTCTGGTTCCGTGAACTTTGCTTGGGCGATGGCTCCCTCGACAGCGAGAAGGAACTATCAGGGCGAAGTGCCGGGTACGACTCGTCCTCTTCATCCCACGCGTCAACTGCTCGCGCACCCTCCCTTGTTCGAGTTCGATGGCCCGGTCAGGGGCACTTATCCTCCGTGGACAGACCCTTCCTACTGGAACGATGGAGTGCGGGCGCGTTTTAGCATCAGGGGCGAACTCGCGGTGCTATCTGTAGCGGTGCCATCCGAGATCAGATTAGTCTTCCGCGACCGTCCGGACGTGGTCGCGAGTGTCATCATCCTTGCTCTGTTCAGCGGATTTTTCTGGGTGACAGCTTTGGTCGATTTCTGGCCTGTCATCGTGCTGCCAATCGTCGGGATGTTCGCTTACGCGATCGTCATCGAGAATGATCGATACCTCGGCGGTTTCGTATTGGTCCTGTTTCTTGCGGCATTCGCGGCGGTTCGCATTCGGCCGGAACTACAAAAGAGCGCGCAGATTGTGGCCGTTGCCGTCTTTATCACCATGATGTCGGCTACAGCCGACTACACCGTGCGCATTCTGACGCACCATATGGCGATTCCCGGGGTTGGCCCCAATTCCACGTTGATGGATATTACTACCGCTCAACAATTGGCCTTGATGAGCGTCGCCCCCGGCATGAAGGTGGGCATTATCGGCGATGGCACCGGCGCGTATTGGGCCCGGCTCGCGAAAGTGAAGATTGTGGCTGAAATTATGGGCATGGGGCACGGTCCCAGAGAATTCTGGAACTCTTCCGCAGATGTGCAGCAGCAGGTCTATCGGTTATTTCGTCAGGCTCACGCGGAAATCATCGTGACAGAGTGTCCCGCAGGAACCCAGGCAATTCCAGATGGATGGACTTTGCTCCCGGGCACCTCATACTGCGTGAAGCGCTTGGACTCGGACGTTCGGACAAACGAAGCGCGGACCAATTCGCGCTAGTTCGAACCGAGAATTGACCTTCCTGAACCGAATCCCTTGGGGTTGCAGCACCTCGAGTCGGCGATCTATTCCCGCTGCTTGCCTCGATGTTATGATCGCGCACTGTGAAGCGAATTCCTTCCCTGGACGGACTGCGCGCCGTTTCAATTCTGCTCGTGGTCTTCGGCCATTGGGCCGGAACGCACAATGTTCCGATCGCGATGAGCTACGCGTTTCTGGGCGTGCGCATCTTCTTCGTCATATCGGGATACCTCATTACGACCTTGCTGTTATCGGAGCGGACCCAAACGGGGACCATCAGCCTCGGGGAATTCTACACTCGGCGTGCCTACCGTATTCTCCCGGCCGCCACGGTATATCTGGCAATCGTGCTGATCACCTGCCGGCACCAGTACACCTGGTATCACGCGTTGATGGCAGTTTTTTACCTGGCGGACTTCGATCCAACCAGGCCCATGTTCTTTGGGCATTTGTGGTCGCTCAGCGTGGAAGAGCAGTTTTACTTGCTGTGGCCTGGGGTTTTGAAGAAGTGGTACGCATACCGCATCAAGATTCTGCTGTCGGTTGTTGCGCTTGGACCGTTCTGCCAGCTCGCGCTCTACGCGCTTCACTATCCAGGCGTCGTCACCCATACTTTTTTCGCCGTCGCCGACAATCTGGCGATCGGGTGCTTGCTTGCAATCTTCGCCTCGAAACTGCCTGTGGTTCCGAAGTCACTCGGTTTTCTGCTGTTGATGATGTTAGTGTTCATTCCCCCGTTTGAGGGAGTGAGCAGAACGCGCACACTCGTCATCCTTTTCCTGTTACTGCCAGGTCTTTATTTGGCGATTGCCGGTCTCTTGCTTCACGTCATGCAAACACCATACCGGCTGCTGAATATCGCCCCGGTGGTCTGGCTGGGAAAAATCAGTTATAGCCTCTACCTTTGGCAGCAGATTTTTGTGTTCAATCATCGCGCCCGCCCCTGGTATTTCATGCTTTTCGCCGCAGGCGCGGCGTCGCTCTCCTATTATCTGGTCGAAAAACCGATGCTCCGGCTTCGCGAAAAGCGCGCGATGAGGAAAAACAGGAGTACGCGGCTATTCGTTGATCGCAACGACAACGAACCAGTTATGGCGGCCGCCGCCAAGGAGTTAAGTCATTAGCTCGGGCGGATTTCGGACGCCGAACACGCCCAGGTCTGGGTGGAGAACTCTGACCGCACCCGGAGTTTCCCGCCATGCGAGTTGATCTTCCGCTGACGTCCCGGTTCTACCACTGGAGTTGACTTAGTGGTTAGGGGGAGAGGCGCCACTACTTAATCTTTCTCGATCTCAGGTAGTTTTTGCCGTCCTCGGCGGATTGCATTGGGGAGTGCTGGAACCGGCAACGAAATCTCGATCGTGCCAATACGCCCGCTCATCTGGTCTTGAATGCCGAGGCGCAGCCACGCGGATTGTACCGGGACGTTTGCCTCTTCGTGGAGGACGATCTTCCCGCCGATCGCATCACCATAGACCGAAGGTTGCAGATTGCTGATTCCTACATGTGAGACCGCGGTGAGCATGGTGCCCTGATTATCGAAAGAAGCCGCCATCAGTGTAAGCACACTGCGATATGTGCCATTTTTCTGCGGAACGAACCGGACCGCGGACCCATCGAGCAAGTAGTCGATGGTGTAATGTTGCACTTCCACGGGAGCGGCTAAGGCGGACTTCTGATCTGCAGCCGGAATCACTTCCGTAATCTGCGCCCGATTCATTTTCTGCTTCTTGCCCTGAGGCGCAACCGTCGCCGAAAACAGAATTTGCCGCGATGGTGGCGACGCGTGTTGCATCGCCATGATCCGGGTGCTGCGCGCAAGGTCCGCATCTGGAGCCGAGTCCTTTTCCGCCTCCGCGTAATATCCCTGGCGGTAGTGCAGCCTGTATCCCTTATGTTTCTCAGCCAATGCCACTTTGATCTTCCGAAATTTTCCGTTGTACACCTTGTTGGTAGAGGTATAGGAAAGCGTGTAGTAATTCGATCCTTGCTCGATCGCCGTATTTATCGCTGCGCTAATATTATTGGCGCTGTAGAAGGCTTTGCCGCCAGTGGCCGTCGCGACTTCGGCAAGAGTGTTCCTTTCCTCCACGAGTTCATCCAGTTCTCCGAATCCCGGCGGGGTTTGTGAAGTCGGCGTAAGTATCTTCGCGCTGCCAACGGATCCCGCATCCAGTGGAGGTGGTCCTATCAATGAACGTGAACCAGCTGCCTGAAAGCCGCCCGCGACTAGTCCTCGGACATCCACGGGATAAACGGCCACCTGCGATTCGGCCAGCAGGTTGGTCATGCGCCTCAGTTTTTGGCTGTAATTTCTGTTCTCGACGGCCGAATTATTTACACTTTCAATAATTCCGATCGCAACTGGAAATGATTCTGAAAGCCATATCAAATTCTTTCGCCCGGGAATTGCGGAGAGATAACGCGCCAGCTGCATCATGGAATCCGTGGTGATGTTAACCCGCGAATCCGTTTCTTCGACGTGCTGAATATCTTCCATCCCCTGCAACGCACCAAGAAGATTTCCGTAGCCGCTCGCGCGTCCACCCTGCGCAAGAACGGCGACCGTGCCTACTGAATTGGCAGCTTCGTCCCCCGATCCCTGCCACCGTGGCGATTCGGGTTTGCCTTTCTTGCTTCTCACCGCCGAGAGAAGCAACGCCTCGTCGGGCGTAAATCCCTGAATCAATCGCAAATTTGATGATCCGGAGCTTAAAGCGCAGAGGGCAATTTGCATGTCCTTGGGCTTCGCCTCCAGGAACTTAATCAATTGATCCCGGGCATACATCTGATCCTGTGCCGGGGTGTTAAGCAGATCAAAAAGGATGACCGTCGCTGCTGCCGGATCGGGGCCGTGGGTCTGGTTGCTGAAGACGTTGGGCTGCGCTTTGACGGCCGGAGGAGTCGAGTCCGCTGGTGGCACTGCGCCGGTAAACTCGCGGAACGAGCCCACGGCTTGCGGCTTACCGTCTTCAGTAAGCTGAAACTCCTGCTGGGACAACCCGTTGACTGGATGCCCTTTCGCATCGGTCACGACCACGTCTACGACAACGGCCCTCGTGCTTACCTTCAAGGTCATGACGCCGGCAGAAGAAGTTCCGGGAATTTTCTGGCTTTCGTCGGCGGAAGTCGACTGTTCAGCCTTGGCAGCCTGATTTACGGCCTCCTCGTCTTGCAGGTTCTCGCTTGGCGCGTCGGACCCGGCACTCACTGCTTCTTGGCTGGGATCTTGAGGTCGATCGTCCGCCGACGAAGTCAATGCGGACAAATCTTCGCCCGCACTTTTCAGCCCAGCGAACTTGGCCTGTTCTTCTGTCGAGACCGGCCCCAGTTCGAAAATCTCCAGTCGATCCCCATGGAGGACGGCAAGTTTCCGGCCATCCGGAGAGAGTGAGAAATTCTGTCCCGTACGGATGGCCGGTATCACATTCAGCGAAAAGACGGACTTGCCGCTTGCGGTGTCCAATACTTGGATGTCTTGCTGGAAAACATCGCGCTCGGAAGGATCAAGTTGGAAGATGTCTGTCCCGTCGGATGCTGTCACCGGCGCTGTCACTTCAGTGTCCGTTCTCCGCTGCATTGTACTTACGCCGAAACGGCTGTTATCTTCACTGCGAACGACTGCCGGGGCAACGCGGAACTCGCTCCAGCGTTGATGCCACAAGCGAGAGCCCGTCAGAGTGAACGAGCTAACGCTCAAATCGCATTTCCGCGAAGCACACCACCCAATCTGCAGCGTATTGTTGCTTCCGTAAAAAATCACCGGCACGGTCTGTGATCTCACGCGCGCGATATTGTGTCTTACCTTCGCATTCGGCCCAAAACGCACTAGCCAGATGTCGCCATGATGAACAAGATCGGCATAGCCTGTGCTCGTACCCGTGACATCGACGATGTTATTCAGCGGAATTGTCCGTTGTGCGGACAGCGTCGTGGCATCGAGAAACTGCGCAACAAATTTCGGTGCCGCTTCGGCAAGACCGTTTGCGGTTTTACCTTTGGACGGTGCAGGCACCTCTTGCTCTTCAGCTGTTTCCACAATGATCTGATCGCCCTTGGGTGTCACCGCGGTCCACACCAGATCTTTCGGAGAGCTCCATAGCAGTTCCTCACGCAGGCTTGCATCCACAACATAGAGCGCGCGGCTTCTCCGCAACAGAAACTTTCCCGAACCCAGGGGCCATAGGTATGGGCGGTGGTCGTGGAGATACCAATCTGCCTGGGTCACAAGTTTGCCGCTCCCAAGGTCCAGCACGGCGGCATGCATCAGCCTGTCTTGGTGCGCCGAGGTGCACTCAGGGAGCCGATGGAACATTTTCTTCGGATCAAAAGTGACCAGTACGTGCCCGGCATCGACGAAGTTCAAAGAGACGGTAGGTTCGTCCTCAACGGTCCGATCGATCAGCGGCGGCGTTCGGTAGCCGATCGTAGAAAGGTCAATTTGAGCTGCTGGCAGTGGAGAACTGGTTCCTGCCAAACCATCTTGCGAGGTTTGGCCGTACGACGCGCCGACGTTACCGATGAGCAACAAGAGCGCGAGCGCCACAGAGGATGTGGCCGACTTTCCATTGAGAGACGGCGGCCTGTGTGGGTTAGTCAATGCGCAACGTCGTACCGCCCGGACATTCACCGCGGCGCCTTGATCGGCTTCCACAGTCCGACCGCGCTGATTCATCTGATTCATCACACTAGCTGGGTAACGGCTTGTCTGTGCGTACTTCGGATAACGCTTCCACCGTCTTCACCAGCGATGCCTCATCTCCCACGCTCAAGCAGGTTTTCGAGCGGTCGATCTGCCGCATCAATCCGGTGAGAACCTTCTGCGGCCCGACTTCAATGAACAACTCGACGCCCTGCGCGATAAGCAGGCGCATGCACTGCTCCCACTTTACCGATCCCGTGACCTGCCGAACCAGGGTGTTCAATGCGCGATTTTGATCGGTTACCAGCTCGGCATCGACATTGCACGCCACCGGGTACACCGGCTTGTTCCAACTGAGCTTTGCTAGATCGCCTTCCAGACGATCCTGCGCCGGCTTCATAAGCGAGCAATGAAAGGGGGCGCTCACGGGCAGCAACTTCGCTCGCTTGGCGCCGCGCTCATCGGCCAGCTTTGCCGCTCGCTCTACGGCAGCCATATTTCCTGAAATAACAATTTGATCGGGAGAATTGATGTTCGCCGGAGAACAGACTTCTCCTTGCGCCGCATCCTGGCAAACTGCCGTGACCGTATCCAGGTTCATCCCCAGGATCGCCGCCATAGCTCCTACCCCGACCGGCACGGCCTCTTGCATATACTTCCCTCGGTTGCGAACGGTGCGCACCGCGTCGCCGAAAGTGACTGTTCCAGACGCCACGTGCGCTGAGTACTCTCCAAGGCTGTGACCGGCCACAAAAGCAGGCCTTGGAATTCGCGACTGCAAAACCCGAAATGCCGCAATCGAGGTTGTAAGAATCGCGGGCTGCGTCTTTTCCGTAAGCCGCAACTCTTCCTCCGGCCCTTCAAAGCACAGTTTCGAAAGCTCGTATCCCAGGGCCTCGTCAGCTTCGGCAAACGTCTGTCGTGCTTCCGGATACTTTTCCGCCAACTCCTTCCCCATGCCGACCACTTGCGAACCTTGGCCTGGGAAAATCAGTGCGATCTTGCTTTCTGTCATGAGAATTCCTATCCGAGAGAATCTTG
>Ga0070741_10013915_pt1 | contig 14073 bp, 10 predicted proteins | sample Coa_R1_4_FD_66440 | JGI IMG/M metagenome (GOLD analysis project Ga0070741, IMG submission 66440) | Surface soil microbial communities from Centralia Pennsylvania, which are recovering from an underground coalmine fire - Coalmine... | ecosystem: Environmental > Terrestrial > Soil > Unclassified ... | reverse complement strand
TGAAAAACAGTAACGCACCTTCTACCACAGAGATGGTCCAGACAGTTCCACCCGCTGCTCTCCCGGTTATCGAGGAGGATATAACTGCAAAAACGGTCGCAGCGACGCAAGTGGACCAGCCTCCTCTACGTAACAATTGGCAAAAGTGGTTTCTCGCATTTAAACAGATATGGCCTATTTACCTGGCAACACATCTGGCTTTTTTGATACTAACCTATCTCGCAAGCCTGTTCTCTTTGGAGAATTTTTCGGAGAAGGCACTGAGTTTGAGCACGCTGCTCGGCTCCTGGAATCGTTGGGACACAAGTCACTTCACTACGATAGCGACGAATGGCTACGATATAAGCTTGCGGGCTGCTTTTTTTCCGCTTTATCCGCTCCTTGAGCGGGGCTTGATGGTTGTGACACGTGACCCTTTTGTTGCTGGATTGATTATCTCCAATGTGGCAATGCTGGGCCTGTTTGTGGTGCTTCATCGGCTGATAGAGGAGGATTTTACGGCTGAATTGGCCTTGCGCACAGTGCTCTATCTGGCGGTATTTCCTACGGACTTCTTCCTGGCTGCCGCGTATAACGAATCAATCTTTTTATGTTTCGCGCTCCTGACTTTCTACCACATTCGTCATAGTCAATGGTGGTGGGCCGGACTCTTTGGCTTGCTGGCAGCTTTAACACGTTCGTCAGGACTGTTTTTGCTCGTGCCTTTCTGCTACGAATATGTGCGCCAGCATCGCTTCCAGATCAGGGCAATGCGCTTTGATCTCCTGAGCGGCCTGCTCATTCCCAGCGGTCTTGGCCTCTTTGCCATTTATTGTTATCTGCACTACCACGACCTATTTGCGTTTTCGCATGCTCAGAGCGCGTGGGGGCGCGCATTGGATTTTCCCTGGAAGGGTTTTACCCACTCTTTAGTTATTATCGCCAAACGCGGGATATTGACTTTTGACTCGATCCACAACATCATCGATCTGAGTGCAGGACTGTTTGTGCTGTGTTTGACCATACTCAGCTTTGTCGGCCCCTGGAAGTTTGCCAGAGATCTGCGGGCGTATGCCTTTTATACAGCAGCATTTTACCTGTTCCTGATCCTATTTCCTGCGAGCGGGGGTTTCCCTTTGCAATCTCTATCGCGTCAGGTCATAGAGCTTTTCCCGGCTTTTATTGTGCTGGCGGCAATTGGTAAGAAGGCACAGTTCAATTTGTACTATCTTATGCTTTCCGGGGCCATACTCTGTTTCATGCTATTACAATTTCTGACAGGACGCTGGATTGTTTAGTGTTCTTTTCAACTCCAAGGCGGACCATGAATAAGAAGTGAGTGAGAGCCTTCCCTTCTCTTTTAGTATACTCGCGAATCCAAATACGTCTAGTGACTTTGCACTAGGGCAGTCATGAGATAAGGTCATCAATTGATTGATCTAGTTAAACTGCAGGCTATGCGTGTTAAATACTATTCTAGTAGTGGATAGAGGAAGTGATTGTCCTGTAGCTGTTGCTAAGTTGCAGAGCGCCAGATGGAGCCGGTCTGTTGTAGTTGCTTGGACAATGCGCAACTCAGGCTTGCTCCAGAGGCGTCCCTCAGCGGCTAGCTGGACGTAAGCACTTGAATCGACAGAATCTACCCCGGCTTTAAAGAGCATCTCGACAATCTCCGGTTTGCCTAATCCAAAGACATGAAGGGGACGGTTTCCTATCTCTGCTCTTACTGCCTCTACTATTGCCAACACAGTAGGCAAGTCTTGCGCTCTAGGTACCAATCCACCAATTGCTACTCCATCGAAAGCTGCACCTGCATAGGCTCGTGCGCAGATTCGTGCACTGGCAGCATCCCAAGCTTGGACACAGGCAAAAAGCGGGAGATCTTTTCTTCTTCGGTTGTTCAGTGCCCAATACGCATTCTCGATAGTCAACTTCTGCCGACGTCGGGATTCGGCTTCATCCATTCCAGGAGGGATGGGGAAATCGAGTGAGAAAGCCACATCAGCTATTTTCTCTTGGAGCGCAAGTACATCTCCTGGGTGGATCGTTTCCACCTTTGCATCAGTGTTAACCTCGATAGTGCCAAGATTGCTCGCCTCAACAACACGGGCAGAGTTAAGTAAAGATACAAACCCACCAGAGTCAATAAACAGCGGCAGTGGCGGTAATTTTTCTATCTGCTGCGCATAATAGAAACTGACCATGGCGGCCTGGGCGAGACGTGGCAGGTAAGGTCGTATCAGATTATCTAATGGATATTTTTCCCCAAACGTGGTGACCGGGATGTAAGCTGGAAAACGAATGTCCCCACGTCGGATATGAAGGGTACGAGGTATGGAGTTCATTATGATCTCCTTGCCTCGGTCGTCGTACGCCCATCGAACCAGAGACTAAATAGATCGAGTCTCTCATTGTGGATAGAGTTCAGCTGGTGAGCGAGTTCGCGCAATTTTCTATCTCCTTTATGAAACTGCAGGGCAAGTATGTGTTTGCAACGATGGTTTTTGCTGGCATCTGGACAGTCACAAATCGTATGGCTTGCATCCACCTGAACAATATGCGGCTCCAGTCCGCCCGTTATAAGATATCGGCCACCTTCTGCACCTGCAATTCTTAAATCAAGTGCGCGCCGAAGACGATATGGATCAACATCGGTTGGCCAGTCTGCTGGGGCAAGCTGAATAGTAGGACCGATTTCCTTATAATAAAAGGCAGATTTTGAGCGAACCAATACTTCCGCATTTTCAATCCATCTCGCAACTCGTTTATGGCTTATCCCTTGCAATTGACATAGGTCAGTTGGCTCAGCAAGCGCCAAATCTTCAATATCTTGGATGCCTATAGATTGGAGTTTCTTTGCTATCTTGGGGCCGATTCCATCCACTAACGTTAATGTGGCTGCACATTCATCTAGTCCTATGGTGACCATTCGCTGCAGCGCTTGGATCCGTTCACTTACGGGTACATATTGCCCCCACGGGACGAGTTCTCCTGCTTCATCATTTCTATGCTCAATAATACCCGACATAGCTAGCAGCAAGCGCTCAAGCGACCGGTATAGCCGTTCTACTTCAAAGGGATAGCAATCGTATTCTTTGGCTACAAAGGAGGTATCTGCACTGCGTGTCCAGGTCCGTATAACTAAAGCCATTTTCAATGCGGAGAGGAGGCGTTTTCCTCTTATGTCAAGGAGTTGGATCACCAGGCTTTGAGGTCTTTGAAGAAGCGAGGAGGACTCACCTGCAAGGCGTGAAGCTAGGGAGTCTAGTTCTTCAAAATTGACGGGTAGGAGAGGCTCACAATCGTCACTACATGTTGCTGTGATGAGTAGATCAAAAAATGTAGGCGCTTGCTCATTGTTCAACACACGTTTGAAAAGAAGTAATGTTGCAGGGGCTAATAAATGGCGAGATGCAATCTTACCAAGATGTGTAGCCTGAAGAGAGCAAAGGGGAGCTTGAGTTACTCCTTCACTTTCATTTGCAATGCTTTGTTTTAGCATGTCAGCATTGCACATCTCGATAATTGTGGCATCTACGTCGGGTAAGAGTTGCTGATGTGCGGCAAGAGATTGGCTGAAGATCCGTTTGAGCTGCTGCGGTGTTCTGGCAAATCCACTCACAACCTCAGCAATAATCTGCTCTGCTAGAGCCCGTGGATCAGCCAGTCCAGAGTAGATGGAGTCAAATTGCCCTTGCTCGTAGAGGCTGACACTATGATCCCAGGTGGGGGCAAGCAGCACAGCCTCGCCCGATGTATCGAAACCAGGTCGGCCAGCACGCCCGACGCGCTGCCAGACGCTATTAGTAGAAAGAGGACGGAAGTCGATACCATCAAAGTCCTGTATATCGTACAGCACGACTTGGCGTGCGGGGAGGTTGAGCCCCATCTCAAGGGTTGCCGTGGCAACTAGAATATCAATAGCCGTATTGCGGAAATCAGCCTCAATCTTGCGACGTTCTTCATGGGTAAGGCCAGCGTGATGGTAATGAGCACGGAGGTTGTGGGTCTGTAAATAGCGACTAAGCTCCTCAGCTCGCCGACGGCTCTGCACAAAGACCAGGCTTTTGCCACCCGCTGAAATATTACGTGCAACTTCCTGAACGAGTAGCCCTGGTTTCTCACTGGCTCGACGGTAGCGAGCGATTCGCCATTGGAGCGGAATCGGGCGCTGGCTTGACTGATATTCAACACCTTCTAGCCACTGCGCTAGCTCAAATCGATTGCCAAGTGTTGCGGAGAGACCGAGGATGTGTAAGAAAGGATTTAATCGCCGTAGCCTGGAGATAGCACCTTCTAGACGTGCCCCGCGATGTTTATCACCTAGCAGATGGAATTCGTCAACAACAAGTACTTCAACTTCAGGGAGCCATGACCAATGCGAGCGCCAGGATCGAGTACATGTGTCAAGCCTTTCGGGGGTCATAATCAGAATTCGAGCATCACGAAATGGAACAGGATAGGGTTTACCTGTTACGCCATAATCCCCTGTAAAAATTCCAACTTTCGTAGGTGTGAAACGCGCTTGCCATCTTGCTACTAGCTCTGATGCAAGGGCGCGCAACGGAGCGAGATAGATAGCACGCATGCCATCCCTAAGGGCTGCTGATATTGCTTGTTCCGCCAACCATGTTTTGCCACTTCCAGTTGGCATTTGTAGGATGCAATTGAATCCAGTGTGGATGAGTCCGCTAGCAAGTATCTCAGTTTGAGCGACTGAATGTGGTGTATCAAGGTCGATAATAGCTTGCATATCGAGAGGTCCTTTGGAAAATTATGAATTAGATTGTACTAGATCCTCGGATCATTTTATTGGCGTTTTAGCACTAATTCGCTAATTTCTTGCCAAATTTGTTGGCGTTCTGTATACTTTTTTTATGGAGCAGGAGGTATCAACCAATATACGGTATCTACTCTGGGCTGGCAAACTACCAAGAGCAAAATGGGCAGAGCATCTTGCCACATGGGCAAAATGTGATCTTCGACGTGCAGAGCAATTACTTCGTAACGGTGATTTAAGACAGAATGAGCAAAGATCGATTATTGAAGCAATAGGAATACTTGAGGAAGATCTACTCTTGACATCACTGCTTGAAATAAGAGGTGTTGATATACTCCGGGAGAATATGGAATACCTTATTAGTACATTGAATCATGGTGAGCAAAAAAAGTTGGCAGAGTATGTCGGTGTAGACCCAAGTACCATCTCTCGATGGTATGGAGGAAGACTGCGACCTACCAAAAAGCATCTTGAGTGGCTTGGCCTTTATTTTGGACTTCCACTCCATACTAACCTTGAAACTGAACCCATCTTTCTCTCGTTGTTACCCATTACTGTCGATAAACGGAAGCAGTGGTTAATTGAGCATATCCAAGCACTTGATGCATCCACTCTCCATGCTCTTTTCCCTGCGCTGGAACGTTTGTTGGAGGGGCGATGAGAAGCATTGATGCTGGCATATCAGGCACAACTATGCTCTCGGCTACTACTACCTGGAAGGAGCTTGTTCCGAGTCCTCTATGGCAGGCTGTTCTTTCTCTTCTTACTTCTGATTCACCAGCGCGGCCAGTACAAGCTTTGGCTCTCCAGAAGCACCGGATTCTCGAATGTAAGGAAAATGTGATTGTTTCAGCTCCAACGAATAGTGGAAAGAGCCTTGTAGGTATTATTGCCTTGCTGAATGTTGTGCGCGAAGGGCATCGAGGGATACTACTTGAACCGCTGCGTGCAATTGCTCGTGAGAAAGCTGATGAGTTGGAAGCACTTGCAAAGCCTTTATCAGCCATTCTAGGATGTTCATTGAAGATCCGTGTTTCAACAGGTGACTACCGGTTAGAAGGTGAATCTTTTGCATCTCCTCCTCCACAACAAGGAGAAATTATCATCGCAACACCGGAGCGCCTTGAGGCACTACTAAGAAATCCCAAATATGATCAGTGGCTCGCCTCTATTAGGGCTGTTTGTGTCGATGAAGCTCATCTGATCAATACACCAGATCGTGGGGCCACACTAGAATACTTGATTACATCGCTGCGCTGTTTGCAGGAGCCACCTCGTCTTGTGCTGCTCTCAGCTACACTAGGAGATCTTGAACGAGCACGTGATTGGCTTTCTCCGTGCGATGTGGTTGCCATCAAGGAGCGCTATCCACCGCTGCATAAAGAAGTGCTAGAACTGGATCCAAGAGAAGATGCCAATGAAATCATTGCTGAGCTTGCTAGAGAAATTCTTTCTCATCCCTTTTCGAATCTCCTTGTTTTTGTCTACCAAACAGCTTCAGCGGAACGCCTGGCAGCGTTTTTACAGAATGAACTTGGTGAACAAGCCGGAAGTAAAGGAGTTCTTGCCTATCATGCTCAGATGAGCATGGCCAATCGTAAAGTCGTACGAACAGCTTTCCACTCTTCACAATCACGCTGTGTGGTAACGACGACAGCACTTGCTCTGGGAGTGAATCTACCTGCCACGCATGTGATTATCCGTGATACAACGTTTGCAGGAATAGGTCCCTTGCCTATTGCCGATTTACTCCAGATGATGGGAAGAGCTGGTAGAGGTGAATATGCGGGTAAGGCAATTGCTCTAGTGCGGCCAAACGATGCTTGGAGTGCTAATAGGTTAGCAATAGAACTCCGTATGGAGGTATTGCCAAGTTTAGTATCCCACTTTAAGTATGGATCTGCATCTGAAAACCGCAGTGTGGATAGGGAAGAGGACCATATTAGCACAATTGCGACACAGGTTGCCGCTCAACTTGCACGGGATATCAAAGAGGGAAGGACAAGGGAAGAGTTAGAAGAATTTTTTACCCGCTCTCTCGGAGGTAAAGCTCTAGCGGCTTATGTCACCAACGCCTTAGGATGGCTCAGTGACCCTACACATGTTCTTGCGTATCGTGATAAGGAGGACCATTATCGGCTCACTGTTCTCGGACTAATGGCGACACAATCTATCCTTCCTTTGAGCTTAGCTGCTGGCTTTGCTCAACTTCTAAGAGACTTGCTATCACTTGATCCCTCGGATCAGCTCTTAACTAACTGGCGCCCTCTCGACCATTATATTATTCTCAATCTTTTATCTGACCGTCCTGGCAGGCACCTCCGTCCATTCAGTGCTGCACTCGTTGAGCAGGTGGATGCTTGGATGGAGAGGATGCCAGATCGTGTTCCCTTATTGTACCGTCAGTGGATCGCGGGTCAACGCGGTGCCTCCCGTGCAAGTGAGGTGTTAGGTTCACTTGGGATTCGATCATTAGGTAAGGGAAGAGATAGCGAGGAGTGGGCACGGAAGGAAGCTTATTTAGCAACCTTCCGTTCTATTATCTTAGATGAGTTAGGGAAAGGAGTATCTATCACCGATATAGAGCGTCAATGGGGAATCAAGGGCCTGGCTGGAATAGAGGAGCGCTGGCGTGATGAGTACTTATGGTTGCTCTCAGGTCTGGGTAAAGTACTCGATCTTCGCTGCATCTATTTTCACTTACGTGAGAGATGTAATGCCGATCCAGATCGGATACGACGCGTTAAGCGACTACTGCATGAGATGCGCTACCAGACATTCGAATTGAGGGAACGCCTTAAGTACTGTTCGCCTCTCGGCCCAATGTTGCAGAGTATCAGGCGAACCCAGGCGTCAGGCAATAGCGCTATTATTGGAATACAATCTATTCGGCACTTGGAAAATGCAGGGATCCGAAATCTTCAGGATCTTATCCCTCTCCAGACAGAGGATCTGATGCAATTGGGGATTCGTCGTGATTTTGCCAAACAAATTCGTACTTATCTACGTCGCCGTCTTCAGTAAGACCAGTATTTCATCACTTAATTGATGCGCTAGTTGATTCTTACAGAGACAACGCTATATAATAAATTCAAAAGTGGTGAGAGGATAGCCTTTTGTTGTTCTACTCATCTACAACTTGCTGCAACTACTTACTGGCCATTACCGCTCGTGCTACCAATCCAACAGCGATGTGTCCATCCAGTCAGCAAGCTACCCATCATGTTCGTAGTTATTACACCGGCTCCCCGCAAGACTTGCCAGTCAGCGGTCAACGTGTCCATCTTGTCTTGCGAGTGCTGCTGTTTAGCAACAATAAAGTTGTGGACTGACACAATAAAGTTATAACCGGGATTGCTTCCATAAAAGTAATCCCGTTTTTGAATTTGGAGATTGGGCCTCTCCAGGATAAAGAAAACAAAATCGACAGACAAGCTTCTTTGAGCAGATCTTGAGCACTCCTCCAAAGAGCCATTTAAATCTCGGAATCGTATTCTTCCAATTTCCACTCAAGGCGGCGCTTAAGATCATTGCAATGATTAAAAGGCAAGCGCTGTTCATGTTGAAGTCTTCCTACCACAATCCCTGGAGCAATTCCTACTTTCTGAGCAAATTCCTTAATACCCACTTTTGTACGGTAAACATTATGCTCTACAAATCGTTGCCATTGGATAGGATCAATCAACATATTTGCAGCGAAGGCGTCTGCTTCGTCCTCAGCTTCTTTTCTATCTTTCTGGTCCATCTCCAGGAAAACCTGCCGCTTCCCATGTAGTAGAATATGGCCAGCCTCATGGAAGAATGTAAACCAGAGGTGATCATCGGTTTTATAACGCAAGCTCAGTTGCACCAATGCCTTGGTTGACGTTAGCCATTGGGTTGCGCCGCAAATTCGAGTCTGAGGTAACTCCTGCACAAAGACTACAGCCACTCCAGCATTTGCGCATAAACATACCAATTCTTGTTGGAAAAAGCTAACTGGTTCCACTGTTAGAGCACGGATGCGGCTTAAAGCATCACGAAATGCGTCAGCATTGTAAGGTGCAGTGTCTATCTCCTGGGCTTCTATCTCCCCTCGACATAGCCATGCCGTTACTGCTCCAAAATGACTCTCAAGCACTGTGGACTTGCGATAGACAATGACTTTCTGTTCCCAAACATTTTGCCATGCCTCTGGCGAGGCTACACTAAAGAATTTTAAAGTTTCCAGTACTTGCTGATGCTTGTTAGTAGAATGTGGAATCCAGCCTCGGTGCATCATTTCTCGAACTGGAAGTTTATTGAGCCACTCAACCCAACCAGTAAGACGTCGATCTTCAGCGAGACGGGCAAGAGATTCTCGATATTGTTGCTCTAGTTTTAACCAGAATGACGCTGGAATATGCAGCACTTGTTCTAGCTGTAGTGCCGTTTCAGCAGTGATAGCTGCTTTCTTTTGTATGATCTCGTTGATTGTTTTAACTGGACGGCCCATACGCCTTGCAAGTTCTGCCTGGGACATGCCTACGGTCTCTAGCGTTTCTAAAAGAGTCTCTCCAGGGGAAGAGACACTATTAGGATGGTACTCGTTGTGTAGTATGCTAGCCATGATAATCCTCCACACAAAGAACTCTAATCACTGTTATAGCCGTCCAATACAGACCACCATCAGGTTTTCTTGGGACAGGGTTGTTGGCAGGCTCAAAGATAAGCCGATAAGGATGATCAAGGTCTACAGCTAACGTCCCTGCTCTATCTCCTTTCAACTCATGGCATCTCACCTGTGGTAGCGAACGCAATACTTCTAGATTTTCCGCAGCTCGAAATTGATCAAGACGACGTCTGAGTAACGTCGCACGCCTGGGACCATGCTTTCGTATTAGTGAAGACTCGCTATTGCATATATTCGCCAGTTTCTGATCCTGAAAGAGAATGTCCACCTGGCCAGTCCCTCACAATAATATTAACCCTTAGGGTTAATATTATTATATCATAAAGTGTCCAGTTTTTCGAACAGATTTTCAGATATGTTAGCTGCCAATAAATACATCACCTATCCTCCTTACCCAGAAAGCCAGGAGAGGGATGCATATCTGTCTATTAGGATAAGTCAATTATAAAATTAACAAAACCTTGTGGACTGGGTGGCAGTATCCACAATCTAGTCCACAAGGTTTTGTTTGTAAGTCCTACACTTGCCATACAGTTCTATCATTGTTAGACAATATGTCCATCTAGTGTAAGACTTTATTTTAATTGTAAGACTTTGTTTTAATTGTAAGACTTTATTTTAAGCCTACACCTATACTTTCTTACTGGGTCGTTTACTCCACTGTGACGGATTTTGCTAAATTCCTGGGCTGATCCACGTTACAGCCGCGTGCGACCGCGACATGATAAGCCAACAATTGTAAGGGCACGATAGCCAGTAGGGGACTGAACGCCTCCAGTGTCGCCGGTACGTAGAACACATCGTCGGCGTGCTGGCGTATCTTTTCGTCTCCTTCGGTTGCTACAACCAGTACCCGCGCGTCACGGGCGCGTACCTCCTGGATGTTGCTGACGACCTTCTCATAGACGTGTGAGGCCGTGGCAATACCCACCAGCGGCGTGTCCGGGTCGAGTAGCGCGATGGAGCCGTGTTTGAGTTCGCCTGCCGGGAAGCCCTCGGCGTGAATATACGAGATTTCCTTGAGCTTGAGCGCGCCCTCTAGAGCAGTGGGGAAGCCAACTCCTCGCCCGATAAACATGACGCTGCTCACACGTGACATATGCTTCGCCAGGGGCTCGATCACGTCGTCAGCACTCACTGCTTTATCGAGAATTTGTTGAATCTGGTCGGGAAGTTGTTCCAGAGCGGCTAGCAATTCTCGTGCATATTCGTCGCTCAGTTTGCCACGCTGCTGTCCCAGGTAGATGCCAAGCAGGTACAACACGGCAACGGAACTCACGAAGGTTTTCGTGGCGACAACACAGATCTCTGGACCGGCTTGCAGGTACAGCACGGCATCGGAGAGGCGTGTGATAGCACTGGAGACAACGTTGGTAATCGCGATGACAGGAGCTCCATGTTCGCGTGCCTGACGAATGCCGACAAGCGTGTCTGCCGTCTCGCCCGATTGCGTCACCGCGATACACAATGTCTCTGGTCCCACGATGGGATCGCTATAACGGAACTCGGCAGCGGTGATCGCTTCGACCGGGATGCGCGCCCATTGCTCGATCACGTACTTGGCAATCAGCCCCGTATGATACGAGGTGCCGCAAGCAACGATAATGATACGCTGGATCTGGTCGAGCAAACCTGCCTGCTGCATGCGTTCCAGTTCGGCCAGATGCAGTTGTCCGTTGCGAATGCGTCCAAGCAGAGCGCGGCGCAGCGCTTCTGGCTGCTCGTAAATCTCTTTGAGCGCAAAGTGGGGATAGCCACCCTTCTCAGCCGCTTCCGCGTCCCAGTCAACGCTGAGCGGAGTACGCTGTACTGGCTTTCCGTCAAGCGTGACAATAGAAACACTCTCTGGGCGCAGCGCGACCACTTCGCCCTCTTCCAGAATGATGATGCGTCGTGTATGTTTGAGAATGGCTGGAATGTCCGATGCAAGGAACTGTTCGTGCTCGCCCAGACCAACGATCAATGGACCGTTGCAGCGTGCTCCCACAAGCAGGTTAGGGTGCTCTCGACTGACCACGCCAATAGCATAGGAGCCAGTAACACGTTGTAAGGCGAGGCGCACGGCCTCCGCGAGATCGTGTTGAGCCTCACGCATATAGGTATGCTCGATCAGATGCGAGAGCACTTCAGTATCCGTTTCGGACTGGAAGGTATGACCAGCCTGTTCCAGTTCCGAGCGCAGTTCGGTGTAATTCTCGATGATGCCATTATGCACCACTGTCAGGGTTCCGCTGCAATCGGGATGGGGGTGAGCGTTAGTATCACTGGGGCGACCATGTGTGGCCCAGCGCGTATGTCCAATACCGAGCGTCCCCTGACCGGGGCGAGTGCCCTTCTCGGTATCTGTTGAAATTGCGGATGCTAAATTCGCAATCTTGCCTGCGCGACGATGCAGTTCAAGTGTACCAGTAGTAGTAAGAACAGCAATTCCTGCCGAGTCGTAACCGCGATATTCAAGTTTGGTCAAGCCATCAAGCAATATCGAAGTAACATCGGTGCCCTCTGGGCCGACGTAGCCGATGATACCGCACATGGAATCGGGTATCCTTTCCTTATTCACGATGTAGAAACAAAAAACCTGTTACTTGTTGCTACAACATCACTGAAAGCTGTTTGTCCCGACTGTTGCCAACCGTCTTTGTATGCTTTCTTCTCAGGGTCGTGACCAACCCTGGAGGCTCCCCGCTGACTGATCCGAACAGCCTCCTCCTCGTCAACCGTGGCTTCCTCCTCTAGCCCGGTCCATGCGCTACTAAACAAAACTATGCTTACAAAAACAAGTATACCATATTGCAGCTGAGATTTTATGGATGACCGGTTAAGATTTAGCGTCTGACCGGTTAAGATTTCACAATTTTGATACGCATGGCGTGCAGATACGTAGACACCTGCCTCGCGCTGGCGGCGCACTCAACTATCACGAAGCTCGCGCCTACGGCGCTCTGATAAATTTTTCGCATCAACAATTTTTCTGGGCGGAGCCCAGAAAAATTGTTGATGCGAAAAATTTATCAGAGCGCCGTAGGCGCGAGGGTTGACGGAATTGATCTATCAACGTAATATATCACGCAGATATGTCGCTTAAGACATCGAAGGAGTAACAAAATGTCGATAGATCATACAATTCTTGGCGTAATTAGCCTCTCTCCCTGCTCCGGCTACGATATGAAGGCGGAATTCGAGAAGGGTGTAGCAGGCATGGTCTCTGCATTAAGCTTCGGCAGTATCTATCCGCGCCTCAAACACCTGGAGCAGGAGGGATTGATCGAGACGAAGCAGGTAGATACAGATGGGCGTCGCAAGAAAATCTATGACCTGACCGCGACGGGATGGCAGAAATTAATGCACTGGCTGGAGGAATCGTCAGAGTATCCAATTCCCATGCACGATGAATTACTGCTCAAAATGCTTTTCTGGGGATCGACTGGTTACGACCGTCAGGTGTTGATCAAACACCTGCAAACCAGGCGCGATGACTCTCTCGACCTGCTGAACTATATCGCCGAGTGGCAACGGAACGATACAGCCTTCATTGACGAGTACAGTATGTTGGTGCTCACCTATATGCAAAGCAGGTTGGAGGCCGAACTCAACTGGATTGCAATCGCTGTTGAGCAGCTTGAGCGTCCGCCCAGCCTTCCTGTGCAGGACTCGCAGTGGTTAGCAGTGCTGCAAAAAGCGCGTCGTCAGAAAGCACTCGGAATACCACCCTCTGAGGAAGCGCCTGTAGAAGACCATTCCCCCGAGGCAGAACCCACAGAATAGTAGAGGCATTGAGCAGGTATTTTTCTCATGTTCTCTTCCAGGTCACCAACGGTCATATTGGCCTGGGCAAGTGCGACATGTAGAGGTATGATATTCATAGTTTTTCAATCCCAATGCGGGTCATGAATATAAGGAGTCTCTCATATGGAGGTACGGGCCTTTCTGGCGCTTGTCGTCCCTTTTATTATTCTTTTTTATCTGGCAGTGCTCTTAGGTACGCGCCCATCAAAGTCAGCTTTGCTAGCCTCATTGTTGGGCGGATTGGTGATGGGCCTGGTTAATCTGCTGGTTGATATCGCAGCCTACTATGCCCACTGGTGGCACTATACAATCAACGGATTGATCTTGCATGTACCCCTGCCGTTTTATATAACACCAGTGCTGGTGTATGGAAGTATCGGCTATCTTTTGATCTGGCGCTTCTGGCGTGGGCGTTTGCACTGGTTATCTCTGCTATTCTTAATTGGTATCCCGGCCTTTTGTATCGTGCGTGATCTCGGTGGAGGTCTCTCGGGTTCTTCGTATCAGGTATGGCAGAATCCGCTTGCCGCTAGTATTGTGACTATCTTGATGTGGGTGGTCGCTTTCTACGCTGGTTACCTGCTCTTCCGCCTACTGACACCAACGCGTGAGCAAGTAGAGGAGGCAGAGCACGATGAAGATAAAGCGCGTAAAAACGGACATGTAGAGGCAAAAATGCGCTAGACTTTTACCATTGTAAAAGCATCATATCCGATATGTTCTCCATGCCGGGCATGATGCTTTTACAGCATTATTATATGCTTCTTGTTTAGACTAACGACGATCCGCCAGAACTCCTGGTGGAGTTCTGTGAGAGGAGCGAGGACCAATGAAAGAGCCAGAAAATCTGTTAGATGGGGGCCAGCGGAGGCAGTTT
>Ga0070741_10013914_pt1 | contig 14073 bp, 11 predicted proteins | sample Coa_R1_4_FD_66440 | JGI IMG/M metagenome (GOLD analysis project Ga0070741, IMG submission 66440) | Surface soil microbial communities from Centralia Pennsylvania, which are recovering from an underground coalmine fire - Coalmine... | ecosystem: Environmental > Terrestrial > Soil > Unclassified ... | reverse complement strand
CGGTCGTCGGCGTACGGCGAGCTGCCCGCCCTGGCCCCCGCCTTGAAGTACGCGAACACCGCCTGCGCGTCCGTCGGGCCGACCACAGCATCGCGCACGATGCCGGTCGGGTTCAGCGCCGCGATCAGCGCCGGCACCGGCACGCTGTAGAAGTCCCAGGGGTCGTCCGGCCGCAGGTTCGCGAAGCGCGCCTCCATCCCGTCCACGCAACCGTCGCCATCCGAGTCCACGGGCGCCGCCGTCGCGACGGTCGCGTTCGAGCACGTGGTCGTTACGCTCACGGTCGGACTGCAGCTCGCCAGCTCGGTCTTCGCGCCCGAGCTGAATACGTTCACGTTCGCCAGCTGGAGCGCCGTCCCCGCTGACCCGGCGAGCACCGAGAACGTCACCCGGGCGAGCGCCTGCGGCGCGGCCGAGAGGTCGACGCCGGCCACCGGGCCGCTGCTCGTGCACGAGATCCGCGCCGCGCGCTTTGTGCCGGCCACGACGGCCGGCGCGGGGTCGGGCGGCGTGCACGTGAACGCGCGTCCCGTGCTCTCGAGCATCGCCTGGTTCGCGTCCGGGTTGCGGTCGCGGCTGTCGACCGCGGTGATCGCCGGCGCGGCGAGCACCGCCGGGTCGTACAGCAGGTCGAAGTCGAACGCCGCCACGTCCGCGAACCCGCCCGCCACCACGTCGACGGAGAATGTCGCGCTCCCGACCGAACGCGAAGACTGCACGCCCGGCGCGATCGTGTCGACGTCCACGCCGACCGTCGCGCTCGACGGCGCGGGGCCGGTCGTCAGCATGTTGTTGATTTCGACGAAGCGCCCGGTCGGGTTCAGGTGATAGTTCCAGAGGTGCAGCAGCCAGCCGGCTTTCTCGATCCAGATCGCGTTCGACCGCGAAAGGCACGTCGCCTGGTCCACGTCTTCCTGGACGGCGTTGCCGTTGTTCCAGATGCACAGATTGTTGTGGTAGTGCCATGCGTCGTCATTGCCGGCGAAGCCATCGGGCGGGACCGTTGTCAGGGTGTACGGCACGATGTACATCGCCCCGCCCAGGCGCCAGCCGCCCGGCGTGCTCGCGTCCGGCTCGTAGAGCAGGCTCTCGGGCTGCGCCGGGTCGAACACGAGGTCCTGCGAGCCCAGCCCGGCGAGCCCGCCCTTCACCATGTGGCGGCCCTGTCCAGGGATGTACGGCGTCACCTGGCCGTACCCGTCCGCGATCGCCGTGTTCACGTTCTGGTACTTCTCCATCGCCGCCGTCGCCGCGCGGATCTGGCGGTCCACCAGCGGGCAGCTCGCCGTCATGTCCTCGAACGTCCCCATCACGTCGGCCGCGTTGATCACCCGGTCCGCGTTCCAGTCGCGGAGCCGGCTGTAGCCCGCCTGCCCGAAGCGCGTGCCGTACGCGCTCGCCACGAGCATCACGTCCGAGAGGTCGACGTCCGTATCGCCGTCCACGTCGAAGCAGTAGTACGGGTCGGGGTTCAGCGGCGTCGCCGTCACGGTGACGCGAACTTCGTCCGTTGCGGTCAAATTGTCGTTGTCCGTCACCGTCAGCGTGATCAGGTGCGTCCCTTCCGTGAGCTGCACGGAATCGACCGCGTTCGTGGAAAGCGTGACGCCGTTCTCCGACCAGTTGTACGCCGCGATGAACCCGTCCGGGTCCGTCGACGCGCGGCCGTCGAGCGTCACGTGCGCGTGGTTCTCGTGCGCGATCGGCGTCACGATATCCGGTCCCGCGTTCGCGATCGGCGGCTGCGTCCCGCCCCCGGTGACGTAGGTGTAGGCGTTCGCGAGCATCGCTGTGCCGATCGAGTTCGTCACCGTGAGGTTCTTCGTCCCGGCCGTGCTCGCGCTGGTGGTCGCCGTGATCGTGGTCGAGTTCTGCACGACGAGGTTCGCCAGCGGCGCCCCGCCGATGTCGGCCGAGGTCTCCGCCGCCGTCGTGAAGTTCGAGCCCGTGATCGTGATCTGCTGGCCGCCCGCGACCGGCCCCGCGGACGGCGACACCGAGGTGACCGAGATGCTGCTCACCGGCGATTCGTCCGGCTTGAAGTACGACACGCGGTTCGCGCCCCACTCCGCGACGTAGATCGTCCCGTCGCCGCCCACCGCGACCGCCAGCGCGTTCGTCAGGCCGGTCGCCAGCGTCGTGTCGGACACCACCGACTGCCCGTCGGGCGAGAGCTTCACCCGGTGCAGCTCGCTGTCGACCCACGCCGCATACAGCAGGTCGCCCTGCATCTGGCCGCCGAACGCCGCCGAGGTGTACTCCGCGATCCCATTCGAGGACGCCGGCAGCGGGAACTCGATCGGCGCCGTGTAGTCCGCCGTGCTCGCCTCTGAGCCGAAGTGGTACACGCACTGCCGCGCGTCATGCCGGCCCCGGTTGCGGTTGGCGTGCCCGTAGTACTCGCCGGGCCGGACGAGGACCAGCTTGTCGAGCGCCGCCGCGTCCGTCCCGCTGTCCGTGCTGCACGAGGTCGAATACGGGCCGTACCCGGCGTTCGGCCCGTTGTCCGTCACGTACAGTCCGCCGTTGCTGTGGAACACGAGCCCGTACGGATTGCGAAATCCCGGCGCGTACACGCTCACGTCGCCGCCCGCCTGGTCCACGGTGTCCGCGTACGTGTTCGGCGGGTTGTACGTCACGTTGCCGTTGAACCCCGGCGCGTGGATGTCCGCGACGAGCACCGCGCCCGAGAGCGGCGTGTCCGGCAGCTGGAACAGCCCCGGGTTCGGGTTCACCACGCCGGCGTTCGTGCTGCTCCCCTGCGCGATGTAGAGGCGGCCGTCCGGACCGAACGCCAGGCCGTTCGCCTCGTGCCCTGAATTCGAGATCGGCAGCCCCGTGATCACGTCGGTGCGCGTCGCGTAGCCGGCGCCGCTGACTTTCGTGACCTTGCCCGGGAACGATCCCGGCGGCGCCTGCCCCGCGTCGCCGAAGCCGGAGACCGTGTTCGTCACGTAGACCGGCGGCGGGCTCGAGCCGTCGCTCGGGTCGAACGTCAGGCCGAACACTTCTTGCAGGTCCGCGTTGGTCGTCACCTGCTGCACCGACGTGATCGCCTTCGTCGTCGGATCGAGTGTCAGCGCCTGAATGCGGCCGTTCGTATCCGCCACGTAGAGGCGCCCGTCTGGCCCGATCGCCATCGCGCTCGGGTTGGTCGTCGTGAACCCCGCGCCGGCAAGGATGCCGCGCGTGAAGTTGATCGGCTGGACCGCCTGCGTCGTCGCGGCGGGCGTGAGCGACAGTGCCACGGCGGCAGCGATCGCCGCGCCCACGATGAACAGCCGGCCCATAGCCCCTCCCCCGAGTTTGGATGGGGCCAATCATACAGGCTCGCCGCGCCCGCGCGAAATCCCGCCGGACCGCGACGGCGGACCCGGCGCCGCCCTTGACGCCCCGGACCCGGCGCGCCGCGCGCACCTGTTATCCTTTTCGCACCGTGCTCCACCTGCGATTCCCGGCGGCGGCGCTCGCCGCGCTTCTCGGCGCGCTGCTCTTCGCCGCCTGCAGCGGCGGCGGCGGCGACCACCGGACGCCGACGCCCGAGCCTCCCGCCCGCGTGCCCTCCGTCGAGGAGATCGGCGCCTATATCGGCCAGGGGTTCATCGGCCAGGAGATCGGCTACGAACAGACGCTCGTCACCGCCTTCACTGACCCGAAGACGGTGATCGGGCTCGTGCAGAAGTGCGCCGACGATTCCGGGAAGGACCACGCCGACGAGAACTACTGGCCCGTCCTCCTCGGCAACTGCTTCTTCGCCGGGAACGCCACGATGCGGCTGTACCAGTTCACGCACCGCGACGAGTTCGTCAACGCCAACCGCCTGATCGAGCAGCTGCACCGGGCGCGGTTCGAGGAAGCGCGCGCGGCCGGCGCCCCCATCGGCGATGACTACTGGCAGCTCGTCGCGAGCTCGGTGTACGACATCAGGACCGAGACCGCGGCGCAGGCGACGCCGCCTGCCGCGCAGTAGCGCGCACGCCTAGGTTTCTGCTGCCGGCATCGCGGGCAGCGGCTCCCCGTCGGCTCCCATCGAGTGGCCCGCCCGCGAGAGCTTGCGCGCCAGCAGGGCGAACATCGCGAGGCCCAGCACCACCCCGAACCAGAGCGTCGCGAGCCGCACCAGGATCGTCGCGAGCGTCGCCGTCGCCCGCGGGTCCGCGAACGCCGGCGCTTTCACCAGCAGCCGCTGCGTCAACGACGTGATGCCCAGCTCCGCCACCCCCAGCCCGCCCGGCGTCGCCAGGAACGCCGCCGCCAGCGTCGCGATGGGCAGGATGAACGCGGCCTTGAACAACGTGTCGAACGAGCCGCTCACCCCCAGCCCGGTCAGCACGAGATAGAACGCCAGCACCTCGAAGAACCACGACACCACGCTCAGCGCCGTCATCAGCGCCACGCCCCCCGGCTGCATCAGCACGTACGTGCTCTCGTACAGCTCCTCGAAGTGCGGCTCGAAGCGTCGCACCACCGGGACGCGCGCGAGGAGCCCGAGCAGCCCGTGCGCCGCCGGCCGGTGGCGCGAGACGGCGATCACCACCACGGCCCCGACGGCGATCGCCCCGATCACCGGCCAGTACTCCGGCCCGAACACCGCCACCCCGGCCCCCGCGATGATCAGCAGCCCCAGGCTGTCGGTCAGCCGCTCGGCGAGCAGGATCGGCGTCGAGCGCGTCACCGGCGTGCCGTGGACCTCCTTCAGCAGGTAGCTCTTCAGCCACTCGCCGATCTTTCCCGGCGTCACCGTCATGCCCAGTCCCGAAAAGTAGATGAGGAAGCTGTCCGTCCGTCGCAGCCCGCGCACGCCGATCTGCCGCAGGTAGTACTCCCACTTGATGAAGCGCAGCGCGTAGTTGCCGAACGTGACCAGCAGGATCAGCGGCGCCAGCTCCCAGCGGAACTCCTCCAGGTGCGTCCCGATCCGGCGAAAGTCGCCGTACGCCAGCAGGACGGCGAACACCACGATGCCCAGCAGCATCGAGATCAGAAGACGGTTGCGGATCCGGGAGAAATTCATCGCCGCGCGGCCGGGCGGATGGCGAGCATGCCCAATCCTACTCCACCGCCCGACCCGTTGCGAGCGCGCGCATCAGGGTTCGCCCGATGCGCGCCCACGCGACCGCGCCCGACGATCAGGCGATGCAGCGCGCGCTCCCCTTCCCCCACGCCGACCGCCTTCGGCTTCCGGCGCTCGCCGCGCGCGTCGGGCTGTCCTTCGCCGTCGTCGTCCTCACCTATCTCGGCGCCGCCCGCGTCGGACGCGTCTTCCCGTTCGCCGCCGCGCCGCCCGACCCTTACGCCCCGCAGGCCGTCGAGCGCGCGATCCCGTACGACGCGCCGCTCCCGGAGGGCCTCGCGCTCGCCGAAGCGGGCCACGGCGACCCGCTCGCCTACCACAGCGTATGGACCGCGCATGAGCCGCCGGACCAGGTCGGCTCGCAGATCCTGGCGGCGCTCGGCCGGACGCCGAAGTGGTCCTTGACCGAGGACAAGCCGCTCGCCGACGGCGTGACGACCCACCTCGCGCGCGTCAGCTCGCAGGGCCAGATGACGCACTTCGCCGAGCTCTCGCTCGCCGCCATCCCGGGCGGGACGCGCCTCACCTTCGACTTCACGCCGATCCCTACGTCGTTCGCCCCCGAACCCCGCTGACCGGCCACCCGAACGGCCGCCGGCAGCTCACCTGCACGTGGCATATACGCGGGGCAGCCAGACTGATACGGTTCTGTTATCACGCCGTGCGAGGTTATCCGGCCCATGTCCTTTTCGCTGCCCGCCCTGCTCACCGCCGCTGCCACCGGCAACCGGGACCCACGCCCCGCGCGGCGCGCCGGCGACGACGCGGTCCAGGCGGTGCTCCAGGAGTGGCTCGCCCGTAGCCTTCTTTCCGAGACGCTGCTCGATGCCGGCGACCTGCCGGCCGGCTGGGCCGACGACCGGTCCGCCGGCGATGAGTCGCTGTTCGACCGCACGCCCTATGCGCCGCTCTTGATGGCCAGCGTCTGCGCCGCCTTCCGCTGCGCCGACACGGGCGAGCGCCTCGAACAGGAGGTCGCGGTGCTCCCGCGCTGGGCGCTGCGCGACCTCGCCGGCCACGAGCCGGGAGACGCCGGCCTCTCGGGCGTCTCCGGCGCTCCGCTCACGCACTACACCGCCGTCGCCGCGCTCGCCGTGCCGACGCTGTTCCGCCGCGGCGCGCTCGTCATGGCGCTGCGCTACACCCCCGTCCCGGGCACCGGCCCGGGCGCCCTGCCGGCGATCATCCTCGCCGCTGACCGCAAGTGGACGCCCATCGCGGAAGCCCTCGCCTGACCCGCGGATGATACGCCGGCCGCCGGGGGATCCGGCGGCCGTCCCGGGCTCTCCACACTCCTGCTCTCCACCCCCGAACTCGGCGCCGGCGCGCGCCTCCGCCGAAAGGCCGAGGAACGCGCAACGCCGATCGTCCCACCCGCCAACCCGGCCCTCGTCCGATTCCGCGCGCCCCGCCAGCGCCTACAACTGACACATCGACCGGACGCTCCCGCCGCCCGCCCGGCGCGAGGGACAAGACGAGGGAGGAACCACATGACCACCATCGCCCGCGAACTGCTGACCGGCACCACGCCCGAAGAGCTGCCGCTGAACGTGCTCCAGGCGCAGCTTTCCGGCCGCGTCATCATCCCCGGCGACGCCGACTACGACGACGCCCGCCGCGTGCCGATCACCTCCTTCTATGAGCACCCGCAGGTCATCGTACGCGCGGCGAGCGCGGAGGATGTCGCGGCCGCCGTGCGCTTCGCCCGCGAGCACGGGCTCCGCATCGCCGTCCGCAGCGGCGGCCACAGCGTCGCCGGCTACTCCGTGGTCGATGGCTCGCTCGTCATCGACCTCAGCCAGATGAAGGCGGTCAGCATCCACCCGGCGTCGCGCACCGCCCGCGTGCAGCCGGGCGCCACGTCAGGCGACATCGCCCCCGCCGCCCAGCAGTACGGCCTCGCGGTCTCGACCGGCGACGCCGCCAGCGTCGGCATCGGCGGGCTCGCCACCGGCGGCGGCATCGGCTGGATGGTCCGCAAGTTCGGCCTCACCATCGATGCGATCGTTGGCGTCGAGGTCGTCACCGCCGAAGGCGAAATCATCCAGGCCACGGCCGACGAGCACGCCGACTTGTTCTGGGCGGTCCGCGGCGGCGGCGGGAACTTCGGCATCGTCACGGCGTTCGAGCTGCGCCTGCAGCCCGTCGGCATGGTGCTCGGCGGGATCATCGCCCTGCCCCCCACGCGCGAGGTGCTGCGCGGCCTCATGGACTACGTCGTGCGCGCGCCCGAGGAGCTCACGACGATCGCGCAGGTGATGCATCTGCCCCCCGCGCCGTTCGTGTCGCCCGAGTTCCACGGCAACCTCGCCGTCATCGTCTTCGTCTGCTGGGCGGGCGAGGTCGAAGCCGGGCAGCGGGCGCTGCAGCCGATCCGCGCGCTCGCCGCGCCCTTCGTCGACATGGTGCAGCCGATGCCGTACGAGGCGATGTTCGAGCTGACGCGCGAGGCGACGTTGCCGCACAGCGTGGCCATCCGCTCCATGTACCTGCGCGAGTTCCCGGACGCCGTCATCGACACGACGCTCGCGCACATGCCCAAGGCCACATCGCCGATCGCGATGTTCCAGATCCGCGGTCTCGGCGGCGCCTTCGCCCGCGTCCCGAGCGACGCCACCGCCTTCGCGCACCGCGACAAGCAGTACATGGCCACCATCATCAACCTCTGGGAGGGCGATGATGTGACCGGCGCGCACCACGCCTGGACGCAGGCGTTCTGGGAGGACATCCGCGCCTACGGCGACGGCGCCTACGTGAACTTCCTCCAGGACGAGGGCGCGGACCGCATCCGCGACGCCTACCCGCAGGGCACGTACGAGCGCCTCGCCGAAGTGAAGCGCCGGTACGACCCGCAGAACGTCTTCAACCTCAACCAGAACATCGCGCCGAAATAGCCCCCGCCGGCGCGCTGGTACCGGAGCCCCGGGCGACTGCGCCCGGGGCTCCCGTCGTCTTCCGCACCGCCTCCCCCCGCGCCGCGGCTATACTCCCGCCGCCATGCGCAGCGCCATCTCCCTCCTCCGTGGCCGAAACTTCGGGCTGCTCTTCTCCGGCCGCTGCGTGTCGTTCCTCGGCAACGCGATGGCGCCCGTCGCCCTGGCCTTCGCCGTGCTGCACATCAGCGACTCGCCGTCGGCGCTGGGGATCGTGCTCGCCGCGCGCATGCTGCCGAACGTGCTCTTCCTGCTCGTCGGCGGCGTCATCGCCGACCGCCTGCCGCGCAGCACCGTCCTGGTTGGCGCGAACCTCACCGGCGGCGTCGCCCAGGCCGTCGCCGGCGTGCTGCTCGTCTCCGGACGCGCCGAGGTCTGGCAACTCGTCGTGCTCGAAGCCGTTAACGGGGCCGCTTTCGCGATCTTCTACCCCGCCGATACCTCGGTCGTGCCCCTCACGGTCGCCGAAGACCGGCTGCAGGAGGCCAACGCGCTGCTCCGGCTCGGGACGAACGCGACGATGATCCTCGGCGCGGCGCTCGCCGGCGTCGTCGTCGCCGCCATCAACCCCGGCACCGCGATCCTCGTCGACGCCGCCACGTTCTTCGCGGCGGCCGCGCTCCTGTCGCTGATGCGCGGCATCGAGGCCGCCGCGCCCGCCGGCGCCAGCGTCCTCGCCGACCTGCGCACCGGTTGGAGCGAGTTCATCGCCCACCGCTGGCTGTGGACCATCGTCGCCCAGTTCACGGTGATGCTGCTCGGCTTCTTCGGTGCCTTCATGGTGCTCGGCCCCGTCGTCGCCGAACGCGAGCTGACCGGCGCGACGGCCTGGGCCGCGATCCTCGGCGGTCAGTCCGCGGGCCTCCTCGCCGGCGGACTCGTCGCCATGCGCTGGCGCCCCGCGCACCCGCTGTTCGTCGCCACGATCGCCGTCTTCGGCAACGCGCTGCCGATCGCCGCGCTCGCGCTCGGCCTGCCCCTGCCCCTGATCGTCGCCGCCGCGCTGGTCAACGGCGCCGGCATGGAGCTCTTCGGCGTGTACTGGTACACCGCGCTGCACGAGCACGTCGCGCCCGAGGCCCTCGCGCGCGTCAGCGCCTACGATGCGCTCGGCTCGATCTGCGCGACGCCCGTGGGACTCATCGCCAGCGGCCCCCTCGCGGACCTCATCGGCATCGATGCGACGCTCTGGATCGGCGTGGCGCTGATCGTCGTGCCGACGGCACTCGTGCTGCTCGTGCCCGAGGTGCGCAGCCTCCGCTCCCGCGCCGGCGGCCCGCTGCTCGTCGCCGCCTGACGCCGGCGCACCGCGCCCGGCGGCGTTTCCGCCTGCGCGCCTATCCCTAGGGGACGCCCCGATGCGCGGGCGCCATCAGAGGCGCCGACCATCCCGCGGTGGCGCGTTAGCACTGCGAGATCGGCGTGATCCTGGCCCGTTCGACGGCGATCGTACCCGCGTGGCGGCTCCCGGCCGCCGGCGCCCTCGCGCGGCCGCTCGCGCGCGCCGCCCTCCTCGCCGCGATCGGCGTCGAGCTCGCGGTCCTCGCCGCCTACCTCCCGGATACCGTGCGCCAGGGCTGGAACGGGCCGATCGGCGACTTTCACAACCTCTACATCCGCAGCCGCCACCTGGACCTGATGAACCTCTACAGCCCGGCCGTCACGCTCGCGCTGTTTCCCATCGCGCGCCTGCCCGAGCTGGCCGCCTTCCGAGCCTGGTTCGTGATCAACGTCCTCTGCGTGCTCGCCGCCGCGTACCTCGCGCAGGCGTGCGTGCGGGGCGCCGAGGCGCGCATCGCGGCGGCGCTCGCCGTGCTCTCGCTCCCGCAGATGCACTACGCCCTGCGGCTTGGGCACCTGACGCCACTTCTCACGCTCGCGGCGCTCGCCGGCTTCCTGCTGATGCGCCGCAACGCGCGCTGGGGCGCGGTCGTACTCTCGCTCCTCTCGCTGAAGCCGCAATATGCCGTGGCGCCGTTCCTCTGGCTCCTCGTCCGCCGGCAGTGGCGCCTGGCCGCGACGATGCTCGCCGCCGCCGCGGCCATGGCCACCGTCGCGTTCGTCGCGATCGGCCCCGGCTCCGTCGTAACCTTCGCCCGCCTGTGGCTCGACTGGGGCCCGGACAGCACGAACAAGCTGCTGCCGACGCAGCAGTCGTGGATGTACTCCTGGCCGGGGTTCCTGATCTCCGCCGGCCTGCGCCCCGACCCGCTGCTCACGCTGGACCTGCTCGCGCTGTCCGCCGCCGTCGTCGTCGTCGCCTGGCTGCGCGTCGATGCGGCGAAGGGCGCCGCCGTCGCCGCGCTCGCGATGATCCCGCTCACGCCCTACGCGCAGTTCTACGACGCCGGGCTGCTCGCCGCCGCCTTCGCGCTCATCCTGCACGCCGGCCTCCGCCCCGGGCTCGCCGCAGCGATCGTCGCGGCGCTCTACGCCGCCGCGGTCGTCACACAGGCGAACACCATCTTCCCCGTGCGCGACATGCTCGCCGACGCGCACACCGACGGGCTCTACTGGCTGACGCCGGCGCTCCTGCTCGCCATCGGCGCGATCGCGATGACCGGCCGCGCGCCGGAAGCGCCGGAGGCGGGGCGATGGTGATCCGGCGCCCGCTCGGCGAAGACGACGTCGACGTCTCGGTCGTCTCCTGGAACTCCTGGAGCGACCTGCGCGCGACCCTGCCCGCCCTGGCCGTGCAGGACTACCCGTCGTACCGCGTCGTCGTCGTCGACAACGCCTCGACCGATGCCACCGCGGAGTCGGTCGGCGTGCACTTCCCGGATGTCGAGGTGATCCGCAGCGCGCGCAACAACGGCTACGGCGCCGGCAACAACCTCTGCTTCGCCCGCACCCGGGCGAAGTACGTCGCCGTCATCAACCCGGACGCCCGCCCGGAGCCCGGCTGGCTGCGCGCGCTGGTCCGCGCGCTCGAGACGCACCCCCACGCCGCGCTCGCGACCTCGAAGGTGCTGCTCGAATCTGACCCTGCGCGCGTGAACGCCTGCGGCAACGACGTGCATCTCGCCGGCATCGCGTACTGCCGCGCGCTGATGCGCCACCAGGACGAGTTCGTCGCCGACGAGCCCGTCGCCGCCGTCTCCGGCGCCGCCTTCGTCGCCCGCCGCGACGTGCTCGACGAGATCGGCGGCTTCGACGAGCGCTTCTTCATGTACATGGAGGACACGGAGCTTTCCATGCGCGCCCGGCTCGCCGGCTACGACGTCGTGCTCACGCCGCGCTCGCGCGTCGTCCACGCGTACGAGCTGAGCGTGCCCCCGTGGAAGTTCTTCTACCTCGAGCGCAACCGGGCGTTCATGCTCCTGAACCTCTTCCGCTGGCGCACGCTCGCGCTGATGGCGCCGGCGCTCGCCGCCGCCGAGGCCGGAGTCTGGATCTACGCCTTCCGCCGCGGCCCGGCCTACGTGTTCGAGAAGCTGCACGCGTACGTCGCGGTGGTCGGCAGCCTGCACGCGGTGTTGCGCCAGCGACGGCGTGTGCAGCGCCTGCGCCGCGTCCGCGATGCCGACCTCCTCGCGGCGATGACGCCGCGGCTGCCGGACGGCCTCGACGCCGCCGGCGGCGCCATCACCCGGCTCGCGAACGGCTTCTTCCGTCGCTATGCGGCCTTCCTCCGGCGCGCCGTGCGCTGGTGATCGCCGCACCGAAAGGATTCGGGACATGCAACAGCTCCAGCACATCGGCGCAACGTCCGGGGACGCGCGCGAGCGCTACTGGGAGCGCCTGCGGGAGCCCGCCGCGCTCGTCGAGCGCGACCTCGCGCTGCTGCGCGCCGTCTCATCGCGCGCGCGTCCGGTCGTCGACGTGGGCTGCGGCAACGGCGCCTTCGTCCGCGCCTGCGGTGCGGCCGGCATCGCCGCCGTCGGCGTCGAGGCGTTCCATGCGTCGGTCGCCGTCGCCGCGCGCAGCGGCGCGCCCGTCGTGCACGCGGCCGGCGAAGAGCTCCCCTTCGCGACGGCGTCTCTGGACGCCGTCCGCCTGAAGGAAGTGCTCGAGCACGTGCCTCGCCCGCTCGACCTCGCGCGGGAGATCCGGCGCGTCCTGCGCCCGGGCGGCGTCCTGCTCGCCTACGTGCCGACGCAGTGGTCCACGCTCTACCCGTTCCCGGCGAACTTCTGGGACGACTACACCCACGTGCGGCCGTTCAGCCGCGTCGGCCTCCAGCGCCTGCTCGACGACGCGGGGTTCGCCCGCGCGCGCATCGAGGGCTGCACGCCGCCGCTGCGGCCCTGGCAGCGCCCCGTCGGCGCGTTGCTGTCGAGGACGGCGCCGTTCCTCTGGCGCGCCGTCGCCCGCACGGAGCCGCGCCATGCCTGACCGCCTGCCGTCCGGGCCCGGACGCCTCGCGCTGCGCGTCGCTTCGACCCTGCAGCGGCGCGTCCACGGCTTCGCGCAGTTTGGCGAGGATGCGCTCATCACGCCGCCCTACCGGATCATCGGCGCGCGGCGCATCCACGTCGGCGCCCGCACCGTCATCGGCCCGTATGCCTTCATCTCGGTCCTCGGCGAGCGTCTCGGCGAGCGCTACGACGGCGTGTTGCGCATCGGCGACGACACGAGCATTGGCCAGAGCTTCATCGTCAGCTGCGCCGGCGAGATCGTGATCGGCTCGAAGGTGCTGATTTCGAGCAACGTCCACGTCGGTGACACCATCCACCGCTACGACGACCCGGACGTCCCGGTGATCGACCAGCCGCTGCGCCGCGGCGGCCGCGTCGTCATCGAGGATGGCGCGTTCATCGGCATCAACGCCGTCATCCTGCCGGACGTGCGCATCGGCCGGCACGCCGTCGTCGGCGCCGGCGCGGTCGTCACGCGCGACGTCCCGGATTTCTGCGTCGCCGCCGGGAACCCGGCGCGCGTCGTCAGGCGCTACGACGTGGCGCTCCGGGCATGGCTGCGCGAGGGATCGCCTGTCGAAGCGGCCGCCCAGGCCGCGCGCGTTCAGGCGCGGCGCCCGCCTCCCGCAACCCTGCACGACACGCTCAACACCACGGACGAGACAGGCGGGCCACCGCGCCGGGAGATGCGCTCAACTCTCCGATGAGAAGATCGCGACGAACGCGGCGAGAAACGACGTCGCGACCATCGCCACGACGGGCGCGACGAGCGCCGCGGTCGGCACCTCGGTCGGGTCGCTGCCGGTCTTCTGCACCGGCATCGCGACGCTGACGACCGTCACCCCGGCCCACAACGCGACCGACCCGATAGCGAGCGCGTACCACCACTGCCGATGCGTGCCGCCGTCGCGCCGCCGCAACGCGACCGCGAGCAGGATGAACCCCGTCGCCAGCGAGGCCCAGAACCAGTTGAACAGCGCCGCCACGGGCGTGTGGTCGTGCTCGGAGCCGGTGACCATATCGGGGGCGAAGAGCCCCGTGAGCAGCACCGCCGTCCAGATGGCGGAGATCGCGACGCCGGCGCAGGCGTACTTCAACCCGCGGCCGTCGTGCCGTGCGTCATGCTGTGCCATCGCTCCCTGCGTCGCCACCGCGCCCATCACCCGCACCATCGCACGAGCGCGCCGGCGCCGCACAGGGCCGCATGTCCCGATCCGCGCCGCCGTCGGTCATGTCAGGGCGCGCCCGCCCCGGCCGGCGCCGGTGCGCCCAGCACGTCGCGGTAGACATCGACCGTGGCCTCGGCGGTGCGCCGCCAGGTGAAACGGCTGCGGATGTCGGCGCTCGCCGCGGCGCCCATCCGCGCGCAGCGCTCCGGGTCGAGCAGGAGCGACTTGATCGCGTCCGCCAGCGCATCCGGGTCGCCCGGCGGCACGAGCAAGCCGGTCCGCCCGTCGTCGATGAATTCCGGGAACGCGCCTGCCGTCGTCGCGACGACCGCCGCCCCGCACGCCATCGCCTCGGCGGCCGGCAGGCCGAATCCCTCGTACAGCGACGGCGAGACGACGACCTGCGCGCTGTTGTAGAGGCGTACGAGCTCGTCCGTCTCGAGCCGTGCGATGTACTCGACGCTGCGCTTCAGGCCGTGCTGCCAGACGAGCGGCGGCACGACCTTCATGTCCTTCTCCTTCTTGTCCTTGAACAGCAG
>Ga0070741_10013913_pt1 | contig 14074 bp, 16 predicted proteins | sample Coa_R1_4_FD_66440 | JGI IMG/M metagenome (GOLD analysis project Ga0070741, IMG submission 66440) | Surface soil microbial communities from Centralia Pennsylvania, which are recovering from an underground coalmine fire - Coalmine... | ecosystem: Environmental > Terrestrial > Soil > Unclassified ... | reverse complement strand
GTGAGTTGGTGATGTGAAATCTCCAACTCACCGCTCCCAGACTAATTCACGAACTCACCAACTCACCAACTCACCAATTCTGCTTATGGGGGCTGCGTTGCAGCGAACGATTTTCGCCGGTGGGGTCCTCGCAGCGTCCGTCGCCGCGCTCGCCGCGCAAGGGAAGCCGCAGACGTGGAAGAACCTGCAGATGACGCCGACCGGCGTCGAGCTCACCGACAAGGGTTCGCTGCGAGACTGCCCGCCCGGCACGAACACCGTCAATTCGGTCGCGCGCGCCGGCGAGCAGATCGCCAACGTCACCGTCGCCTTCAAGGTGCTGCCGGGATTCATGCCGGGACCGATGAAGCGGCCCGTCGTGACGGCGGCCGACGGCAAGACCTACAACACGTCGGTGCAGTTCGTCGACGTCGGCTCGGTGCCGGAATTTTCATGCACCTTCGTGTACCGCGTGCCGCAGGGCACCCAGCTGAAGAGCATGACGATCGAGGACGCGACGCTCGACCTCTCCGGCCTCGCCAAGTAAGCTATCGCGCGCCGATCACCCGCCGATAACACGGAGGTCGTGTTGCGGGCGTTCGGGATCACCGACAAGGGTCGCGTCCGGCCAACCAACGAAGACTGTTTCGCCATCGACGAAGCGCTCGGCCTCTGCGTCGTCGCCGACGGCATGGGCGGCCACAACGCCGGCGAGGTCGCCGCGCAGATCGCGGTCGACGCCGTGCTGGAGCACGTCCGCGCGAACAAGACCGACTGGGCCTTCGGCTTCGACGAGGCGCTGTCGGTCGAGGCGAACATCCTGCGGACCGCCATCCAGATCGCCAGCCTGCAGATCCTCGAAGCCGCCATCGGCGCCTCGACGTACGCCGGCATGGGGACGACCGTCGTCGCCGCGCGCGTGGTGGGGCGGCGCCTGATCGTCGCGCACGTCGGCGACAGCCGCCTGTACCTGCTCGACCGCGAGGGCCTGGCGCAGGTCACGAGCGACGATTCGTGGGTCGCGACGGTGCTCGCGCGCGAGCCGGGCGTCGACCGCGCGGTCCTCGCGCACCATCCCATGCGCAACGCGCTGACCAACGTCGTCGGCGCGCGCGGGCGCACCGAGGTCCATGTCGAGGAGCGGCGGCTGGACGGCGGCGAAGTGCTGCTGCTGACGACCGACGGCGTCCACGGCGTCGTGGACGAGGCGAGGCTGGAGGGGATTCTGCGCGCGGACGGATCGCCCGCGTCGATCGCGACCGAGATCGTCGCGGCGGCGGTCGCGCGCGGCAGCCGCGACAACGTCACCGCCGTCGTCGCGCGGCTCGCCGACTAGCGGTTACCCGACGAACTTGTATCCCGCGCCGTGGACCGTCAGGATGTGCTCCGGCTCGTGGGGCGTCGTCTCGATCTTCTGCCGCAGTTTCGCCACGAAATTGTCGATCGTGCGCGTCGTCGGCGACTCCTCGTAGCCCCACACCTGGTTCAGGATCTGCTCGCGTGTGACGACCTGGCCCGTGTGCGCGACCAGATACCGGAGCAGGTCGAACTCGCGCGCGGTGAAGTCGATCCGCTGGCCGGCGCGGTGCGCCTGGTGGGTCCGGAAGTCGATCTCGATGTCGCCGATGCGGCACGTCTCCAGCCCCGACGAGCGGCCGCCGGCGCGCCGCAGCACGGCGCGGACCCGCGCGAGCAGCTCGGTGATGCTGAACGGCTTGGTGACGTAGTCGTCGGCGCCGAGCTCGAGGCCGAGCACCTTCTCGGTCTCCTGCGACCGCGCGGTCAGCATCACGACCGGCGTCGGATTGGCCCGCGCACGCAGCTCGCGGCAGACCTCGAACCCGTTCTTGCGCGGCAGCGTGATGTCGAGGATGACCAGGTCGGGCGCGCTCGAAATCGCTTTCGACAGCCCGTCTTCGCCGTCCGCGGCCGTCATCACCTCGTAGCCTTCGAGCTCCAGGTTGTCACGCAGACCGAGCAACATCTGCGGCTCGTCCTCGATCACCAGTATCCGTTTCGTCACCGTGGGCCTCTCCTGCACTGAGCGGGAAATAGAGCGCGAACGTGCTCCCTCGTCCCGGCTCGCTCTGCACGCGCACGAACCCGCCGTGGCCGCGCATGACGTGCTCGACGATGGCGAGTCCGAGGCCGGTGCCCTGCGGGCCCGACCCGGCATCGGTCTGGACGCGGAAGAACTTGCGGAAGATCTTCCGCTGCAGCCGCGGGGGGATGCCGATGCCGCGGTCGGTCACCCGGACGACCCCGAACTCGCGCTCGGTGCCGACGTCGACGACGATCTCGCGGTTGTCGGGGGAGTACTTCATCGCGTTGGACAGCAGGTTCTCGAGCGCCTGCTCCGCCGCCTCGGGATCGATCGTCACCGGCACGCGACCGTCGGCGTGCAGCGTCACCGTGTACTGGTTGTGCCGGAACTGGCTGTCGAGCGACTCGACGACGCGCCGCGTGAGCGCGGACAGATCCTCCGGCAGCTGCTTGTAGCGCCGCAGCCCGGCCTCGATCTTCGAGAAGTCGAGCAGGTTGTTGATCAGCCGCGTCAGCTTCTTCGCTTCGCTGTTGATGATGCGGTAGTACTCGTGCGCGCGCTCGCTGTTCTTCAGGCGTCCGAGCTCCAGCGTCTCCGCGAAGAGCTGGATCAGCGCGAGCGGCGTCTTCAGGTCGTGCGACACGCTCGAGACGAACGTCGACTTCATCTCGGCCACCCGCACTTCGCGCGCGGCCGCGCGGACGACGAAGAACATGCCCATCGCGAGCAGCGCGGCGAGCAGCGCGAGCATCGCCCGCTGCGGGCGCTCGCGCGCGGCGATGATCGCCGGAATCGTCTGGCTGCCGTAGCCGGTGCGCAACCGCCACACCTCGGGCTTGCGATCCTCCGGGGCGATGTACTGCTGCAGCTCGGTGTCGAAGAACACGAGCGGGAACGTGCGTTCGTCGATCCACGGCGCGGCCGGCGAGCCGTTCTTCGGGTAGACGACGTGTCCGGCTCCGTCGAGCACCGTCACCGACAGCGCCGGAAATCCGGTCGGCCCTTCGGCTTTCTTCAGCCGCCCCTCGACGAACGCCGGCAGGAAGCGGTCGCGCAGCCGATCCGCGTCCACCCTGAGCGCGACGAAGCTGGTCAGCTTGTCCCGCGACGGCGTCTGCCACCGGATCTGCGCCTGGAAGTACACGTGCTTGCCGTCGACCGTTCCGTCGAACAGGGAGATGGCGTGCTTCTGCGGCGCCAGCTCGCGCACGCGCCGGACGATGAACGCGCCTTCCGGAACGTCGGCCGTGAAGCCGTGCGTGTCGCGGTCGTACGCGAGCACCTCGTCGCGGTGCACGGTCGTGTTGTTCGACCAGACGTAGAAGCGCGAGACGAAGGGTTCGGCGGCGAGTCCCTGCTCGAAGGTGGGCGCGATGACGCCGAGGTCGAGCGGCTCGGCCTGCGCCTGGCCGACGCGCAGCAGGACGTTGATGTAGGGCGCCTTCAGCGCGTCCTGCAGCCCCTGCGCCAGCCCGTCGGACGTCTCCTGCGAGAGCTGGCGCAGGACGACGGCGGACGAGCGGCTGAGCGCGGAGATCGAACGGAACTGGAAGTAGAAGAGTCCGGCGACGGGAATCGCGATGGCGATCGTGAGCCCCGCCGCGAACCGGACGCTGCGATCTCGAAGAATCTCCATAGGACCAGGGAGCAGGCCGCCCGTTTCCGTTCGCGGCCCTCGTCCCGACTCACTTCACTGCGCGGTCGTTTTCGACTGCGACGCCAGGAAGCCCTGAATCTGTTTCACCGCGTAGTCGACCTTGATGTCGAACGCCATCTTGCCGAGCGCGGCGGTGGATCGGCGCGCGTCGCCCGTGATGCCGTTGTTCTTGCGCGGCGGCGCGTTCGGATCGTTCGCGCGGCCGCGTCCGCGCTCGCCGGGCGGCGGCACCGGATCGCCTTCGGCGGTCGGGATCAGTTCCTTGCGCACCCACCCCTTGTCGCCGCCGAGGTAGAGCATCGTCGACGTGTCGGGGATGCCGGCGTGCGAGCTGCTCGGATAGCCGTGGTCGACGAGCCACTTGTCGAAGTCGCCCTGCGCCTTCGCGTAGACCTCGTCGCAGAAGTACACGTGCTTGCCTTGCGGCGCGTACTTCGCTTCCATCTTCTCGGCCGCGGCCTTGTAGGCGGCGGGCTGGCCGCCGCCGTGATCGCCCATCAGGACGACGTTCTTGAAGCCGGTCGCCATCGCCTGGTCCGTGATCCGCTCGAGGATGGCCTGCAGCAGCTCCGGCGTCAGCCCGATCGTGCCGGGCAGGTCGGCGCTGGCGTTGTTCGGCGTGTACGGGAGCACCGGCAGGTAGAGCGCGTTGCCGAGGCGCAGCGCGATCGCCTTCACGATCGCCTGACCCATCAGCGTGTGGCCGCCGTTCACGTTCTGCGGACCGCGCTGTTCGGTGCCGCCGGTGTAGACGAGCGCCGTCGTCTTGCCCTCGGCGAACGCCTGCTTCACCTCGGGCCACGTCATCATCGCGAACTCGACGTTCGGCGCCGCGTTCTTCCTCGCGGCCGGGGCGGCCGGTTTGTTCGCCTGCGCGAAGGCGGGCGTGGCGAGCAGCGCGAGCACCGGAACGATCGGGAAGACGCGCGTCATTGCGTGGCTCCTTTGAGCTGATCGAGCTGCCGCTTCAGCCCGGGGTTCTGCGGATCGAGCGCCGCGGCCTTCTCGAGATCCTTGATGGCTTCGGGCTTGTCGCCCTTCTTCAGGTGCGCCGCGGACATCGCCTGGAAGGTGCGCGACGAGCCCGGATAGAACTGCGAGTTGATCTCGAGGAACTTCAGCGCCTCGTCGGGCTTGTCGCTGGTCAGGCGCTGCGCGACGGTGATGAGGCTCGCGTCGCCGAAGTCGTACGCCGCGCGGCCGTAGAACTGCTTGCGCAGGTCCCAGTACTGCGCGACGGCGGCGTCGACGCCCTTCTCCTTGTCGGTGTCGAGCAGGATGTCGGACAGCGCCTTCGGGATCGGCACGCCGCGGTGGCAGGTGGTGCAGCTGACGCGCGTCGCCTGGTCCGCCGGCTTGTTGACCGCTTGCGGCACCTTCTGGTTGATGTCGCGCGCGAGGATCATCATCTGCCGGGCCGCCGCTTTCGTCCGCAGATCGTCGGCCGCGCGGTCCTGCACGTGGCAGTAGTTGCAGTTGACCCCCAGCGCCTGCGTAAACGCCTGCATCGTCGCGAGCACCTGCTCGCGCGGCGTGTCCTTCGGCAGGACCTGCAGGTTCTTGGGCGCGGCCGGCGGCTGCGGGGGAGCGGCCGTGGCGGTGCCGGTGACACCGCCCGCCGGCGGCTGCTGGGCGGAGGGCGCCTGCGCCGCCGCGAGCGAGCCGGTGAGAAGCACCACGCCGACGGCGAAGGTGAAGCGCTTCATGAGGACTCCTTACGAATGAGTGACGGCCTGGCGGGCGAAGGAAAGCCAGCGCCGGTACTGCGGCAGCTGGCCACGGACCGCCTGGTTGAACGTGTCCTGAATACGACGCGTGATTGTACCCGGTTTCCCGCCGCTGATGACCTGGCCGTCCACCTCGCGGATCGCGGTGACTTCCACCGCCGTCCCCGAGAAGAACAGCTCGTCCGCGCTGAGCAGATCCTCGACCGAAATCGGGGCGACGCGCGTGGGGACGCCGAGGTCCTTCGCGATCTCGAGGATCGACGCGCGCGTGACGCCCATCAGGATGCTCGCGTCGACGTCGTTGGTGACGAGCGTGCCGTCCTTGACGAGGAACAGGTTCTCGCCCGATCCCTCCGCCAGCTGGCCGTGCGAGTTGAGCAGCAGCGCTTCGTCGAACCCCTTGCGCTGCGCCTCCTGTACGGCGCGCACCGAGTTGATGTACTGGCCGCACGCCTTGCCCCACGCGGGGATCGCCGAGTTGTCGTACTTGCGGATCGAAGAGATGGTGACGCGGACGCCGTTGGCGGCGTTGGCGTGGTAGCTGCCGGTCGGGAACGCCGCGATGGCGACGGTCACGGGACACTCCTTCGTCCAGACGCTCAGCGTGGCGGCGTCGAAGAAGGCGATCGGCCGGATATAGGCCGACTCGAGGTGGTTGGCGCGGATCACGTCGAGCGTGGCCTCCGCGAGCGCGTCGCGCGAATACGGGATCGGCAGCTCGTACAGCTCGGCCGATTTGAACATGCGCTCGATGTGCGCGTCGAGGCGGAACACCGCCGGACCGTCCGCCGTGGGGTAGCAGCGCATCCCCTCGAAGACGCCGGTTCCGTAATGGAGACCGTGTGCCAGGACGTGCACTTTCGCGTCGGCCCAGGGCACGAGCGCGCCGTTGAACCAGATCGTTTCGGTCGCTGTGAAACCCATAGCCGGACACTATATCAAGTTGCCCGCATCATCGGCCGATACGGAGACGAATGTCACAGTTCCGGGTCGAGAAGCGGCGCGCCGGGGCCGAGATCACGCTGGCCACCGGCGGGGCGGTGCGAGGCGCGTTCTTTCTGGCGGCCAGCAGCGCGAAACACGTCGGGCCCGAGCGGATCGGCGACCTGCTGAACGCCGAGACCGGCTTCTTCCCGTTCGAGACCGGCCCGGGCGACGACGGCACGCTGCTCGTCAACCGCGCGCACGTCCTCGCGGTGCGGCTGCTCGATCGCGCGGACGAGCCGCAGCACGATCCGGGCTACGGCATCGCGACGGCGCGGCACGTCTCGATGCTCCTCACCGACGGCACGACGCTCACCGGAACGGTCCGCGTGTACCTGCCCGAGGGGCGCGATCGCCTCAGCGACTACGCGCGATCGACCGACAGCTTCCGCTACCTGGAGAGCGCCGACGCCACCTACGTCGTCAACAGCGCCCACATCGTCAGCATCTATGAAACCCATTGATTCCCTGTTCATGGCGATGTGCACCTCGGGCGCATCGGATCTGCACCTCACCTCCGGCATGCCGCCGATCGTGCGCAAGGACGGGTCGATCCAGCCGCTCGACGCGTCGGCAGCGCCGCTGACGCCCGGCGCCGTGACCGCGCTGCTCGAACCGATCATGCCGGAGAAGAACCGGGCGGAGTTCGAGGCGCGGCACGACACCGACTTCGCGTACGAGATCGCCGGGCTCGCCCGGTTCCGCGCGAACCTGTTCATGGATCGGAACGGGCCGGGCGCGGTGTTTCGCGTCATCCCGTCGGAGATCCTGACGGCGGAGAAGCTGGGGCTGTCGCCCGCGATCCTCAGCCTGTGCAAGCTGCACAAGGGCCTGGTGCTCGTCACGGGCCCGACCGGCTCGGGCAAGTCGACGACGCTCTGCGCGATGGTCGACTACATCAACCGCAACCGCGACGACCATCTGATCACGATCGAGGACCCGATCGAGTTCGTCCACGAAAACAAGCGGTGCCTGATCAACCAGCGCGAGCTCCACACGCACACCGACTCGTTCAAGAGCGCCCTGCGCGCCGCGCTGCGCGAAGACCCCGACATCGTCCTGGTCGGCGAGATGCGCGACCTCGAGACGGTGCAGATTGCGATCGAGACGGCCGAAACCGGCCATCTGGTGTTCGGGACGCTGCACACGACGACGGCCGCGTCGACCGTCGACCGCATCATCGACCAGTTCCCGACGGACCGGCAGTCGCAGATCCGGGTGATGCTGTCGGAGTCGCTGAAAGGGGTGATCGCGCAGAACCTGTGCAAGAAGATCGGCGGCGGCCGCGCGGCGGCGCTCGAAGTGCTGATCGTCACCTCGGCCGTGGGCAACCTCATCCGCGAGGGCAAGACGTTCCAGATTCCGTCCATGATGCAGGTCGGCAAGGCGATCGGCATGGTGACGTTGAACGACGCGCTGTTCGATCTGGTCCAGAAAAAGGTGGTGCCGCCCGAAGAGGCCTATTCGAAGGCGGTCGACAAGGCGGGGTTCGAAGCCCTGCTGAAGCGGGCGAACATCGCCCTGAAGGTCGCCTCCCCGGCCCCGGCGGCCGCCGCGGCCGCCGTCTGAGTCGGGCCGTCTGAGTCGGCGCCGAACGCGTCTGAGTTGCGCCCGTAAATCGGGCCGTGCTATATTCGTCAGGTTCTCTTGAAGCTAGGACACCCTATCTAGCTTCACTGCTAGGGAAATATCTCCCCGGCTCTTCGAAGAACATTTTTCGAACGAGGGTCATTAGGGTTTTCCGGCGCCAAGCGGCCGTCGAGAGACGCGCTTTCAGGCCGGGAGCGAGCAGATGACGCGCGATGCCGCGCGTCGATTGTCATTTATGCCGACTATCAGCCAGCTGGTCCGTCAGGGACGCAAGAAGATCGTCAGCAAGACGAAGAGCCCCGCGCTGCAGGACAGCCCGCAGAAGCGCGGCGTGTGCGTGCGCGTCTTCACGCAGACGCCGAAGAAGCCGAACTCCGCGCTGCGCAAGGTCGCGCGCGTGCGGCTCACCAACGGGATCGAGGTCACGACCTACATCCCGGGCGTCGGGCACAACCTGCAGGAGCATTCGCTGGTGCTGATCCGCGGCGGCCGCGTCAAGGACCTGCCGGGCGTCCGCTATCACGTCGTCCGCGGGACGCTCGATGCGGTCGGCGTCCAGGGCCGGATGCAGGGTCGATCGAAGTACGGCGCCAAGCGTCCCAAGAAAGCTTAGGGCTGAGGGCTAAACGAACATGCCGCGTAGACGAGAAATTCCCAAGCGCGATATCCCGGCGGACCCGCTCTACCAGAGCCCGCTGGTGAGCAAGTTCATCAACTGCGTGATGAGCGACGGCAAGCGCTCGACCGCCGAGCGGATCATCTACAAGAGCTTCGACATCATCAAGGACAAGACCGGCGACGATCCGGTCAAGGTGTTCAAGAAGGCGATCGACAACGTCAAGCCGAGCCTCGAAGTGAAGTCGCGCCGCGTCGGCGGCAGCAACTACCAGGTGCCGGTCGAAGTGAACCCGAACCGGCGGCTCTCGCTCAGCATCCGCTGGCTGGTCGGCTACGCGCGTCAGCGCGGCGACGGCAAGACGATGCAGGAGAAGCTGGCGAACGAGTTCATGGACGCGGCGAACCTGCGCGGCGGCGCGGTGAAGAAGCGCGAAGACACGCATCGCATGGCCGAAGCCAACAAGGCGTTCGCGCACTACCGCTGGTAACGAGCCATGCCCAGGCAAGTATCGCTCGCCAAGACGCGCAACATCGGCATCATGGCCCACATCGATGCCGGCAAGACGACGACGACGGAACGGATCCTGTTCTATACCGGGATCACGTACAAGATCGGCGAAGTCCACGAAGGCACCGCGGTGATGGACTGGATGGAGCAGGAGCAGGAGCGCGGCATCACGATCACGTCGGCCGCGACGACCTGCTTCTGGCGCGATCACCGCATCAACATCATCGACACGCCGGGCCACGTCGACTTCACCGCCGAAGTCGAGCGCTCGCTGCGCGTGCTCGACGGCGCCGTCGCCGTGTTCGACTCGGTCGCCGGCGTCGAGCCGCAGTCCGAGACGGTGTGGCGGCAGGCCGACAAGTACCGCGTGCCGCGCATCTGCTTCGTCAACAAGATGGACCGCATCGGGGCCGACTTCAAGCGGACCTTCGATCAGATCATCAGCAAGCTCGAAGCGAACCCGGTCGCGATTCAGCTGCCGATCGGCGCAGAGGACAAGTTCGTCGGCGTGGTCGATCTGATCAAGATGCGGTCGATCACCTACAAGGACGAAACGATGGGCGCCGACTACATCGTCGGCGACATTCCGGCATCGATGCTCGACGAGGCGAAGCACTACCGCGAGCAGCTGATCGAAAAGGTGAGCGAGGCCGACGACAAGATCCTCGAGAAGTACCTCCACGGCGAAGAGATCACCGAAGAGGAGATCAAGGCGGCGCTGCGCAAGCGGGTGAACGCCTCGGTGCGCAACAAGAACGAGGGCGCGTTCGTGCCGGTCATCTGCGGCTCGGCGTTCAAGAACAAGGGCGTGCAGCCGCTGCTCGACGCCGTCGTCGACTTCCTGCCGTCGCCGCTCGACGTGCCGGCCATCGTGGGCCTCGACCCGAACAAGGCCGAGGAGACGCCGATCGAGCGTCCGGCGTCGGACGAGGCGCCGTTCGCGGCGCTCGCGTTCAAGATCATGACCGACCCGTTCGTCGGTCAGCTGACGTTCTTCCGCGTCTACTCGGGCGTGCTCACGTCGGGGTCGAGCGTCTACAACGCGACCAAGCAGCGCACCGAGCGCATCGGCCGCCTGCTGAAGATGCACGCGAACAAGCGCGAGGAGATCAAGGAAGTCTACGCGGGCGACATCGCGGCGGCCGTCGGCCTCAGGAGCGTGTCGACGGGCGACACGCTGTGCGACGAGAAGCACGCGATCGTCCTCGAGTCGATGGACTTCCCCGAGCCGGTCATTTCGCTCGCGATCGAGCCCAAGACCAAGGCCGACCAGGAGAAGCTGGGCACCGGCCTCGGCAAGCTGATGGCGGAGGATCCGACCTTCCGGGTCAACACGGATCAGCAGACGGGGCAGACGATCATCCGCGGGATGGGCGAGCTGCACCTCGAGATCATCGTCGACCGCCTGAAGCGCGAATTCAACGTCGAAGCGTCGGTCGGCAAGCCGCAGGTCGCCTACAAGGAGACGCTGACGCGTCCGGCCGACGGCGAGATGAAGTACGCGAAGCAGACGGGCGGCCGCGGCCAGTACGGCCACTGCAAGATCCACGTCTACCCAGGCGAGCCGGGCACCGGCTACATCTTCGAGAACGAGATCGTCGGCGGCGCGATTCCGAAGGAATTCATCAAGCCGATCGACGAGGGGATCAAGGAAGCGCTCACGCGCGGGGTCCTCGCGGGCTACCCGATCGACGACGTCAAGGTGGAGCTGTACGACGGCTCGTACCACGACGTCGACTCGTCGGAAATGGCGTTCAAGATCGCCGGGTCGATGGCGTTCCAGGATGCCGCGAAGAAGGCGCGACCGATTCTGCTCGAGCCGGTGATGCGCGTCGAAGTGGTGGTGCCGAAGGACTACCTCGGCGACGTGATGGGCAACCTGGCGAGCCGGCGCGGCCAGATCCAGTCGCAGGAAGATCGCGGCGGCACGCAGATCATCGCGGCGCGCGTGCCGCTGTCGGAGATGTTCGGCTACGCCACCGACCTGCGCTCGCGCACGCAGGGGCGCGCCACCTATTCGATGCACTTCGATCGCTACGAGCCCGCGCCGCAGAACGTGAGCGAGGAAGTCGTCGCGCGCATGCAGGGCAAGGCGTAGAGAGACACCATGGCAAACGCATTCAGCGACAAGATCCGGATCCGCCTCAAGGCGTACGACTACCGCGTGCTGGACCAGTCGACGACCGAGATCGTCGACACCGCCAAGCGCACGGGCGCGCAGCTCGCGGGGCCGATCCCGCTGCCGACGGCGAAGAACAAGTGGACGGTGCTGCGGTCGCCGCACGTCGACAAGAAATCGCGGGAGCAGTTCGAGATCCGCACGCACAAGCGGCTGATCGACATCTTCGAGCCGACGCCGCAAACGGTCGACGCGCTGATGAAGCTCGATCTGCCGGCGGGCGTCGACGTGGAGATCAAGGCGTTCGGGAAGGAACACAAGTAAGGGTTCGAGGTTCTCGGGTTCTCCAGGTTCTCAGGTTCTTGGGGTTCTCAGGTTCTTGCGGTTCTCGGGTTCTCGGCGTTCTTGGTTCTCGGTTCTTGGTTCTCGCGACCGTCGAAGCTGAGAACCCGAAGAACCCTGAGAACCCTGAGAACCCGAAGAACCGTGAGAACCGAAGAACCTGAGAACCCGAAGAACCTGAGAACCCGAAGAACCTGAGAACCCGAAGAACCCGAGAACCGCAAGAACCTGAGAACCCGAGAACGACGAGAACCACTATGGTCACAGGCATCATCGGCAGGAAAGTCGGTATGACGCAGGTGTTCGACGCCGACGGCACCGTGCACCCGGCGACGGTCATCAAGGCGGGCCCGTGCGTGGTCGTCCAGGCGAAGACGCCGCAGAGCGACGGCTACGACTCGGTGCAGCTCGGCTTCGTCGAGGAGACGCCGGCCAAGGCGAACAAGCCGACGCAGGGACATTTCAAGAAGGCGAACGTGCCGGCGACGCGCGTGCGGCGCGAGGTGAAGCTCGCCGCCGGCGGCGACGCGCCGAAGGCGGGCGATCAGGTGCTCGTCTCGATCTTCGCCGACGGGGAGCGCGTCGACGTCATCGGCACGAGCCGCGGCAAGGGGTTCCAGGGCGTCGTCCGGCGCCATCACTTCGGCGGCGGCGCGGCGACGCACGGGTCGATGTTCCACCGCGCGCCGGGGTCGATCGGCGCATCGTCGTTTCCGTCGCGGGTCGTCAAGGGGATGCGCGCGGCCGGGCGGATGGGCGGCGATCGCGTCACGACGCGGAACCTGAAGGTGCTGCGGGTGGACGCGGACAATCACCTGCTGCTCGTCGAGGGCAGCGTGCCGGGCGCGCCGAGCGGCTACGTGGTGGTCCGCAAGGCGATCGCGCCGCACAAGATCAAGGTCGCGCAGGTCGAGAAACCGAAGAAGGGGAAGAAGTAACCCCATGCAGCTGGACGTCGTCAACAACGAGAACAAGAAGGTCGGCAGCGTCGACCTGTCGGACGCCGTGTTCGGCGGCCGCGTGAACGCCGACCTGATGTGGGAGTCGGTCGTGCACGCCAACGCGGCGGCGCGGCGCGGCACGCACATGACCAAGAACCGCGCGCTCGTCAGCGGCAGCGGCAAGAAGCCGTGGCGGCAGAAGGGCACCGGCCGCGCGCGCGTCGGCGAGATCCGCAACCCGCTGTGGCGCAAGGGCGGCACGGTGTTCGGACCGCAGCCGCGCAGCTACGACTTCCGGCTGCCGAAGAAGGTCGAGCGCGGGGCGCTGCGCGCGGCGCTCGCCGACAAGGCGCAGAAGGGCGCGCTCGTCGTCGTCGACGCGCTGGCGGCCGAGGCGATCAAGACGAAGGCGGCGGCGGAGCTGCTCGCGCGGCTCGGCGTCACCGGCAAGGCGGTGCTCATCGACGTCGCCGTCGACGAGAAGCTGTCGAAGTCGGTGCGCAACATTCCGGGCGTGTCGCTCGTGCCGAGCGCGCGCGTCACGGCGCGCGCGGTCATCGATGCGTCGCGCGTCGTCGCGACCAGGGGCGCGATCGAGAAGCTGCAGGAGGCGCTCGCGTAATGTTGAAGCTCACCGACGTCATCCGCCGGCCGCTCGTCACCGAGAAAACGTCGATCCTCCGCGAGGACGGGCGGACGATCGTGTTCCACGTGGCGGCCGCCGCGAACAAGACGCAGATCAAGCGCGCCATCGAACAGCTGATCGGCACGAAGGTCGAGAGCGTCCGCACGAGCATCGCGCACGGCAAGGTGAAGCGCCAGGGCCGCTACGCCGGACGCCGCCCGGACTGGAAGAAGGCCTATGTGAAGCTTCGCGAAGGCGCGAAGATGCCAGAATTTTTGGAGGGAGCGTAGTCGGGGGGACTGGTGCATGGGTGAATTGGTGAATTGACATCACCAACTCTCCAGGTCGCCAACTCGCCGACTGCGAAACTCAGCCATGCCGATTCGCAAATTCAACCCGACGTCGCCCGGCAGCCGCTTTCAGACGGTGCAGACGTTCGACGAGATCACGACGGACCAGCCGTACAAGCCGCTGGTCGAGCCGCTCAAGAGCACGGGCGGCCGCAACAACCGCGGCGAGCTCACCTCGTGGTGGCGCGGCGGCGGCCACAAGCGGATGTATCGCGTCATCGACTTCAAGCGCGACAAGCGCGACATCCCGGCGACCGTGTCGACGATCGAGTACGACCCGAACCGCTCGGCGCGCATCGCGCTGGTCACCTACGGCGACGGCGAGAAGCGGTACATCCTGCAGCCGACCGGCCTGAAGGTGGGCGACACGATCGTCGCCGGCGCGAACGTCGACATCCTGCCGGGCAACTGCCTGCCGCTGAAGAACATTCCGCTCGGCACGCTGCTCCACAACGTGGAGCTGAAGCCGGGCAAGGGCGGGCAGATCGCGCGCAGCGCGGGGTCCGCGGTGCAGCTCGTGGCGAAGGAGGGCGACTACGCCTCCGTGAAGATGCCGTCGGGCGAGATCCGCAAGATCAACATGGAGTGCT
>Ga0070741_10013912_pt1 | contig 14074 bp, 12 predicted proteins | sample Coa_R1_4_FD_66440 | JGI IMG/M metagenome (GOLD analysis project Ga0070741, IMG submission 66440) | Surface soil microbial communities from Centralia Pennsylvania, which are recovering from an underground coalmine fire - Coalmine... | ecosystem: Environmental > Terrestrial > Soil > Unclassified ... | reverse complement strand
CCTGCCCGGGCAGGTGGGCGGAGAGCAGCTGCCAGGGGTTCTGACAGATCATGCCCTTGCTGTAGTCGCCGACCTCCTTGGGCCAGACGTTGACGTTGCAGGTGACGCCGGCCGACGGCAGCGGCGGCTTCCAGCCCTGGCCCTCGGCGGTCTTCTGGAACAGGATGGGGCCGAGCGGCTCGGAAGAGAAGAAGACGAAGTCGGGGTTGGCGAAGCGCATGTTCGTCACCTGGGTGGTGAAGTTCGTCTCGCCGAGGTTGTACTTCTGCTCCGAGACGATCTTCACCCCGTACTTGTTGAGCACCTCCTTCGCGCCGACCAGCCACTCGTTGCCGATGTCGTCGTTCTGCTCCAGGATGCCGACGGTCTTCGGGTGCTTGTTCTTGATGTACCAGTCGAGGACGACCCGGGCCTGGCTCCGCCCCGCGGGGCCGGTGGGGAAGATCGTCGGGCACTCGAACTCGTTCTCCGACAGGCCGTCGGTCCACAGCGCCGGGATCCCGTCCTTGCAGGCCAGCGGAGCGGCGGTGACCCAGGCCGGCCCGTCGCCGGTGGCGGTGAAGGCGAAGATCTTGTCCTGCTGCGTGAGCTTCGTGTAGCAGGCGCGGGGCTTGTCGCCGGAGGTGAACGAGGTGTCGCAGTCGACCAGTTGCAGCTTGCGGCCGTAGATGCCGCCCGAGGCGTTGACTTCGTTGAAGAGCGCCTTCACCGACTTGAGGAGCGTGATGCCGAGCTCGCCGACCGGGCCGCTCTCGATGAAGAACCCGCCGACCTTGATGGTCTCCGCGGTGACGCCGACGTCGGTGGCGCCACCGTTGCCCGCGGCCGGGACGGGCGTCGCCCGGCCGGGGTTCTGATCGCCCGGAGCGGCCGTGGCGGCGGACGGGCGGTTGCCGCCGGACTCCGCCGCGGCGCTGCGCCCGGCGGCGGTGCCGCCGGCGGCGCTCACCGCCGGGGCTGCCGGGCCGGCGGCCGACCCGGAAGGGGTGGCACCGGGGGCCGACACCCCGCCGGCCGGCGTGACGCCCGGGGCGCCGGCGGCGGCCGACCCGGCGGCCGGGGAGGTGTCCGTGCCGGCGACGCCGGCCGGGGCGGTCGCCGGCCCGGCGCCGGCGGCCGTCGGAGGGGCGGGCGCTCCGGTGGCGGCGCTCAGGCCGGCCCGGGCGGCGAGGGCGCCGAGGTGCTTCGGCTGTTCCCCGGCGCAGGCGGCGGCGCTCACCATGCCGACCACGAGAACGGGGATGAAGATCGCCCCCTGCCGGCGTCGCGTTCGCACGGTGCAGCCCCCCGAAAGGCGTCGCAAAGTCTCCCCCGGTGGCCCGGGCCCGCGGCCATTGAAGCACGGCCTCCCGGCGACTTTCAATAGGCGCTCACTAGAAAGTCGGGGCCGACCACACCGGAGGTTTCTGGAGGCGGCCTACGGTTTCACCAGCCGGAGGCCGAGATCGACCGCCTCGGCCCGAACGGCGTCGCGCTGGCGGCGGGTGGGGCGGCCACCGCCGAGCAGCCGGGTGACCTCGCCGAAGAGGACGAGGAGACCGATGGCCACGACCCGCAGCTCGGTGGCGGTCATCGACGGGCGGGCCGGCCGCAGCGGGCCCGCCAGCAGCGCCGCCACCTGGTCGCGGCGCTGCTCCCGGCGCAGCGTCTCGACGTCGGCCGTGGCGCCCTGCGACGCCTGGTAGTAGAGGCGGGCGTCGGCCGGATGGGCCTCCAGCCAGCCCAGGAACCGGTCGAGGAGGGCGGTGACGGAGGTTTCGGGGCTCGTGGCCGGGAGCGGGCCGGAGCACAGCCCGGAGATGGCGTCGCCCGTCCGCCGGACGATCTCGAGGAGGACGTCCTCCTTGCTGGGGAAGTGGTAATAGACGGCGGCCGGCGTCATCCCCGCCCGGGTGGCGATGTCGGTGACCGACACGGCGGCGAAGCCCCGCTCGACGAACTCGACCGTCCCGGCGGCGAGCACGTCGTCCCGGCGGGAGGGTCGGTGGGCCGGCCGTCGGGCGGTCGTCTGCTCCTTGTCCACCGGGTCCCTTCGGTTGCCGACGGGTCTTGTATCGTCGAGGCGACCATTCTGCCGCAACGCCGAGGTCCAGTGAACGCTCGCTCCGTGAAGGCCGACGCCTCCGGCGACGATCCGGTGCCGACGCGACGCCGGCCGGCCCACCGCCCGTCCCGCGTCGACGAGATCGTCCGGGCCGGGATCCGGGTGTTCGCCGCCAAGGGCCTGGCCGGGGCGACGATGGCCGAGGTGGCCGAGGATTGCGGCATGGGCCCGGGGGCGCTGTACTACCACTTCGCCACCAAGGAGCAGCTCTTCGCCGAGTGCGTCCGGTCGGTGGCCGATGAGATCGCCAACATCACCGGCCACGGCGGTGCCCCGCCGGGCTCGCTGCCCGAAGTCGTCCGACTCCTCTACGACTGGTACGCCGCCCGGCCCGACGAGGCCCGGCTGTTCTTCCTCGCCGCGCCCGGCTCCACGCCGGAGATCGCCGAGATGTGGGCGGAGTTCGTCGAGGAGCACGTCCGGGACCTCTCCCGCTACGTGGAGCACCGTCCGGGCGCGCCCGGCCGGCGGGGGCAGCCGGTCAGCGACCTCGCCGCCCGCACGGCCATCGGGACGGCCAACGCCGCCGCCATGGCCTGGCTGTCGGGCGACCTGTTCGGGGCCCGGGCCGGCCGGACCGGCGTGGCCGACGCCGTCGGCCGGGTCATGCTCCGTCTGCTCCCCGAGAGCCCCGCCGGGAAGGGTCCGGGCGGGAAGGGCGCCATCGACGCAACCGGTTAGCCGCCGATGGTGCGGTCGGTCGGCCAGTAGGGCCGGCGCAGCGCCCGCTTGTCGATCTTGCCCATGGCATCGCGGCCGACCGACTCCACGAGTTCGAAGGAGCGGGGGCACTTCGGGGCGGCGAGACGGCTCCGGCAGAAGGCGTCGAGCTCCTCGGGTGCCGGCGGCGGCGTCCCCGCCGCCGGGACGACCAGGGCGTGCAGCGCTTCCCCCATGTCGGCGTGGGGAACGCCGATGACCGCGGCGTCGGCCACGGCGGGGTGGCGGGCCAGCACCGCTTCGGCCTCGGCGGGGTAGAGGTTCACCCCGCCGGAGACGACCATGTCGCTGCCCCGGTCCGTGATGTAGACATAGCCGTCGGCGTCGATGCGGCCGATCTCCCCCAGCGTGAACAGCCCCGCCTCGCCCTCGCCGGCCGCCGCCCCGTGGTAGCGCACGCCCCGGCCGCTGCGGTCCCGGAACCACAGCGCTCCCTCCTCGCCGGCGGGGAGCGGACGCCCCTCGTCGTCGAGGACCAGCGCCTCGAAGCCCGGCACCGGCCGGCCGACCGAGCCCGGATGGGCCAGCCACTCCTCCGAACCGATGCTGCACACCGTCCCCGACTCCGAGCCGCCGTAGGCTTCGGACAGGACCGGCCCCCACCAGTCGATCATGGCCCGCTTCACGACCGGCGGGCAGGCGGCACCGGTATGGACCACCCGGCGGAGGCTTCCGACGTCGTAGCGCCGCCGCACCGCCGCCGGCAGGGCCAGCAGCCGGGCGAAGTGGGTGGGGACCATCACCGACGACGTCACACCGTGCTCCGCCACCGCCCGCAGCACGGCCTCGGGGTCGAAGCGGGGAAGGACGACGACGTCGCCGCCGGCCAGGGCGTGGCGGAGGGCGCTGAGGGGGCCGGTGTGGTGGAGCGGGCCGACCACGAGGTGGGGGCCGGGAGGGAACGGTGAGGCGGCGGCCAGGGCGGCGAGGTGCTCCTCGACGGAGCCCGGCAACACCGCCAGCCAGCGCATCTCGGTGCCCTTGGGCCGGCCGGTGGTCCCCGAGGTGTAGACGAGCAGTGTCGCCGCCGGGCGGTCGAGCCGGAGCGGCGACGGCGCGGCGCCCGCCGTCCACGTGTCGTAGGAGAGGTGGGCGATGCCGGCTCCGGCGGCGGCCTTCCCGGCGACTTCGGCCGTCGCCGGGCCGGAGAGGATGGCCCCGGCCCCGCTGTCGAGCAGGACGGGGACGATCTCGTCGGCGCCGAGGTAGCGGGGGACGGGAACGCTCGACACGCCGGCGCAGAGGGCGCCGAGGTGGGCGATGAGCGTCCCGGCCCGGTTCTCGCCGAGCACCGCCAGGCGGCGGCCGGCGAGGCCGGCCTGATCGATGGCCCTCACCGCCCGTCCGACGAGGTCGTCGACCTCGGCCGGCTCGAGGCGGCGGTCCTCGTCGATCAGGGACCCGAAGCGGCTTTCTTGAGTCATCATGCAGTAACCGGTACTGTACGGCGCGATGGCGCTGACCGACAACAGCCGGCCGTTCCACGGCAACGCCGTAGCCCACCGGCTGGAGTACCCCGACGGCGCCTGCTTCGCCGAGGACGTGGCGCTGGCCCGGCCCGACACCAGGGTGCCGACCTACCGCTACACGTCGCCGGCCTTCGCCCGCCGGGAGTACGAGCGGCTCTGGAAGCGGGTGTGGCAGATGGCCTGCCGGACCGAGGACGTCGCCTCCCCCGGCGACTTCGTCGAGTACGCCATCGGCGACCAGTCGTTCCTCGTGGTGCGGGGCGACGACGGGGTGCTGCGGGCGTTCGCCAACGTCTGCCGCCACCGCGGGAACACCCTCCGGTCCGGGACGGGCCACTGCCGCCGGATCCGCTGCCGCTACCACGGCTGGACGTGGGCGCTCGACGGCCGCCTGGCCGACATCCCCGACCGGCACCTGACGGTCGGCGTGGCCGACGACGACTACCGGCTGGCCGAGGCGGCGGTGGGGGAGTGGGCGGGCTTCGTCTTCCTCCATCCCGAGCCGGCCTCGGCGCCGCCGCTGGCCGAGTTCCTCGGGCCGGTCACCGCCCAGCTGGCGCCCTACCACCTGGAGCGGATGCGGGCCACGACGAACGTCACGGTCCGGCTGGCCTGCAACTGGAAGGTGGCGGTGGAGGCCTTCCTCGAGGTGTACCACGTCCAGAAGATCCATCCGCAGCTGATGCCCCGGATCGACGACGTGAACACCGCCTTCGAGGTGATCGGCGAGCACAGCCGGATGATCGTCCCCTACGGCGTCCCCAGCATGCGCCTCGACGACATCGACCCGGTGCGGACCTTCCGGGCCTTCGGCGAGAGCGGGTCGGCGTCCATCGTCAGCGGAGGGGGCGGGGCGCTGGCCGAGCCCAACGGCGAAACGGCCCACACGCCGCCGCTGCCGCCGCTCCCGCCCGACCTGTTCGACGAGGAGGGCCGGCTGGTCGGCGACCGCACCGTCCGGGCCTGGCTCATCGAACAGACCCGCCGCCGGGGCGAGGCCCTGGGCCACGATTACTCCGGCCTCTCCGACGCCCAGATGATCGACGACTGGCACTACTACCTGTTCCCCGGCCTGGTGTTCAACACCCACGCCGGCGGTTTCTACCTCTTCCGCATCCGGCCCCCGGCCGGGCTTCCCGCGGGCCCCGATCCCGACTCCTGCCTGTTCGACCTCTTCATCTTCCGCTGGCCCGACGAAACGGCGCCGCCGCCCGGTCCCGTCCCCCACACGGTGGCGGACGTCGCCACCACCAGCTTCGGCACGGTGCTCGACCAGGACTTCGCCAATCTTCCCGGCGTGCAGCGGGGTCTCCACCACGACCTGCTCGGCGAAGTGACGCTGCTCCGCAGCGAGGTGCGGATCGCCCACCTGCACCGGGTGCTCGACCGGTACCTGGCCACCGACGTCGACGTGACCGAACCGGTCCCGCTCCCCGGCTGATGGACGACGAGCTGATCCGGCGGATCGAGGCGCAGCTGGCCGAGGAGTCGGAGCGGCGGGCCCCGCCGCCGGAATGGCCGGTGCTCCCCGACCTCCCCGTCGGACGCTACACCGATCCCGAGCTGGCCCGACTGGAGGCCGACGTCCTCTTCCGGCGGACCTGGGTCTACGCCGGCCACGAGAGCGAGCTCCCCGAACCCGGCTCGTACCTCGTCTTCGACCGCACGGGGGCGCCGATCCTCGTCGTCCGCGGTCACGACGGCGTGGTGCGGGCCTTCTACAACACCTGCCGGCACCGTAACGCCCCGGTGGTGCGGGGCTCGTGCGGCACGGCCCGCCGGCTCGTCTGCACCTTTCACAGCTGGGCCTACGACCTCGGGGGCTCGCTGGTGGCCGTCCCCGACGAGTACGCCTTCGCCGGTCTCGACCGGGCGGAGCGGGGGCTCGTCCCGGTGCGGTGCGAGACCTGGCTCGGCTTCATCTTCGTCAACGAGGATGAAGCGGCCATGCCGCTCCTCGACTTCCTCGGTCCCCTCGCCCGGGAGATCACCCCGGAGTACGCCGGCCAGCCGCTGCGGATCGTGCACCGCCGCCGGCTGACGCTGCCCTGCAACTGGAAGGTGGCGGTGGAGGCCTTCCTCGAGGTGTACCACCTCCGCACGGTCCACCCCAAGACTCTGGCGCCCTATCTGGACGGGAAGGCCAGCGCGGTGGCGCTGTTCCCGCAGGGCCATTCCCGCATGGTGACCCGGGCGGCGGTGACCGAGGGCGGCAAGGCCGGCCACGAGGGACTGCCGTCGATGCCGACCGTGTCGCGGCTGGTGCGGGAGACGAGCACGTCGTACCTCATCTTCCCCAACGTGATCACGCCGCTGGGCCACGCCGGGTTCCCGCTGCTGCTGGCCTGGCCCCGGGGGCCGGAGTCCACCGACTACGAGTGGATCTACTTCGCCCTCGACTGGGGCGGGGGCGACCCGCCGGCGGCGTGGGAGCAGCGTCTGGCGCTGTTCGACTCCATCATGGACGAGGACATGCAGAACCTGGAGCCGATGCAGCGGTCGCTGGCGTCGGCCGGGGCCCGGGGGATCCCGCTGTCGTGGCCGGAGCGGCGGATCTGGCACTTCGACGTCCACGTCGACCGGGCCATCGGCGCCGATCGGATTCCCGACGGCCTGCGCGTCCCGCCGCTGCTCGACCACCTCATCGAGGCGTGAAGGCGAGGGGCAGCGAGCGGAGCCCCCGGAGGATGAAACTCGGCTTGTAGTCGAGGGTCGGGGCGGCCACCCGGGCGCCGGGCATCGCCCGGCACAGGCGGGGAAGCGCCGTCTGGGCCTCGGCCCGGGACAGCGCGGCGCCGATGCAGTAATGGATCCCGCCGCCGAACGAGAGGTGCTGGCGGGTGCCGCCCCGGCCGGGGCAGAAGGCGTCGCCGTCGGCGGCGAGGGCCTCGTCCCGGTTGGCCGAGGCGTACATCAGGATCGCCGTCGATCCGGCCGGGACCTCCACGCCGCCGAGGACGGTGTCGCGGGTGACGACCCGGAACATCCCCTGGGCCGGGGCGGCGAGCCGCAGACTCTCCTCGACGACGGCGGCGGTGTAGGACCCGTCCTCGTCGGCGGCCACCCGGGCATAGGCCCCGGGCTCGCCGATGAGGAGGCGGACCGACTCCGCCAGCAGCGTCGTCGTCGTCTCGTTGCCGGCCACCAGCAGCTGGTGGAGGATCGACAGCATCTCGGCCGTGTCCAGCGGGCGGGTGTCGACCAGCCCCGCGGCCTGCAGTTCCGCGGGGTCGCCCTCCACCGTGGCCTGGACGAGGTCGGTGAGGAAGTCATCGCGGGGCCGGCGGCGCCGGTCGTCGAGCTCGCCGGCGAAGAAGTGCTGGAACTCCACCAGCCCCCGGGCGGCGGCCAGCCGGCGCTCGTCGGTGACGTCGGCGCCGATGAGATCGGTGGAGTCGTCGGTCCAGCGCCGGAAGGTCGGCTGCATGGCCCGGGGGACGCCGAGGGCGTCGGCGATCACGCCGATCGGCAAGGGGACGGCGAACTCGCCCACGAGCTCCACCGAACCGTGGCCGGCGAAGCGGGCGATGAGCTCCTCCGTCAGCCGTTCGATCCCGGGCTGCCATGACGCCACCCGCCGGGGGGTGAACGCCCGCGACACCAGCCGGCGGAAGCGGGTGTGGGCCGGCGGGTCGTTGGTCAACAGCGTGGCGGTGCGGGGATACCCCTCGGCCAGGATGGCGTCGATCTCGGCCTGGACCCCGGGACTGCCGCGGCCGAGGGCGAGGCCGGGACTGGTGAAGCGGTTGGAGAACGTCTCCGTGTCCCGCAGCGCGAAGAGCACGTCCTCGTAGCGGGTGACGAGGTAGAAGCCGTGGCCCGGCACCCGGAAGACCGGCTGTTCCCGGCGCATCCGGGCGTACCACCGGGCCGGGTCGGCGATGACCGGAGCGGCGAAGGGATCGAACCCGGCCAGGGTCTCATCGGTGCTCATGAGCGGGCCGGAAGGTAACAGTTTCTCTATGCGATGGCAAGAAAGTCCTTCCGGGGGTCGGGCCGGCGGTTGTACCGTACGGCCATGGCGTCCCCTGTCCCCGACCTGACCGGCGTCGGCCTGGCCGACCTCGTCTCGTTGCGGGGCCGGGCCGCGGTCGTCACCGGCGCCGCCCGGGGCATCGGGGCCGGGATCGCCGCCCGCCTGGCGGAGGCCGGCGCCGATGTCGTGCTGGCCGATCTGGACGGGGAAGCGGCCATCGCCGCCGCCAAGGCGCTGGCTGAGCACTCGGGCCGCCAGGTGGTCGGCGCCCGGGTCGACGTGGCCGACGAGGCGTCGGTGGTGGCACTGGCCGACCTCGCCGTCAAGCGGTTCGGCCGGCTCGACATCTGGGTCAACAACGCCGGGATCTTTCCCCACACGGGCCCGGTGGTGGACGCCGGCGCCGGTGCTTTCGAGGGCGTGCTCAACGTCAACGTCTCGGGCACGTTCCTCGGCAGCCGGGAGGCGGCCCGGCGGATGCCCGACGGGGGGTCGATCGTCAACCTGGCCTCGATCACCGCCTTCGGCGCCCGGGCCGGGCTCACCGCCTATTCCACGTCCAAGCACGCCATCGTCGGGCTGACCCGCAACCTGGCCAAGGACCTGGCTCCCCGGGGCATCCGCGTCAACGCCGTCGCCCCGGGATTGATCGTCACCCCGGGGCTGCTGTCCGGCTCGGCCGGCGAGACCCGCTCGGCCGCGGCGCTGTCGTCCCGCCCGACCGCGCCCCTCGGCCGGCACGGCGTCCCCGACGACGTCGCCCGGGTCGTGCTGTTCCTCGTCTCCGACCTGGCTGCGTTCGTGTCGGGGGCCACGATCGTGGTGGACGCCGCCGACACCGCCTGAATATAGTGACCGCTAAATAATGCCCTGATCTGAACCGCGCCTCGGGCGCGGACCCCGGGAGGCATGCCAGGATGACCGTCGGACGGCGCATCGGAAACTTCGGCAGCCAGGCGCTGGTCGGCGCCTACGACTTCCACCTCGCCGACCTCGACGAGAACCTCGAGATCCTCGGCCTCGGCCAGCGCTCCATCTGGCCCTACGGCGGCCTCCGCAACGAGGCCGGCGATCTCTACGTGCTCGAGCGCAAGCTCGTCCACCAGATGACCGGCGGGCTGTGGCTGATGTCCGACAAGGACGGCGCCCTCAACCTGGCGCCCAAGGCGGTGCACAGCGCCCGGGGCGAGCTGCGCCGGGAGTTCAGCGCCGATCGCCACATCTACCGCGACCACCTCATGGCCAAGCTCGGCGACCTCGCCCCGGCCGACGAGCAGTCGTTCTCCTTCGACCTCACCGACGACAGGCTGGTGTGGAAGGAGGGCGAGCTCTGCGACCTCGAGGGTCGGGCGTCCGGGCCCGGCCTCGCCTTCTATGGCGCCGGAGACTGGCCGTTCCTCTACATCGCCCGGGCCTTCTGGATGACCGGCACCGTCCTCGGCGATGCCGTGTCGGGGATCATCCTCGTCGACCACGGCTACTGGGAACAGCGGGGCGAGTGGAAGGAGATGCCGTTCTACACCGAGCAGCAGGTGGCCTGGAACGTCTTCTCCAACCGCTACGAGGACGGCACGCACGAGTGGGGCCACATCGTCCGGGGGACGGGCGGCCTGTCGGCCTGCATGGTGGTGGGTGGGAACGGCGTGACCGCCACCAGCGAACTCGACAGCGCTTTCGTGCTCGACGACTCGGACTTCGTGTCGTCGGCCCGCTTCAGCGCCGGCGGCGAAACGTGGGAGTTCACCGCCGAGCCCTCCGACCGCATGACCCACTTCAACAAGGCCCGCTGGGCGGGCTACCGGGCGCAGTCGGGCCGGATGCGCCGGGTCGGCGACGACCGGAAGGTGACCAACGCCTTCGTGTGGCTGGAGTGTTTCGCCGACCGGATCCGGGCCGAGGGGCTGGCCAAGGACTAGCGGGCAGGGTTAGCCGCTCAGCCGAACAGCTGGCCCCGCACGAGGAGGCGCAGCGACTCGACCGTGCGGCGGAACTCGGCGGGGGAGGGGTCGGCGGCCGCGGCCCGGCTGAGGCCGGCGATGAGGGTGGTGCAGGCCTCGGCCACCGCCGCCCGGCGCCGGGCCGGAATGTCACCGCCGGCCGCGGCCAGGGCGACGAAGAAGCGCCGGATCCGGGCCGGCTCGTCGCGCACCGCGTCCAGCTCGGGCGACGACCGCAGGTCGGCGGGGAGGGCGGTCGCGAAACCGGCGATCGTGGGATCGGCCTCGTTGAGGTCGGCGGCGGCCACGAGGACGGCGTCGAGGCGGTCGACGAACGGGGCGCCGTCGGCGGCGGCCCCCGCCGCCGCCTCGAGGGCGCCGAGGACCTCGTCGTAGACGTCGGCGGCCACCGCGGCGTAGAGGTCGGCCTTGCCGGCGAAGTGGTGGTAGAGCACCGGGGGGCTCACGCCGGCCCGGCTCACGATCTCGGCGATGCCGGCACCGGCGAACCCCCGCTCCGAGAACACGGCGCGGGCCGCGGCCAGCAGCGCCGCCCGGGTGCCGCCGGCCCCGGCGCCCGCCGGTCGTCCCCGCCCCCGGGTCTTCGTCGGCCGTGTCGCCGTCATCGCCGCTTCACTGTAGGGACGCCGGCGGCGTTCAGCGGGGAAGGTCCCGGAACGCGACGTCCTTGTCGGCGCGGGGTTCGGCGGGGAGCCCGAGGACCCGTTCGGCGATGATGTTGCGCTGGATCTCGTCGCTGCCGCCGGCGATGCGGTAGCCCGGGGCGCCGAGGACGTGCTCGCTCCAGGCGTAGGCCCCCCACTCGCCGGTGTCGGCCACGAGGCGGGCGCCCAGGATCTCGCCGGCCACGCCGGTCATGCGCCGCATGAGCTCCGTCCAGGCCAGCTTGCCGATCGAGCCTTCCGGGCCGGGGGCGTGGCCGGCCCGGGCGGCGGCGGCGACCCGGCCGGCGGTGAGCCGCAGCAGCGTGGCACCGATGTACACGTCGGCCAGACGCTGGCGGACGACGGGATCCCCCGAGCGGCCGAAGTGCCGGGCCGCCGCCGCCAGCTGCTCGAACGTGCCGCCCGGCCGGCGGCGGGCGGAGCCGGAGTGGCTCCGTTCGAACCCCAGTGTGGCGAGCGCCACGCGCCAGCCGTCGCCGACCGCGCCGAGCCGCAGCCCGTCGGGGATCCGCACGTCGGAGAAGAACACTTCACTGAAGCTGGCCCCGCCGGTCATCTGGCGGATCGGCCGGATGTCGACACCGGGGGCGTCGAGGGGGACGAGAAAGGCGGTGAGGCCCCGGTGCTTCGGCGCGGCGGGGTCGGTGCGGGCGATCAGCTCGCCGTAGGCGGCGTGGGGCGCGCCCGACGTCCACACCTTCTGGCCGTTCACGACCCAGCCGTCGCCGTCGCGCTCCGCCCGGCACGAGAGGTTGGCCAGGTCGCTGCCCGCCCCCGGTTCGCTGAAGAGCTGGCAGGCGAGGACCTCGGCCCGGCGCAGCGGACGGAGGAACCGCGCCGTCTGCTCCGGAGTGCCGAACGTCGCCACCGTCGGGGCCACCAGCCGGACGGTGACGCTGAACAGCTCGGCCCCCGCCGGGGTGACGAAGGCCGCCTCCTCGTCGGCGAAGGCCCGGGCGTACTCGGCGGGCAGGCCGGCGCCGCCCCACTCCGCCGGCCAGTCGATGCCGACGTACCCGGCGTCGTCCTTGGCCTGCTGCCAGGCCCGGTTGGCGGCCAGCATCGCCGCCTCCTCGTCGAAGGAGAGGTTGTGGAACACCGCCACCGAGTCGGATCCTTCGCCCCACCGGAGCTCCTCCGACCCCGACGGGCGGGGCTCGGCGTGCTCCTCCAGCCACCGGCGGGCCGCCTTCCGCCAGGCGTCGAGGTCCGGGAGCGAACGACCGGCCATCGGGCGGTCAGCGGCTGAGGACGGTGCAGGCGCTGACGCCCGGCGCGCCGTACACGTGGGTGAAGCCCACCCGGGGGCGGCCGGGCACCTGGCGGTCTCCGGCCCGGCCCTGCAGCTGGAGCACGACCTCGTACACCTGCCGGAGCCCGGACGCCCCGATCGGTTCGCCGTTGGCCAGGCAGCCGCCGTCGGTGTTGACGGGCAGCGCACCGTCGATCTCGGTCACCCCCCGGGCCAGCCACTCCTCCTGCTCGCCGTCCTTGCACAGCCCGCACTCAGCCAGGTGCATGATCTCCGCGCCCGACTCGGTGTCCTGCACCTGGGCGACCTGCACCTCGTCGGGGCCGATCCCGGCGGCGGCGAAGGCGGCCCGGGCGGCGTCGACGGTGGGGGAGTCGGCGCGCTCGAGAGCCAGCGACGGGCTGTAGACCTCGAACGACCCGAACCGCCTTGTGCGCACCACGGCGGAACGGAGGTGGACGGGCCGGTCGCTGTAGCGGCCCGCGTCGGCGGCCGGGGCCAGGACCAGCGCCACCGCCCCTTCGCCGGGGGAGCAGAACATGTACTGGGTCAGGGGGTGGGCCACCATCGGCGCGGTCAGGATCTCCTCCTCGGAGAGGGGGCGGCGGCGCCAGGCGTTGGGATTGCGGGCCCCGTTGCGGAAGGCCTTGGCCGCCACCCGGGCCAGCGCCGCCGGGCTGATGCCGTGGTCGTGCACGTAGCGCTGCGTCTTCATGCCGAAGAACTGCGTGGTGACCATGAGGCCCGTCTCGCCGTACCAGGGGCCGAGGCCGTAGCTGGCCGGATCGGAGGCGAACGCCCCTCGGGGGTGCTTGTCGAAGCCGACGACCACACCGAGGCGCCCGGCGCCGGAGCGGATGGCGTTCCAGGCGCAGACCAGCGCCGAACCGCCGGTGGCGCAGCCGTTGCGGACGTTGACGAACGGGAGGCCGGTCAGGCCGAGGTCGGCCACCATGGTGTCGGCGTTGCCGGCGTCGTTCGAGCCGCCGAAGGCGAAGTCGACGTCGGTCCAGGCCACCCCGGCGTCGCGCAGCGCCTCCCGCACGGCGTGCACGGCCATCGTCCGCCCCGACAGGCCGTCGTGGCGCCCGAAGGGGTGGATGCCGATGCCGACGACGGCGACGTCGGGCCCGCTCACGACCGGCCACCGTCGCCCGGACCGTCCACCGGCGCGAAGGCGTAGGTCACCCGGTCGCCGAACGGCACGATCACCAGCTCCATGGGTTGGCCGATCCGCAGCCGGGCGGGGTCGGCCACCGTCAGCCGGGCCTCGACCCTCACCTCACCGGGGAGCTCGACGTAGCCGACGCCGTAGGGCTCGAACGCCTCGGGGCCGGCATAGGGCGGCTTCGGTCGGAAGGCCTGCACCGTCCAGGTGTACAGGGTCCCCGCCCGGCCGAGGAGCCGTTCCTCGACCGACACCGACGTGCACGCCGGGCACGACGACTGGGCCGGGAAGCTGATGACGCCGCAGTCGACGCAGCCGCTGCCGAGGAGGTGCGGCTGGTCGGCGGGCCAGGTGAACAGCCCGTCGGCCACGGGTTCGGGGGCGGCGCTCATCGAACGCCGCTCACGACGCCGCCAGGCGGCGGACCGCCTCGATGACGTCGGCCGCCACCGGCAGCGCCTCGAGCCCCGACGCCAGGAACGGTGTCGGCACGTAGCGGGCGCCGAGGCGGACGACCGGCTGCGCCAGGTCGTCGAAGAGCTCTTCTGTGATCGTGGCCGCGATCTCGGCACCGGGGCCGGCGAAGCGGGTGGCGCCGTGGACGACGATGGCCCGTCGGGTGCGGGCCACCGAGGCCAGCACCGTCGGGAAGTCGAGCGGGACCAACGTCCGGAGGTCGATGACCTCGACCGAGATCCCATCCCCGGCCAGCGTGTCGGCCGCGGAGAGCACGCCGGGCATCTGAGCGCCGTAGGACACGAC
>Ga0070741_10013911_pt1 | contig 14075 bp, 7 predicted proteins | sample Coa_R1_4_FD_66440 | JGI IMG/M metagenome (GOLD analysis project Ga0070741, IMG submission 66440) | Surface soil microbial communities from Centralia Pennsylvania, which are recovering from an underground coalmine fire - Coalmine... | ecosystem: Environmental > Terrestrial > Soil > Unclassified ... | reverse complement strand
AAAGTACCGACCGCAAAGTAGGGGATCACCTGGCACGTGAAGAATGTGCAGGCCACCAGCGTGCGCAACCGCCAGCGCGGGCCGAATAACTGCCTCCAACGACCGGCCTGCGAGGTGCGTGCCGGGGTGCCGCGGGGTGGTCGTATGTTCTCGCCGAGCTTTGCGTGGACGACCGCTGCTGCGCGCTCCGGCTGGCCGTGCTTTACGAGCCACACGGGGGACTCCGGCATCGTGAGCCTCAATGGCGTGATCAGCAGACATGGGAGGGCACTGGCCAGCAGCATCCAGCGCCACGCCTCATGGCCGACGACTGTGAGCGCAAAGCCCGATGCATAGGCGCACGCATACCCGCCGGCCCAGGCTATGGAGAGCACTCCCAGTATCCGGCCCCGCAACCGCAGCGGCGCGAATTCGCTCAACAGCGCCTTGCTGACGACGTAATCGGTCCCGAGCAGGTAGCCGATCGCGATCCGCAGCAGCAGGAGCTCCTGACCGCTGCGCGCGGTGTACTGCAGAGCGCAGATCACTGCGGCGATCAGCATGTTGTAAGCGAAGAAGGGTCGGCGACCGAAGCGGTCGGCGGCCGGACCGGTCAACAGAGCGCCGGCAAACAATCCGGCCAGTGAAGCGCCGCCGAGCAGCCCCTGCCACAGCGCTCCCAGGCCGAGCTCGGGGGCGGCCAGGCTCAACGCGATTCCAATGATCCCCAGCCCGAACCCGTCCGCGAAGGCACCACCCGTGCTCGCGATCGCAACTCGCAAGTGAAATGGCCGCAGCGGCGCATCGTCGTAGTCGGTGACCGCCGCGAGTGTCTGCGCATGCCAGCTCATTGCGCGCATCTGCCAGGTATTGTCTGCCCGCGGGCTCGCTCGAGTGTGTCGGCGTCAATCATCGTGATGTCGGATGCATGCACGTCGCGCGGTGCGCAGCTGAGGCGCGCCCGGGCCAACTGGCTGCGACAATCCGGTACGCTCTGCAGCGAAACTGTGCGGCAGCCGTGAGAGCGGCCATGACAGCGATGGGCGGGGATTAGTCTGATCATAAGCCACTGATTTACAATAACTTATGAGAACACGAGCGGCGCGATAAAGCGGCTCATCCAACTTCCCGGCAGCCCGCGCGGCCCATTTGTCATTGACGCGGGGCGGGTTTAGCCTTGCAGGCCGCAGGATCGCAGTCGGCGTGACCGAGTGCAGTTGAGGCCGGCCGGCGGCGAGACGCCCGTCAGTCATCACGAGGAGTTCGATTCATGAATAATTCCAATCGGCTTGCCGCAGGCGTCTGGCTTGCTGCAGGCGTCGCGACTCTGCTCATGTTCGCCTGTTCCAGTCAGAAGGCCCCCGCGGAGCAGGCTGTTGCGGACATCGATACTTCGCTCGGCGCGGTCCACGACACCGCGGCCAAATATTCTCCGGAGATGCTGCAGAACGTCGAGGGCCAGGTCGCGACACTCAAGGGGAATCTGGCCAAGGGGGATTATAAGGAGGTGCTGGCGGCGGCACCGGCGGTAAATACGGCGATCACCAGCCTCAAGCAGGACGCCGACACCAAGCAGGCCGCAGCCGATGCGGCCCTTGCACAGACGAAGCAGCAGTGGCGAACACTGAGCACGGATGTGCCCAAGATGGTGGATGCCATCAAGGCACAGGTCGACACCCTGTCAAAATCCCACAGGTTGCCCAAGGGAGTGACCAAGGCATCCCTCGAGTCGGCGAAGAGTGGCGTGGCAGCGCTTGACTCTCAGTGGACGGACGCCACGAACGCCGTATCCAACGAAGACTATGCGGGCGCAGTGGCCAAGGGCCAGGCGGTCAAGGACAAGGCGACGGACATGATGAAGTCACTGGATATGAAGACCAGCTGACACTGCCGGCGCGGCGGCGCCTGGGCGCCGCCGCGCCGGTTGCGCTGCACAGCGTTAATGTGCCATCTGCTTCGGAATGTTGAGCAGGCTCGCGATGCCGACGACCAGCTCGCGCGGATCCACTGGCTTGCACAGGTGCATCTGATACCCCGCAAGCAGCGCGCGCTGGCGATCCGCCGGGCGCGCGTAAGCAGTGAGGGCGATCGCCATGACACCACGCAGAGTCTCCCGCTCGAGACCGCGGATCTGCCGCATGAGCTGGTAACCGTCCACTTCCGGCATGCCGATATCGCTGACCACGATGTCAACCGGCTCCTTGACGATCCTGTGCAATGCCTCTTCAGCGCTTGCCGCCGGGATCGCGAGGGCTCCGCGGTCCTCGACCAGCCTGCTGACCAGCACGCGCGAGTCGGGTTCATCGTCCACCACGAGCACCTTGACGCCCGACAGGCTCGGTAGATCAACGGCGGCAAAATCGACGTCCGCGAAAGTCGGTCTTGGCTGCCGAACGGTATCGTCATCGGCCCTCGTCGCGGACATCGGTAGCATGACGGTGAATGTGGTGCCCTGGTCCAGCCCGGGACTCTTCACCGACACCGAGCCGCCATGCAACTCCACGAGTTGCTTCACGATCGAGAGTCCGAGGCCCAGACCGCCATGGCGCCGGGTCGTCGATGCATCGGCCTGCCGGAAGCGATCGAAGATAAGATCCAGGAATTCGGGCTTGACGCCGATTCCGGTGTCTTCGACCACGATCTCCACATGCCCATTGACGCGTTTCACCGTCACATCGATCAGGCCTCGAGGCGGGGTGAATTTGACGGCATTGGTCAGCAGATTCCACAGCACCTGCTGCAATCGGCTGGGATCGGCCCGAATGAGCTCCACCCGGCCTTGCACTCGCATGCGCACTCGCAGGCCCTTGGCCTCGGCCGAAGGCCGCACGCTTTCCAGGGCAGCTTCGATCACCTCGTGAGGATCGACAGTCTGAATGTCGAGCTGCACCTTGCCAGAGATGATGCGGCTCATGTCCAGAAGGTCGCCGATGATTTGTGACTGCGCACGAGCGTTGCGCTCGATCGTTTCGAGGCCGCGGGCAAAGTCCGGGCTCTCGCGGCCGACACGACGCAACAACGTCGACCAGCCGAGAATGGCGTTCAATGGCGTGCGCAGCTCATGCGACAGTGTCGCGAGAAACTCGTCCTTCACGCGGCTGAGACGCTCGGCTTCGGTGCGGGCTGCGCGCTCCGCCCGCAGCAGATCCTCGCGATCGAGCTGGGACTGCCGATACTCGGTGATGTCGATACACGAGCCGATGTAGCCGGAGAATGTTCCGACCGGGCCTTCTCTGAGGGGAACGGCGGTATCGATCATCCAACGGGTCTCGCCATCGTGCCGCCGGAGCCGGAATTCGGTCCGGAAGGGCTTGCAGACGTCGAAGCTCTCAACATAGGTACGCAGGTAGCCGGCGAGATCATCCGGATGCACATGCTCGCTCCAGCCGAATCCGAGCTCGTGTTCGAGCGTGCCACCGGTGAAGTCGAGCCACGCCTTGTTGCACCAGGTGCGCGCCCGGCTGGCATCGGACATCCAGATGAGCACCGGGGCCGAGTCGGCCATGAGCCGGAAGCGCTGCTCGCTCGCACGGACCTGCGACTCCGCGCTCTTCTGATGTGTGATGTCGCGTGCGATCTTCGAAGCGCCCACGATCCTGCCGCTGCCATCTCGCACGGGCGAGACCGTAAGCGAGACATACAGGCGGCCCCCATCCTTCCTGACACGAACGGTCTCGTAGTGATCGATCCGCTCGCCGCGCCGGACTTTGGCCAGAATCACCGGCTCCTCGTCGAGCTGCTCCGCCGGAATCAGGATGGTGATCGGCTTCCCGACGGCCTCCTCCGAGGTATAGCCGAACATGCGCTCCGCGCCCTTATTCCACGAGAGAATGACCCCGTTCAGCGTCTTGCTGATGATGGCATCATCGGATGAGGCCACGATGGCCGCGAGGTGCCCCCGCAGGGCTTCCGCGTCGCTGAAGGGGCTGGCACGGGCAATGTCGCCCGCGGGCAGCGGGGCGCCACCGGGAAGTGCAGGTTTCGGATCTGCGGCCGCGGGCTCGGGGTCCTTTCGGTCCGCTCCCAAAATATCGCGCTCGACGTCAGCCATGCCGATGGAGCCGCAGCCGGGAACGGTCCCAATCCTAAGATTGTTGCGATCTAGCAAGATCTGTTCCAAAGCTGGCGGCCAAGGTTCCAGGGCGCCTCTGAGCGCAGAACGGAACAGAATCCGATGAATGATTCTGTAATGCCGCTGTAATTCTGGGCATCGGCGATCAGCGCTATAGTCGCTTTTTTTCCCCACGTGACCTGCGCGGTGTGCCCCGCGGGCACGTGAAACCGCCCTGGTCGACGCCGATCAGGGGTCCGCACTGCGAGGAGTAGCAAGATGAGCGCTGTCATAAAAGAATCCCCGGCGTCCACGCGCGTCGGTCAGTTCCTGGGTACTCCGAAGAAGCTGCTGATTGACGGCCACTGGGTTGCCGCCGCTTCGGGCAAGACGTTCGAGGTCAAGGATCCGGCGACGGCGGCGACGATCGCCCGCGTTGCCGAGGGAGACAAGGCGGACGTGGACCTGGCGGTTCAGGCTGCGCGCCGCGCCTTCGAGTCAGGACCCTGGCCGGCACTGACTCCATCGGAGCGCGGCAAGCTGGTGTGGCGCATCGGCGAGCTGATCGCCAAACATGCCGATGAGCTCGCCGAGCTCGAGTCCCTGGATAACGGCAAGCCGATGGCCGTTGCCCGGATTGCGGATGTTCCCCTGGCAGCGGACATCTTCCAGTACATGGCCGGCTGGAGCACCAAGATCGAAGGCAAGACCATTCCCTTGTCGGTGCTGTACACGCCCGGAGCCCAATACCACTGCTATACGCGTCCGGAGCCCATCGGCGTCGTAGGCCAGATCATTCCGTGGAATTTCCCGTTGCTGATGGCAGCATGGAAGCTCGCACCGGCCCTCGCCACCGGCTGTACTGTCGTGCTGAAGGTGGCCGAGGAAACGCCGCTGTCGGCTCTGCGCCTCGGCGAGCTTCTGCAGGAAGCAGGATTGCCGGATGGTGTGGTCAACATCATCACCGGATATGGGGAGACCGCGGGGGCTGCACTTGCAGCACACCCGGGAGTGGACAAGGTGGCATTCACCGGTTCCACTGAAGTTGGACGTCTCATCGTTCAGGCTGCTGCTCGCGACCTGAAACACGTGTCCCTGGAGCTCGGCGGCAAGTCACCTAACATCATCCTGCGGGATGCCGACCTCGAAACCGCCATCCCGGGCGCCGCGAACGCGATCTTCTTCAATCACGGCCAATGCTGTTGCGCCGGCTCACGCCTGTACGTGCACGAGAGCATCTTCGAGCGGGTGGCCGAGGGCATCGCCGAGCAGGCGCGGGCCATCAAGCTCGGCCCCGGGCGCGACCCGGACAGCCAGATGGGACCCATGGTTTCCGAAATCCAGCAGAGGCGCGTCTGCGGTTACCTCGAGTCGGGAACAAAAGACGGGGCCCGCGCGATCACCGGCGGCAAGGCGCGCGAGGGTTCCGGATACTTCGTCGAGCCGACAGTCTTCGTCGATACGCGACCCGATATGAAGATCGTTCAGGAAGAGATCTTCGGCCCGGTCGTCACCGTGTCCCCGTTCGCCGATGTGAATGATGATCTCGTTCGAGATGCCAACGACACCATCTACGGCCTGGCGGCGGGCATCTGGACGCGTGACGTGAGCAAGGCCCACTCGCTGGCCGCGAGACTTAAGACCGGAACGGTGTGGATCAACTGCTACAACGTATTTGACGCGGCGCTGCCCTTTGGCGGATACAAGCAGTCCGGCTGGGGAAGGGAGATGGGTGAGGCGGTGCTCGACAACTATCTCAACACGAAGGCGGTCACCATCGGATTGTGAGATGACAGCCTCCGCGGGACCCCGCTCCGGCGGGGTCCTTCGCCTGTGTTGGTGTTGGCGCGGGCACGTACGGGATGGACGTGCTTTGCAATCCAGAGTGGCCACTCGGCTTGCTTGAGCCCACAGCCTGCGCTCGCCCGCGGCTGCATGCCCGTCTGCGAACGCAGACAGCTCGAAAATTCTTCCAGCATCGCGGTAGCAACTTGTCGTAAGCTGCTGCCGTGATGACTTAAACCGCGGAGGCGGCGCAGAACGCGCGCACTTCGCCCGGATGGGCGGCCCCCTGGATCAGCCAGGAATGCCCGGTCAGCCCGGTCATCGCAACGGTGTTCGCATTCTCGCGTCGACCGCGTGACTGGCCGACGGAAGCGTTTGGAGCTCACCGATTCGCGGCCCATACAGTCCGGGCGCGCGGGCCTGCTCGATCAATCTGACCGATGTTGGGGGACGGAGGCGGTGTTGACCACTTCTGAGCACGGCAGGACGTTGGCGATGGACCACTCAGGGCGCCCCGCCGCGGCGCCATCGGCAATGGCGCCTCCACCGTACCGGGCGGATATCGACGGGCTGCGAGCAGTGGCCGTATTGAGCGTCATCGGCTTTCATGCTTTCCCGCGAAGCGTTCCCGGTGGATTCGTGGGCGTCGATGTCTTCTTCGTCATCTCGGGATTTCTGATCTCCGGCCTGATCCTGCAGGCGCTGAGCGCCAACCGCTTCTCGTACAGCGCCTTCTACGCCCGCCGGATTCGCCGCATCTTCCCCGCGCTCTTGACAGTCCTCACGGCCGTACTGGTCGGGGGGGTCTTCATGCTGTTTCCGGACGAGCTCCAGGAGCTGAGCAGGCAGGCCCTCGCGAGCGTCGGATTCGCCGCCAATTTTTATTTCTGGAGCCAATCCGGGTACTTCGACAGCTCGGCGCCGCTCAAGCCGCTGCTGCACCTGTGGTCCCTGGGCATCGAAGAGCAGTTCTACATCGTATGGCCGATGCTGCTGGTGTGCCTTTACCGCCGCGCGCGCCAGCTCAAGACCATCGTCGGTGTTCTCGCGCTCGCCTCCTTTCTGTGGAACGTGGCGAGCGTTGCCACCTCGGCGCAGAGTGCCTTCTTTCTGCCGCTGGCCCGCTTCTGGGAGCTGCTGCTGGGGGCGTTGCTCGCGATTCAGGCGACGGAGACTCTCTCGCCTGGCGCCATAGTGCCGTACGAGTTGGCACACGTCGCGGGCGGCCCGCGCGCGGCGGCATCCGTCACGCTCACGGGGCGCAGTGACGCTCGCCGCCCGAGCGTTGTGAAAAGCGACCTGCTGTGCATCGCAGGATTGCTGCTCATTGGCGCAACCGTGCTGCGGCTGACCGAACACCAGCAGTTTCCGGGGTGGTGGGCATTACTGCCCGCGCTCGGCGCCGCGCTGGTGATTGCCGGCGGACGAAGCCGGGTGGGCCGTCTTCTCCTGGCAAATCGGCCCATGACTCTCATCGGCCTCATCAGCTACCCGCTATATCTCTGGCACTGGGTGTTGCTGTCCGCGGTCCAGTACGTCTCTTACCAGAATGCCTCGCATGCACTACGTCTGGCTGCGATCGCCGCAAGCTTCGTGCTTGCATGGCTGACCTACCTGCTGATCGAGACACCAATCCGCTCCGGCAGACGGCTGGGAACGATGGTTCCGGCACTCGCCGCCTCAGCGGCGCTCGTCGCCGCAGTGTCCATTGCGATTGATGCGAGTGACGGCGTAGCCATGCGTTATCCGCCTCCGGTGCGCAAGTTGGCCACGTATCGATACGATGCGCACCGTGCATACCGTGAGGACCTGTGTCAGCTCAATGGTGATCAAGCCTTCACGGAGCTCGATCCGCGATGTGTCGATCCGGCGGACGCGGCCACCAGGCTGGTCGTCCTTTGGGGTGACTCGCACGCCTCTTCGCTATACCAGGGCCTGCGAGCGGCGCAGGTTCGGCGCGGGGACTTCCGGATTGCACAGTTCGCTGCCAGCGGTTGCCCGCCTCTGCTCGGCGTGCGCGTCGGGCCTCGACGCGACTGCAAGGAATTCAGCGCAGAAGCCTTTCAACGCATTCAGCTCCTGCAGCCGGACACGGTCGTGATGGGAGGCGCCTGGTATTCGTATGCGACGCGCGCGCATGACGGCGCAGACGAGCTGCGCGCCCTGCGAGAGACGATCGACAAGCTCATCGGCGCCGGAGTCAGGCGCGTTGTGGTGTTCGGGGATCTCCCCGTCTGGAAGATCCATCAGCCGAACGTGGCCGTGAAGCTCTGGGAGCAATCGCACAGCCTGCCAGGGCGCACGTACGACTCCTTCGACAGAGGGTCGGCCGCGTTTGATTCACAGGTCTCTGCGGTGGTCTTGCAGACCTCCGCGGTATTTGTCTCGCCGGTGGAATCACTGTGCAACGAAGAAGGCTGCCTGCTCAATGCCGACCCCGCCCATCCTGTGCCTGTCACCTGGGATTTCGCGCACCTGACGGATGCCGGCTCACGTCTGCTGATCGACCTGAACGCAGCCAAGATCTTCGGAACTGACAATGAAGGCTGGCGCGCGGGGGACGCGGAGTCCGCGCCGACGGCTGGAGTCCGTTAGGCGCCCCCATATAGGGGGGCGTATCGCGCGCGCAGCACGCTCTTCTGTATCTTGCCCATCGCATTTCTCGGCAGCTCCTCGACCAGCACGATCCGCTTCGGAACCTTGTAGCGAGCCAGTCGTGGGCGCACCAGATCGATCAGCTGTGCCTCGCTCAGCGCGGCGCCGCGCTCCAGCACTACCGCAGCGGTGACGCCTTCGCCGAGATCCGGATGCGGCACACCGAACACGGCACTTTCCAGAACACCTCGCACCGAGTCGAGCTCGGACTCGACCTCCTTCGGATACACATTGTATCCACCGCTGATCACCAGATCCTTGGCTCGCCCGACGATGTAGACGTAGCCATCGCGATCGATTCGTGCGAGATCACCGGTCTTGAACCACCCGTCGGCCGTGAACTCGCTGCGCGTCTTTTGCTCATCCCGCCAGTAGCCGGCACAGACATTCGGACCCTTGACCTCGAGGGTCCCGATCGTATCCGCACCCGCGGCCACCATCTCGCCGTTGGCCCCCCTGACTCGCACCAGAACTCCGGGTAGCGGCAATCCCACCGAGCCCGGTACGCGCATGCCTTCGTAAGGATTCGAGGCATTCATCAGTGTTTCAGTGAGACCGTAACGCTCGAGGATCCGGTGGCCCGTGCGCTGAAGGAATGCATGGTGAGTCTCGGGGAGCAGAGGCGCTGAGCCGGATATGAAAAGACGCATGTGTGCGGTCGTCTCCCGGCGCAGCCCGCGCTCCTGAAGCAAGCGCGTGTAGTGCGTGGGCACGCCCATGTAGACCGTGGCGTGGGCCAAATTCGCCAGAATCAGGTCGCAGGAGAACCGCGGCAGGAGAACGATCGATGCAACAGAGGCCAGCACTGTGTTGATCGCCACGAACAGGCCGTGTACGTGGAACAACGGCAGGGCATGCAGCAGCACATCGTCCTGCGTGAAACACCAGGTATCCGCCAGCGCCCTCGCATTGGAGGCCAGATTGCCACGAGTCAGAATGGCGCCTTTGGATCGGCCCGTCGTACCTGAGGTGTAAATGATTGCAGCGGGCGCGCGCGGATCCGGTGTTGTAGAGGGGGAATCATTCGGGCCCATCTGCTGCGCGATTTGCGCAAGCGTCCCCTCGCCTTCTGCGCCGAGCGTCTCGATCCGGTCGGTGCCGGGGCGCATGCCCGCGGCCTGCAGGGCGCCGCTCTCGGCTGGATCCACCACTACCAGGGCAGGACCTGCGTCGGCCAGAAAATACTCCACCTCATTCGGTGAGCTGGCCACATTGATCGGCACGAAGACGGCGCCGGCGCGCAGGCAGGCAATGTAGAGCACGACTGCTTCGGCGGACTTGTCCACCCGCACCGCGACCCGATCGCCCGATGCGACCCCCAGCCGAGCGAGCGCGGCGGCGAAGCGGCCGGACTGCTCGTGCAGCTGCGCATAGCTGATCTGCCGACCCGAGGGTGTACTGAGAAACGGCCGGAGAGGATGTTCGCGCGCCGCGCGCTCAATCCATTGAGCCGGGTCGGTTTCGGGTGCGGATGGATTTATGTTCATAGGCGAACGTGGCGGCATGATGCCATGGAGAGCTGAGTCCGTTCACGTCGACAGGCTCGGATGTTATGTCCAGCCGGTCGGGCTCACTGGGCCGGCCGGCGCCTTTTTCGTGACACAGTTAACCAACTCTCCGGCCGCGTCCGAGCGGCTGAGCGGTAGGCTTGCATCCGCGGGAGCCGACCGTCCAGGCTCGTGAGGACCACGGAAATGCGACCCCTCGAGCGTGCACTCCTCATCAGCAGCTGCCTGCTGATTCTGCTCTCAGCCTGTGACGCCGGCATCTCCGAGAGTAGCTCCGGCGTCTCTGGCACGCAGAGCAGCGATGCCGGCGGCTCTAGCGGCTCCGGCGGCGGGGGCTCGACGACCGGCGGTCTCGGCGGTTCGCCGGCCGGTCCCAGCGGCAGCAAGGATACGGTTACTGCAACCGCCTCGGTTGGCGGGACGCTGTCCGTCGCGGTCGGTTCGAGCGAGACCATCAGCGTGATCTTCAACTCGAGCGATGGCCGCCCGATCCGTGGCCTGGCGATCTCGGATACCACATTGCCGGCGGGCTGGAGCGGAATCGACGATTATAGCTGCACCCAGGTCGGCTCCGGCAGCAGCTGCATCGTCAATCTGACCTACAGCCCGACCGCGGTCGCGACCGGCACGCTCGACCTCAACTATATCTACATCGATAACTCGAATGACGCCCAGACTCCCGGAGCGACGGTGGTCATTCCATATGCCGCGACGTCCAACAACAATGTCATCGCATCAGCTGCCCCCACCGGCGAGATCAGCGCCAGTCTGAATGCAGGCGCAGCCACCGTCGTCATCAATTTCACGACCGATGACGGCAATGCCGCCACGGCGCTCTCTGTCATCAGTGATTTGACGGCTTTGCCGACCGGTTGGACGGCAGGCAGCGCGTCCTTTTCCTGCGCCATCGTCAGTACGGGAAGCGGCTGTCAGCTGCTGCTCAACTACACGCCAAACTCGGTTGCCAACGGGACGCTCGTTCTGGCCTACACGTACATCGATGATGGCGGAGCGAGCCGCAGCAGTAGCCTCAACATCCCGTACTCCACGACCACAGCCGGCAACGTACTCGCTACGTGGGCCCCCGGCGGTCAGATCAACGCCATTCAGAAAACCGGTCAGCAGGGAGTCACCATCACCTTCACGACCGACGATGCCAGGCCGGCGAGCAGTCTGCAGTTGCAGACGAGCCTGAAGTCGCTCCCGGCGGGGTGGAGCAGCAAATCGTCCGCGCTGAGCTGTGGCAGCGTCAGTACCGGAAACGGCTGTCAGTTGACGCTCACGTACGCCCCCGTCACCCCTGGCCGCGGCACGCTGGTTCTGCTTTACGATTACATCGACGCCACAGGCACCTATAGCGTGGGTTCGGTGAACGTACCGTATGCGTCGACGACCAACGACAATGTGGTCGGCACAGCGGCTCCTTCCGGACAGATCAACGCGATCGTAGGCATGGGAAGCCAGCCCGTTTCGGTGACGTTCACGACCGACGACGCCCGCCCCGCCACTGCGTTACAGCTCACGAGCGATCTCACTGCATTACCTGGCGGCTGGAGCAGCCTGGCGAGCTCATTCGGATGCAGCGGGTTGGCCAGTGGCAGCGGGTGTCAGCTGGCACTGATGTATACGCCCGCCGCTGCCGGCACCGGCACACTCGCCTTGACGTATTCGTACATCAACAATGCCGGGCAGGCAAAGACCGGCGCGGTGGACATTCCTTACCGGTCGACCACCGATGACAACGTCGTGGCAACGCCGAGCACGAATCCGCTCTCGTTGCCCGCCGGGAGCTCCGCTCCCATTACAGTGACCTTCACCACCGATGACGGCAATCCGGCGACGGCCCTCGCCATCACATCGGGATTGAGCGCCCTGCCGGCAGGGTGGACCAGTACGTCGGGCGCGTTCACCTGTGCGACGCTGAGCATCGGCACTTCCTGCCAGCTTGCTCTAACCTACGCTCCGACGATGCCCGACATGGGTACCCTGAGTTTGGGCTTCAGCTACACGAACAACGCCGGAATGCTGAAGAGCGGGACGGTCTCGATAAGCTACACAGCGACGCCGTAACGGGCTCGCTTCAAGCTAGGTGGCCGCCACCCGCCACATATCCACGCCCGAGAACTTCAGCAGCATGCAGCGGGAGTTGATGCTCGGCCCGAACTGCACCCACTCGGGACTGGTCTCCTCGTCGCGCAGATAGAACCGGTCACCCGCAGCTTCCAGTGGAATGACACCGTCGAGCCACAGGCGCCCCTTGCGTATGACTACGCGCATGCTGCCGATCCAGGGGCTCTCGTTTCGATAGTGGCCCACATAGCTGTCCCAGAGGGCCGGATAACTGAATTTGCGCGGGCCCTCATATGCGCTGCCGGCAAACCACTCGCCGCCCCACGACACTTCCACCACCGCGCTCTTCGGATCCTTCTCGTTCTTGCGGGCGAAGACCAGCGGGAAGTGTGCGAAGTCGGGATGGCGGACGATGAATCGATCTGCTTCACCGGTCGGCTCCAGGGAAATGCGCTCGCTGCCCTGTTCCAGCGCCCAGCCGCCATCGACGCTGCTGACGCTCAGCTTGCGGCGACCGGAAGGGTCCTCATACACGCCCGCGTAGCCGCCGGCGGTGCGATCCCGGTGCAGAATCTCGGGCACGGCGACCTCTGCGACATTCTTGCGAAGCTTCGTCGCGCGCATGAGCAGCGCTGCGAACTGCACCACGGGTGTGGGACGATAGTTCTGCATCGCATTGATCGATGCGAAGGCGCCTACCCCCTGATCGAGGTCGACGATGATGGCGGACATGAATGAAACCATTCCGCCCGTGTGTCGTACGACAGTGTTGCCCTCCAGCCGATCGACGGCGATGCCATAACCATAATGCGCGGTAGGCCCGAACTCATCCGCCGCGATGTGCGGCTGACAGAAGAGCGCAAAGCTCTCCTTCGAGACGAGCCTGCCATTCGGACCCGCGCCATGATTGGCCAGCATGCGGATGTAAGATCCCATGTCACGTGCGGTCGAGGCGACGCAGCCCGCCCCGCTGGTCTCGATGAGTCCAGGCGCCTCGGACAACGGCATGCTCGGCGAATCCGGCCGGTCGTTCTGGAGCGCGCAGTAGCTCTTGACCGTGCGCTCGCGCACGTCCAGCGTGATCGCAGGCTCTGTCTGGGTCATGCCGAGCGGCTCGAGAATGCGCTTGCGGATCGCTTGCGGCAGCTCGCGTCCATCGAGCGTCCAGACGAGATGACCGAGCAGGGTAAAGGCCATGTTGTTGTAATGGAAATGCTCCCCGGGTGCATAAGCCGCGCGATGACGATCCGCCGGGTCGGAGAGAAAGACGTCCGCATTTCCGGGCAGGCCCGAGCCGTGGGTGAGCAGATGATGGGTGGTGATGGGTGCGAATCTGGATTCGACCCGGAACCAGGGAAGGTAGTCCACGACCGGCTTGTGCAGATCGAGCTTGCCTTCATCGTGCAGCTGCAACAGACACAGGGCGACGAACGACTTGCTGATCGAGCCGATCTCGAACAGCTCATCGGTGCGCACCGGGCGACTGCGCTCGAGGTCGCCGAAACCATACGCGGCCACCCTCTGGATGCCATCCCGGTCCGCCAGAACGAGTGTCATGCCCGGGGATCGCAACTCGCGCATGTATTGCTCGATGAACTGATCCAGCCGCGCGTTCACTTGCGGATCGGACCCACCGTGATCGGGAGGCGTGCCGGCCACCGTGAAACGGCCGGTGGCCGCTACGGCCGTAGCGGTGAGACCGCTCGCCAGCAACTGTCTGCGATTGAAAAGCATTGATGTCCCCCAACGGTCTTTCCGCGTGGCCCGGCGTAAGAACGCGACAATATAGACGCAAGCGTCGCGGTGCACCATGGTCACCACTACTGGCGCGCTCGTGTGGCCGCAAACCGTGCGGGAGCCGTAGACTGTGCGCCACCCTGGAGGCGCGATTGATCGTTCACCTGATTGATGGCACGTACGAGCTGTTCCGCCATTTCTACGGCCTGCGCCGCTTCAACAAGGGACAAGACCGGCCATTCGGTGCGGTCAACGGGGTGCTGCACACGATCTTGCAGATGATCGAGGAA
>Ga0070741_10013910_pt1 | contig 14076 bp, 15 predicted proteins | sample Coa_R1_4_FD_66440 | JGI IMG/M metagenome (GOLD analysis project Ga0070741, IMG submission 66440) | Surface soil microbial communities from Centralia Pennsylvania, which are recovering from an underground coalmine fire - Coalmine... | ecosystem: Environmental > Terrestrial > Soil > Unclassified ... | reverse complement strand
GGCTTTTTATATCCGCTCGTGGGTACCATGCGCACCATGCCGGGGTTACCGACGCGCCCGGTGTTTTATGATGTAGATTTGGATTTGAATACCGGCAAGGTGGTCGGACTGTTTTAACCGCGCTTGAATGTGCTCGCAGGAGGCATGATCATTAACAGAAAATTGTGGCTCATCCTGATTCCAATTGTCCTCATCCTCCTATTGGTGGGTGGATATGTGGCGCTGTACTATTTTATCCCCGAAGTCCAACCGTGCGCGCTGCTCTCACGCGTCCTCCCACCGTCGCTGCTTCCGCCTAACCCGAATGTCCATGATTTGGCATTCTCTCCCTTGCCCGGCGCACGTGCCATTACGGGGGAATATGCCTGCTCGGGCTATCGCATCGAAGTCCCCGACAATTGGAACGGCGACCTCATTGTGTACGCGCATGGCTTTCGCGGTGGCGCGGCACAACTCACCGTGACCAATCTGCCTGTGCGCCAGGAAGCGATTCGTCAGGGCTATGCGTGGGCTGCCTCCAGCTATCGCGCCAACGGCTATAATCCGCTCGATGGAATTGAAGACACGCGGCTGATGATTGAACGCTTCAAGCAAACTGTCGGCGTGCCAAAACAAATTTTTATTTATGGCACTTCAATGGGCGGACACGTCACTGTCGGCTCGCTCGAAAAGTACGGCGGGGAGATTTACGCGGGCGGGGTTGCCGAATGCGGCGCGGTTGGCGGCGCGGCGCAAATTGATTATCTCCTCGCCGCCAATACGCTCGCCGATTATATCGCAGGCACGGATATGTTTGCGCCGCAAAACAAGGGGCTGCAAGCACAAACCGCGCTCCTCGATGACAAGATTTATCCTACGTTTGGCAGCACGCCCACCTTTCAATACAGCGAGGATGAGTTATTCGGTGGCAATGATCCTGCTCCGCCGCTGACGCTGACCGAAAAAGGAAAGGCGTTTCGAGATGGGGACATTTATCTGGGCGGCGGGCATCGTCCCTTTGCGGAAGAAGGTTTTGCTGGCTCGTACGAATTTCTCCTCTACGCACCGCGCGCTATCTATGCGCTCGTACCGAGTCTCGTCGCCGTTGGTACAAACCAAAATACCCAATATCAAATTGACCCGGGCTTTGGTTACACCGCCGAAGAATTAAACGCGAACATTCGCCGCGTCGCCGCCGACCCCGTCGAGCGCGCCAAGTACGCCTTCACCGGCAATCTCCGCGTTCCGCTCTTGACGATTCACGATACGGGCGATGCTTTTGTCCCTATCTATAATGAACAGGTGCTTCGCAAATTGGTGAACGATGCGGGCAATGGCAACAAGCTCGTGCAGCGTGCAATTCGTCGCTTCTTGCACTGCGATTTTTCAATTCAAGAACGCAACCGCGCCTTTAACGATATGCTGAACTGGGTCAAAAACGGCGTCAAGCCAGAAGGGGAAGACCTGTCGGGGTCTCTGCTAAATGCGGGATTGCAATGGACAGACCCATTGCGGACCGATGATCCGGGGCATCCGTAATTTATTTCAATTCCATTTTATTTCCTCGTCCAATCTTCTATTTGGAGTTTTGGCACTCGCGTAAACTCTCTAAGATTGTTCGTGACGAGGACAACATTCAAACTGACCGCGTGCGCGGCGATAAGCAAATCCATTGAGCCAATGGGTGTGCCTTTGCGTTCTAAATCCGCGCGGATTTGCCCATAAGCAATAGCGGCTTCAGAGCCAAATTCGGCAATGGCTAACGGTAGCAAAAATTGCTCTAAGGCTTCAAGATTTTGTTCAGGATTCTGGCTCTTGTAAACCCCGTGATACAATTCAGCGACAGTAACGGAAGAGATACCAGCATCGCCAACGCGTAGACTTGTCAGCCGTTTCATAACACTGGTGGGCTGCCTACGAATTAGCTCGATGCAGATATTGGTATCAAGCAAGTATTTCATTAGAATGCTACTTTACGGGCTTGGGTAGAAGGCTGTTCGCGCTCAACCATAAAATCATCTGAAAACATGGACAAGCTCGCTTTGAGCAAGTCCCATGAAGCATGGAACGGCAGTAAGATCACTGCATCTCCCATTTTCTTTATATAAACACGGTCTCCCCGAAATCGAAATTGTTTTGGCAGACGGACCGCTTGACTAGACCCGTTTTGAAATAATTTGGCAGTTTCCATTATCGCTCCTATTGCAAAATATATACAAACAGTATATATAAAAGTTGACCGTTGTCAACTTTAGCCGAGCACTGGGGAATTTCAAATGCAAAAACGACGTTTTGGACGCACCGGACACGAAAGCACTGTCGCTATCTTTGGCGGCGCAGCGCTATGGGACGCTTCCCAAGCCGACGCCGACCGCGCCATAGAAGAAATCATCAAAGCAGGCGTCAATCACATTGACATCGCGCCGTCGTACGGCAAAGCCGAAGTCTTGGTCGGTCCGTGGATGCCACGCATCCGCCAAGATTTTTTTCTCGGCTGTAAAACGCTCCAACGGACGCATGCAGGCGCGTGGGAAGAATTCCAGCGTTCCCTCGAACGCTTACGCACTGACCATTTTGATCTCTATCAAATCCACTCCATTACGAAAATGGAGGAATTGGATCAGGTGCTTGCTCCTGGCGGCACTCTGGATGCCATTCTCGATGCCCGGGAGCAGAGATTGGTAAAATATATTGGCATCACAGGACACGGCAACGATTCGCCCGCGATTTTTCTGGAAGCACTGCGCCGTTTCGATTTTGATTCCGTTTTATTTCCCATCAATTTCGTCCAATACGCCATTCCCGAATATCGCCGCAGCGCCGAAGCATTACTCCAAGAATGTCGCAAACGCGATATAGGCACAATGATTATCAAAGCGGTGGGCAAGGGCTTGTGGCATGACCGTCCGCATACGCATACTACGTGGTACGAACCCTTTGACGATCCCGCGCACATTCAAGCAGGTGTGAATTTTGCCCTATCGCAGGATGTAACGGGGCTTTGTACCGCAGGCGACCTCAAAATCTTGCCACACTTTTTGAAAGCGTGTGAAAACTTTACGCCGCTGGACACTGCCGCGCAAGAGGCGTTGATTTCTACCGCCGGTCAATACGAATCGGTGTTTGTGCCGGGCGCAGGCGGATTAATGTGAATAATAATGGGATTGTAGTAACGTGCGATGTGTGATGGAATACTTGGCACATCGCGTTATTCGTTCGGTGGCTCCGCAAGCCACGTTTCGAGCGATGCTTCGATCAAGGAGACGAATTCTTTCGCGCGGTTCAACCAGTATTCTGCATCGTCACGATTAAATTCAACCTGCCAATGATAATCCGCTTGAATACGTACTTTGCGGGCGCGCCCCATCAGTCCTTTGAATGATTCGGGGATCAAGCCCTTGCGGATAAAGTGGAGCGTAAGTAACGTTTCCGTGCCAGTATGCGATTGCGCGACCAGCCCTTTGGACGCGAACGCGGCATCGGCTGCATACAAGGCAGCATAGCACGCCGTCGAAATTGTTGTATTGTAATTCTCCGATTCAAAAATCAGTTGCGCCGTCTTTAAATTTTTCAGCGCTTTACTGATCAGTACCCTCGCAACGGTTGGGCGGTCAATGTCTTGTTGTGGCACAGGCGCTCCTTGAATCACGATTCCGTGATCGGCAACATTGTAAAATAGAGGGGATTTTCCTAATTCGCGCTGGAGCTCATCCGCGCGGTACACTAAAAGATGAATCGGCAACAGTTCCACACCCGGCTCATCAGCGAAATCTTTCAGTGCCGCTTCCTGTTCAGGCGTCACATCATCGTACACTAACAAGAGGTCAATATCCGAGCGACGATTGGCTTGACCGCGCGCTTTCGAGCCATACAGAATCAAGCTCTTGATTTCTCCGTTCGGCAAAATAGCGCGCAACCGCTTCCGCAGCCGATTGACCTTATTGGACTCGCGGAGAGACAAGCCCGGATAGCGAGAGGTTCGTTTCTTGGCACGTGAAACAGTTTTCGTCTTTAGCATTTCACAATAATTATAGCATCACTCAGAGGCTCACCATGACCGCAACCATCATTGACGGCAAAGCCACCGCCGAAACCGTAAAAAATCAAGTCAAAGACGGCGTCGAATATCTCAAAACCGAGTACAACATCATTCCCGGTCTTGCGACTGTCCTCGTCGGCGAACGCCCCGACTCGAAAGTCTATGTTGCAAACAAACAAAAAGCCTGTCAGGAACTTGGCATGAATTCCATCGGGCGGCAGTTCAACGCCAACATTTCCCAAGCGGAACTTCTCGATGTGGTGCAGACGCTCGCGCGCGATTCGAGTGTTCACGGCATCCTCGTCCAGCTCCCCTTGCCCGACCACATTGACGCCGAGACCATCCTCAACGCGATTCCCATTGAAAAAGATGTAGATGGCTTTTCGCCAATTAATGTGGGACGCTTGGCGATGAAAAACCGCGAACCGATGTTTGTCCCCTGCACGCCACGCGGCTGCATTTATCTCCTTGATCAATACAGGACGAAGATCGAAGGCGCGCGGGCAGTCGTATTAGGACGCTCTAATATCGTGGGTCTGCCTACCGCGTTCCTCCTCTTGCACCGCAACGCGACCATTACGATTTGTCACTCGCGCACGCGCGACCTGCCCGACATTACACGTCAGGCGGATATTCTCGTTGCCGCGATTGGCAAACCGTGTTATGTGCAGGCGGATTGGGTCAAACCCGGCGCGACGGTCATTGATGTGGGCATTAACGAAATTCCTGATGCGACCAAAAAATCCGGTAAACGTCTCGTCGGCGACGTGGATTTCGAGGCAGTGAAAGAGGTCGCAGGCGCAATTTCGCCCGTGCCCGGCGGAGTCGGGCCCATGACCATCGCCATGCTGATGCAAAATACGCTCACGGCGGCACAGCGCGCAGCAGGTTTGATAAAATAAGGCACGGATGAGTCGTCGGACTCATCCGTTTTCATTTCCCCGCAGTATTTAGCGTGGCTTAATCACCTCCCAATCCCTTTGAAATAAACTAATTGAAACTTTTTTTCCAAATCTCCGTGTAATAGGGTAGAGAGCCATGTCATTATTCGTTGCTAATCGGAAACCGTCTTTTTTACAGGCGCTTGCATCCAGCCTCGGAACCTTGCGCGGGCAATGGCAGTCCACTCCCGCCTTGACGATTGACGCTGTGCCGTTAGCAGACAGTGACGCCGAACTCGTCAAAAATCATCTCGCGGGCGACCCGCGCGCCTTTGCCGAATTGGTCAAACGCTACACCCGCGCGATTTACAACGTCACCTATCGCTTTACCGCCGACGCGCAAGAAGCGGAAAATCTCACACAAGAAACCTTCCTGCGCGCATGGAACGCCCTGCCGCATATAGCGCTCGATAAGCCGCTCAAACCTTACTTGGTCAAAATTGCCGTAAATTTGTGTCGGGATTGGGCGGAAAAGAAAAATATCGCACAAGTGGACTCGCTCGAGGCGGTGCAGGATGAGCCGATGAGCGATGACGGCGATCCACTGCGAACGGTCAGCGATGAAGAATTACGAGAGCGAGTGCGGGCGAAACTGAATGGTCTGCCGCCGCTGTATCGCACCGTCATTACCTTGCGCTACAACGAAGAGCTCTCGTATGAAGAAATGGCAACGGCGCTCGATTTACCTGTAAACACCGTCCGTACCCATCTCCATCGGGCCAAGGCGCGACTGCGCGAACTGTTGGAAACGGACTGAACGGCGAGTGATGAACATGCGACACCTAACACAATCCGAAATTGAATCATGGGTTGAGAACGCGAACGTCTCACGTGCCGCGCGGGAGCATGTTGCTATCTGCGGTCAATGCCAACAGCACGTCGCGCAAGCGCAGCGCATCGAAGCGGCATTGTTTAGCATCGCCCGCGCGGAACCTGCTTCGGATTTGTCCGCGCGTATCATCGCCCAACTCCCACGCGCGGCGTCCCATCCCATGTCGCACCGCAATCCGTGGCTTGGCACCGCTATGCTGATTGCCGCGCTCATCGGTTTGTTGCTCGCATATCAGACGGTGCTGGACTTGAGCACCAATGGCGCATTTGAATTGGTGTCGTATTACACCGCGCAGCCCGAGATTGTGACAATGTATCCGAACGAAGCCATCGGCACACTTTCCGCCGCAGTTCCTTGGGCGACGGTCGCGGGAGTCTTGGTTGTCATGGCGCTTGCATTACTGCTGATGATTCGCTGGACGAGCGATGCATCCACCCAAGTCGCACCGTCGGCGAGTCGTCACGCCTAGTTTGATTGTTATGTTGGAAGCTTCTTTGTGGAACCGTTTTTTAGAATGGCTAAGTCGCAATATCACTTGGCAGCGAGTAGTCGCGGGCATTGCGCTGTGTCTCTTGCTGGCAGGTGTGTTTGCGCTCGGCGCAGCGTTCGGCAGACGACGCATCCTGCAAAATCTGCCGTTGGGTCAAAACAATCCGCCGAGTCTTCCCGGCAATGATCAATCTCGCCCGCCCGTGCGCGGAACGTTCGGCGCGATTAATTCCATTGACGGCGATACGATTCAGCTGCGCGATCCGCGCAGTGGGCGCACGTGGCTCGTACGTACGGGGAACAATACAATCATTGAGTTCGGTCCGCGCCGCCGTATTCCCCTTAAACAATTGCGCGTCGGACAGCGCGTGTTTGTCGTAGGAATACCAAATTCCGATTCATTCGATGCGCGGTTTATTGGTGTTGTGTTGGGACAGCAGCAAAAATATGTAATGCCGCCGCAGCCTGTGATCTGTACAGACTGTAGCGATTAAGTTTCGACAAGACCTTCGAGGGTTGCTTCGCAGTTTGTCGCAAAAACCTCGAAGGTCTAATACATAAAGTTAAGAAACATGCTCCGCATCGTACATTCATGGAGGTTTGTATGACCAAGGCACGTCTAGCAGGTTTAGGTTTTGGAATACTTTTGATTGTTGCCGCGTTCGGCATCGTTCTGTGGCAGGGAATGAACATGCCCGCGACAGGCGTCGCCCTGGCGCAAGGTGGGACGACACCCACTCCGAGCGCGACGACCACAACCACGCCGCTGCCGCAAACGCAGCAAGCGCCCATCGGCGATACCTTTTGGGGAATTCTCGCGGGCAAACTCAACGTCAGCGTAGATACCTTGAAATCGCAAGCGGTTGCGGCACGTCAGCAGATGATTGATCAGGCAGTGACGGATGGACGCATCACCCAAGCGCAAGCCGATGCAATCAAATCACGCATCACGTCCGACAATATCATTGCGCCGATTCGTTTGCCCGGCGCGGGTGGGCAGCTCAATCCGCAGAATCCAAATGGTCTCGGCCCGTTGGGTCGGCGCTTCGGCTTTGGCAATCGCTTGCCGGGTGGCGGTTTGGGATTTGGTGCGCTCGGTTTCAATCTGCAAGACTTGGACGCCGTTGCCAGATCCTTGAACATGGATTCCAAGACGCTTGTCCAACAGCTCGCGCAGGGCAAGACCCTCGCTGACATCGCGCAAGCGCAGAACGTGGACCAATCGGTAGTCAAGCAGGCGATCATCAATGCGCGCACCGCCAACATTGATCAACTGCTCTCGCTCGGTTTGATTTCGCAAGTGCAAGCGGATGCGCTCAAGGCGCAGCTCACTCCCGATAACATTGACCTCACGCGCCCGTTGTTCTTCCGCAACCGCACGACCGGCGGCACATCGGAACTCGAGCCAAACTTTGGCTTTGGTCAACCATTCGGCGGACCATCCAACGGCGGTCTCGTCATTCCGCCCGCCAACATCCAAACACAATAAACTCTAAAAACCTGCGAGGGTCTCGTGCGACAAACTTGGTCGCTGACCGCGCAGGTTTCACAAACCTAAATCCAGATTGCTTCAATAGGGCAAGCTGAACTATCCCAGTCAGCTTGCCTTTATATTTCCACTCCATTTCCGTTTTCCATCGCACTCCGTCCAAATCTGCATTTCTTTCGTGGTTTTCGCGCCCTTTCCTGACTTTCGTGATCCATATGCTCTCGCTTGCCATTGACAACCCCATTTCCCGTGCTATAATCTGGTCTAGACCTCTAGGGCAGAGAAACATGCGCCTCGATAAAACCAGTCCTGTTCCCCTTTACTACCAGCTCGCCGAAATGCTTCGCGAGCGCATCGAATCCGGCGCTCTGAAACCCGGCGACCAGCTCCCCTCCGAACGAGAATTGGGGGAACAACATGGGATTAGCCGCATGACCGTGCGTCAGGCGATTACCTATCTCGCCCAAAAAGGCACTCTGATTATTCGCCCCGGTGTCGGCACCTTCGTCGCTGAACCCAAGCTCACCTATGACGCACTGCACCTGCTCGGCTTTACCGAAGAAATGATGGCGCAGGGCAGGGTGGTGTCCTCCCGCGTCTTGGAGCAAGAAATTGTCACGCCGCCCGCTGCCATTGGGGCGAAATTGGGTCTTGTCCCGAATGCCAAAACCGTCAAAATCGTGCGTCTCCGTCTCGAAGGCGAAACGCCGCTCTTGCTCGAAACCATTCACATCTCCGCCGCCCTCTGTCCGCGCCTCGAAAAGCAAGACCTCGCACGCAATTCGCTCTACAGTCTTTTGGAAAATAAATACGACATTGTTTTGAAACGCGCGCGCCAGACTTTTGAAGCGACGACGGCGAATGAATACGAATCCAATCTCTTTGGCATCGAATTGAACACGCCCATGATTTTGCTCGACGGCGTGACGTTCAGCACCGACGATATTCCCGTCGAATGTTTCAAAGCGGTCTATCGCGGCGACCGTTTCAAATTTGAGATGGAAAGCCAGCGCAGCGTATGGCTGAATGACCTCGCCGCCGCGCCGCGCATCAGCATTGTGCTGGCGAGTGAATAGATGGACGAACCGCTGATTGGGTATGATGGACCCACACTCATTCCGTACGCGTCCGTGACGCGGCACGTCTGGGGCGACGCGGAGGCGGGCGAGGTGTCGGATTGGACATTTCTTTCGACTGACAAGCTCACGCAGCTCTTGTTTGGAATGCCGCCGCACGGCGCGTTCCGCCATTCCGAAAATTTCAAAACGATCTTTGCAGCGGACGAACTTTATTTTGTATTGAGCGGCGAACTTGTCTTGGCAAATCCCGCGACCGGCGAAATCGCACGCGCCCATCCCGGCGAAGCGATCTTTTTTCAACGCGACACCTGGCATCACGGATTCAACCATTCTGATGAACCGCTGCATGTCATCGAATATTTTGCCCCGTCGCCCGCGCAAGGCACAGGTGCCGCGTATGCGCGACAGCAGCCCAATCTAGAAAGCGTACGATATGTGCAAAACGAATGGGTCGGACAATGGATTCCTCCGCACACCGCGCGCAATCAAACAATGTGCGTGATTCGGGAACACGACCGCGTGCTGTGCTTGGACGACGGAATGCGCGGCATAACCAATCTTCTTGTCAGTACCTCACAGCTCACTGTCGGCGTGCTCGAACTCTTGCCGGGACAGCATACCAGCGCGCAGATACATGGGGGCGATGAAGGCGTTTATGTTTTATCGGGACAACCGCAAATTCAATTGCCCTCCGCGACGGGAACAAAATGGTTCGAGTTGCAGCGCGGCGATGGGTTTTACATTCCGTCTGGAGTTTCCCGGCAGTACTATAACCTCTCGAACCGTCCCATAAGTCTCTTGTTTGGAATTGCTCCGCATTATTTTCCGCAACCTGATTTACAGACTATCTCTTGATTTCGTGTTTTCAAAGACTCTATCCGTAAGTCCTTAAAACCTGACACAGTACATCACAGATTTGGGTAGAAAGACCTGACGGGTTTTCCTACCGCGATGCCCGATTTTCTCGATAGTGTTCGGAAACCCGTCAGGTCTTGGCGAAATGGTGATGTACTGTGTCAGGTTTACGAATAAAGATGAAGCAACGTAAGGAGGTGTCCGTGCGTCGTCAAGCGAGACCGCGTGAACGTTCACGTGGCAAAATCACTGCGCGCGGCGTATCGCACAACTGCCGCCGCTTTTTATGAATTAGGAAATCAATGAGGAGGAGAACATGAAATCTCGACGCCACTTGCTATTCAGCATCCTCGCGTTGTCGGCGCTTGCGTCAATCATCATTAGTGCGTGCGCGCCTGTCGCTATTCCAACCTCTGCCCCCGCGCCGACGAGCGCAGCACAACCCACCAGCGCACCCGCACCGACCAACGCGCCTGCGCCCACGACGGCGACACAACCGACGACTGCGCCTACTGCCGCGTCACAGCCCACAACGGCGGCAACCTCCGCTCCGGGCGGTGCGACGACCTTGCAGGTCTGGTGGGTCACTTCGAGTCCCGAATACTCGAAAGCCTTGCGCGCGATTTTCGACCAGTATGAACAAGCGCATCCGGGCATCAAGATCAATTCGACGTTTTACTCGTATAATGACATGGTTGCGGCAGGTGCGCCCGCGCTCCAGTCCGGGAACCCACCTGACATCATGTTCACCGACCCATCGCCGCCTGTCATCCCGAATTACATCAAAGCGGGTTATCTCGTTGACCTGACCGACATTGCCGCCCAAAAGAAATGGGCAGACCGCCTCGCACCCGGTATGCTCACCTTTTACGGACCGATTCACGATAACAAAATTTACGGCGCGCCGATCAGCCCCGCCGTACGCGGCTTTTTTTACAACAAGGACATTATGAAAGCCATTGGCGGCTCGGAACCCAAGACCTTTGACGAGCTGCTCGCGCTGGCCGACAAGGCGAAAGCGGCGGGCTATATCCCCTTCGGTCTCGGCAACAATACCTCGTGGTCATCCGAATACTATTGGCTCAACCCGACGTACTTGCGCTGGGCAAATGAGGATTGGCAAAAAATCGTCGCCGACAATATGACCTGCAAGCCCGGTGTTCCCTGGGGCGGCGAGGATGTCAGGCAATCGTTGACCGACCTCGTGAAATGGGAAAAGGCGGGCTATTTCAATCCGGGTTATCAAGGCATCGGCGAGACCGACGTGCATCTCGAATTTGCCAAAGGCAAGATGCTCATGTATTTCTACAACGCCGCTTCGCAGAACGTCGCGCTCAAAGCGGATAACCCGCCCTTTGAAATCGGCTTTTTCAACTTTCCGCCGATTTATCCTGACAAACCGCTCTTGAGCATGTCCGACCCCGGCAACCTCATGGTCATTCCCAAGGATGCTAAGAATCAGGCGCAGGCGCTCGATTTCATGGACTGGATGCTTTCGCCCGAAGTGGGACAAACGCTCGCCGCTGACGGAATCATCCCCGCGCACAAAGCCGATTACTCGAAAGTGAATCTGCCTGTGCCGTGGATGCAAGCCGAGCTCGACCAACTCTCCAAGCAGACCGCCATCAGTTGGCAAAACTGGCTCGTCCCCGGTTTCGGCGATGTGACGGGGCCCGAAGTCCAGAGTCTGCTCGCCGGTGAAAAATCCGTGGACGATGTACTAAAAGTGTTTGAAGCAAAATACAAAGAGGGGTGCAAGCTCTAACCCGGCATTCTTCTCCTCCCTTCTTGACGCGCGGCGTGGGAAACCGTCTCCCACGCCGCGCAACTCTCGTCATTGCGAGCTGTCCTTGCGTCCGATGCAGTTCATCGGCGCAATCTCCTCGTGCCGCCTGTCATTTCGAGCCGTTTTGATGCGACGCAGTTAGTCGCCGAAATCTCGCTCTGGATGAAGAGAGATTTCTCACTGCGTTCGAAATGACATCTTTGATATGAATTACCAATAATTTGCACAGATTCGCGCTTTCCTATTCCGTCCGAAATGTCCGAACCTGTTTCACAATCCCATTCCCTCACCAATCAATCCGCGCAAGGCGTACGCGTCGCGCGTCCTCCTTTGACGCGTCTCGCACGCGCGCGGCAAGAACGCTTTGCCACATGGTTCTTTGTCGGCATCCCGCTTGCGGTGTACGCCGTCTTTGTCGTTCTCCCTATCGCATACATGGTCTATCTCTCGCTGAACGATTGGGACGGCTTGGGCGCAATGACCTTTACAGGCTTGGACAATTACGCGCGCGTTTTTCGTGACGAACGCTTTTGGATTTCCATTCAGCATAATGTGCTTTGGGCATTCGCCACCTTGTTCGGCACGACCATGCTCGGTCTGCTGCTCGCCCTCTTGCTCGCGCGCACACGCGCGTGGGGACGCGGCTTTTTCCAAATCGTCTATTTCTTGCCGCAAATGATCTCATCCGTCGTCATCGCCATCATGTGGCGCTGGATTTATTACCCCACCGACGGTCCATTAAACGTCGCACTGTCCTCACTTGGACTGGGATTCTTGCAACATACCTGGCTAGGCGAGACGCAAACCGTACTGCCTGCGCTCTTTATCGCCTATACGTGGGTCGCCTACGGGTTTGCCATGCTGACGTTTTTAACTGCAATTGATTCGGTTGATCCCAATTTGCTCGACGCCGCAAAAATAGATGGCGCAAACTGGTTCAAAGAAACATGGTATGTCTTGTTGCCTGCCGTGCGTCCCGCACTCACCACCGTCTTTATCATAATGGGCATCTGGTCGTTCCAGGTGTTCAATCTCGTCTGGCTAACGACGCGTGGTGGACCCGGCTATTCATCATCTGTACTCGCGTTGCAAATTTATCGCAGCACCTTTGTTGAACGCAATATCGGCATGGGCTCTGCCCTGGCGACAATTCTTTCACTCATCATTCTCGTTCTCGCGTTCTTCACTCTTCGCCGCACCAACGACGAAGCTGTGTAGGGGCAGGGTTTCCCTGCCCATTCCAAAGGCGGGATAACCCCGCCCCTACGAATAGAGATTTAATGACTTTCCAAACTCTATCTCGTCCCGTCACCCCGCGCCGCACCCGCCGCTGGGTCAGTGCCGCGTTTATGACCATCATTCTCGCGGGCATCGCGCTCATTGTCTTTTATCCGATCGCGCTCCTAATCTTCACCGCGCTCAAAACTCCCGCCGAGCTCGTACGCAACACGTTCGGTCCGCCGCAAGCAGTTTCTTTCAATAACATCATTGACGTATGGGTGACGGAACAGCTCGGCGGCTACTTGGTGAACAGTCTCATTGTCAGCAGTGGCGTTGTGATCGGTTCAGTCATCTTGTCCGCGCTCGGCGGCTTTGGCTTTGCGCGCTTGCACTTTTCCAACAAGCGTTTGTACCTCACGCTGCTTTTGCTCGGCTTGGTCATTCCATTCGAGACACTTATCATCCCCATCTTTTATATGATGCGCGGGCTAAACCTGTTAAGCACGTATTGGGCGATGATTATTCCGCAAGTCGCGCTCGGTCTGCCATTCGGCATCTTGCTCGTCCGCAGCTTTACCGTGAGTCTGCCGCAAGAACTGTTCGATGCCGCCGAGCTCGACGGCTGCAACGCGTGGAATCGCTTTTGGCATGTGGCGCTCCCGCTGATGCGTCCCGCTCTAGTCGCCGTCGCTATCTTTCAAGCCATCTGGAGCTGGAATCAATACCTCTTGCCGCTTGTCGTCGTTCAAGACCCCAATATACGTACATTACCCCTGATGCTCGGCTTTTTCATCGGACGCTACAGTACCGACTTTGGGCGACTCTGCGCGGCGGCGCTCATGCTCTTTTTACCTACTCTCGTCTTCTACATTCTCTTTCACCGCCAAATCCTGAACGCCCGCCTAACAGGAGCATTGAATTATTAACGTCTTCACGTATGTCATTCCGAGCCGTTGTTGCGAGAAATCTCGACTGCGAATCTACGCAAATTATTTTGAACCTTTCGCGTAGATTCGCGCCGATTCGCGGTTCCTTTCTAATCACAGAATGAAGATCACGCGCATCGAACAATTCCGTCCTCGCAAACGCTGTCAGCTCGTTAAAATCACGACGGACAACGGTATCGTCGGCTGGGGCGAAACGACGCTGGAAGGCAAGCTTGACAGCAGTTGGGCGGCGGTCAATGAGCTCGCCAATTATTTCATTGGACAAGACCCGCTGCGTATCGAACACCACTGGCAGCATGTCTATCGCGGGGCGTTCTATCGCGGCGGGCCCGTTCTGCTCACCGCGCTGTCGGGCATTGAGCAAGCGTTATGGGACATTGCTGGAAAATGTTTTAACGTCCCTGCCTATCAACTGCTTG
>Ga0070741_10013908_pt1 | contig 14077 bp, 11 predicted proteins | sample Coa_R1_4_FD_66440 | JGI IMG/M metagenome (GOLD analysis project Ga0070741, IMG submission 66440) | Surface soil microbial communities from Centralia Pennsylvania, which are recovering from an underground coalmine fire - Coalmine... | ecosystem: Environmental > Terrestrial > Soil > Unclassified ... | reverse complement strand
CGTGGGTGGGCCATCTCCCGCACGCCTTTCGCACGAGGACGGTGTCGCGACGATAGCACTGCGGGCTCTCGCGTCAAGGCCGGCGGGGCTGGGCTGGGCTGGGCGCCCGCTCCGTCCGACATGACATGCCGGGGAGCGGCGCCCGGCGGGTCCGCGGTGGGGGGCGAGCGACCCCCACCCGGCCTGCCCGGCGGCCACCGGCGCCGGCGGGCAGGTGGCGGCGCCCCGGCCGCCGGGCTCGAGAGCCGCCGATGGCGGGGCCGCCGCGCGCCCGGCTTGTATGATCTCCTCATCAGCGCGCCCCGGGGGTCTGGAGGAGCCAGTCGATCACGGCGGCGGGATCGGGCCCGTCCGTGTCCGCGGCTGCGGGCCCCGCGGGCGTTAGCTGCGCCCCTGGACCGGGCGTCGATCGGGGCGCCGCGACGGGCCCGGGCGCGCGCGGGGCCGCCGGCTGCTCCGTCGCGGCGGGCTCCCGGCCGGGCGGCGCCGGGTCAGGGGGCCGGGGCGGCGGTGGGACGCGGACGGTCGGTGTGGGCGCCGGCCGGGCCGTCTCGTCGGGGTTCGCCGCGGCCGGGCTCGCCGGCGCGCGGGGCGCCAGAGCCCGGGGCGGCGGGGGCCGCGGGGCCGCGGCGTCGAGCGCGGGCGCCGGCACGGCGGGGGGCGGCTCGGCCGGCAGGCTCGGCGGCTCCATCATGCCGGCCCGGCTGGCTCGCGATCCCGGAGCCGTGGCGGGCGAGCGCGTGGCCGGGGTCGTCGGGCCCGCCGGGGCGGCCGGCGCCGTCGGGCGCGCGACGACCGGACCCGGCACGGGCACCGCTCGCCGGCTACCCCCCGGCCCCAGCACGGTGGCGCCCCCGAGAACGACCAGGGCCAGGGCGCCCGCTCCGGCGAGGGCCCACGTCGGGCCGCCGTCCATCGGGCCGCCTCTCGGCCGCGCCCGCGCCGGGAAGCCGTCGAGCGCTTCCCAGAGCGCATTCACCAGCGCGCCCATGTCGATCGATCGGCGCCGGCACCCGGGCTCGAGCGCCGCCGCGCTGATGCGGCGGAGCGCCCTCGGGACGCTCCGTGCGCCCGGTCCGCCGCCGGCCCCCGGCGCCTCCCCGGCGCCCGGTCTCCCGCGCGCGGCGAGCAGCGCCCCCAGGAGGGCGGCGGTCCCGCGGACGTCGGCCCACTCGGCGAGGGCGGCGGTCGGCCGAAGGCCGGCGTCTCGATCGCCGTCGCCGTGGGCGCCGGCCGCCGCGACGCGCGCGACCTCGAACCCGACCAGCTTGACGTGCCCGCGGGCGTCCACCAGGACGTGCTCGGCCGCGACGGCGCCGTGCACCAGTCCGTGGTTGTGTGCCGCCTCCAGGCCGTCGGCCACCTGGAGGGCGATCCGGAGCGCGCGATCCGGCGGCACCGGCGCCGTCCCGGCCAGCAGAGCGGCCAGGCTCGTGCCCTCGAGCGGCTCGAGGATGACGAACGTCCGGCCGTCGGCCGCGCGGCCCGCGTCGAGGACGGCCGCGATGCTCGCGCGGCTGCGGGCGACCACCCGCGTGACCGCGAGCTCATCCCGGAGCCGCCGCAGCTGCGCGTCGTCCATGGCCAGCGCCGGCGGCAGGAGCTTCACCGCGACCTCGGCTCCCTGCTCGAGGTCGCGGGCGCGGTGGAGGGTCCCGGTCGAGCCCGTCGCGAGCTCGCGGCCGAACTGGTACCGGCCGGCGATGGGCGGTCCGGGCCAGGCGTCGCCGCGCGGCTGGAGGCCCGGCGCGCCAGGATCGAGCGTCGGCTCTCCGTTGCGAGGCATCGTCGCTCCTTCATTCCGCCAGGAGCGTCTTGATCGCCTCCATCACGGGGTTCGCGTCCGGGCGCGCCGGGCCGGCCGCCGCGGTGACCGGCTTCCCGAGATGCTTCCGGACGCAGTCGTACTGCTCCCACCCCTTGAGCGGCGCGTTGAGGTCGACCGCTCGCCACTTCGGGTGGCCGTTCCGGGCCAGCCACTCGAGGCGCTCGGACACGGTCCGCGCGAACCGGCCGACGCGGTCGCAGTTCTGCCCCCGGAAGTCGAAGGAGACCAGCACGGCCTTCACCGCGACGGTGGAGGCCGCGGCCGGCTGCCAGGCGTACGTCTGGGCCGGGATCTCCGCCGGGACGTAGAACTCGGTGATGCTCTTGTTCGTGATGGGGATCAGCGCGAGGTCGTCGGCCGCGGAGACGTGGTCCGTGAAGAGCTTGACCGGGTAGCCGGTGACGTAGAACATCGCATCGATCCGGCCGGCCTTCAGCTCGGCGAGGGCCTCGTCGGTGTCGATGGAGGCCATCTCCTTCGGCGCCACGTCGGCGAGCTTGAACAGGAGCCGCGCGGTGAGGTAGGTGCCGCTGCCCTCGCGGCCGACCGCCACGCGGCGGTCCGCCAGGTCGTCGAAGTCGCGGAGCTCCCGGCGGCCCAGGAGGTGGACCTCCTCGTTGTAGAGCGGAAAGACCATCCGGGTCTTCTTCGCGATCCGCTTCAGCACCGGGTCGGACTGGACGCGGGTCACGAACGCCAGCACGTCGGACTGCACGATGCCGAGCTGGGTGTTCGGCCGCTGGTAGACGGCGTAGATGTTCTCGATCGAGCCCTTCGAGGCGTAGACGCTGAGGGTGGTTCCGTCCGCCTGGAGGAGCTGCCGGAGGTTGAGGCCGAACTGGTAGTACGTTCCCTTCTCGCCGCCGGTGATGAGGCCGAGCTCGGCCGCTCCCGCGCCGGTCGCCAGCAGCGTGGCGACGACGGCGCTCGCCAGGAGCCTGCAGCAAGGGCCCGCGAGGACGTCTGTCAGTCGTGTGCGCATGTCGGACCTCCTGCCGGATCCCCGGAAATTGCGGAGGTGGTCACGCTAGCACCCCGGCCGCCGCGCGTCGCCCGTGTGCACGGCGCTACCCACAATCCGCAGCCGGTTGCTCACTGACCGGGCCTCCGGTCGGGCCCCGACGGACGGCCCGCCGGTCGCGGCCTCGCCACGGAGGCGACCCCGCCCGCCACGCCTCGGCCGCTGGGCGGGGGCGGTCGAGGGGGGCCGACGCGGCCGACGGGGAGCGGGGGAGAGAGGGGCATGGGACGGGAGTGCGCGCCGCTCCGGGCCTTCGCGGCGCCGGGGCTGCGCGGTCGGCGGGGGCCTGGCCGCCGGCCGGCTCCGGCCCGATCCGGCCTACGGCCAGACCGCGGGCCGGGAGTTCAACGCGGCGCCTCGGCTACGACGGCGCCGAGGCGGCGGGCGCCAAGGCCGGGCGGCGTGGTCGTTGTCGGACGGGCGCGCGGCGGGACGGCTCAGCGCGGAGCGGGGCCCGGCGCGGTGAAGAGGGCCGCGACCTCGCCCACCAGCCGCGGCTGCCCGAACACGGCGCTCAGGATCCGGTCCCCGTCGGGCGCGGTCACGTCTCGGACGAGCTCGAACCGTCCGCCCGCCTCCTCCACGAGCACCCGGCTGGGCGCCACGTCCCAGATGTGGTTCTGCACGTCGACCATGACGTCCGCGGCGCCGGTGACCACCACGGTGTGGGCGTAGGCCGCCCGGTAGATCCGGTGGTTCGGGTACGTCCGGGTCAGCGCCTCGAAGAGGTGTCCCTCGTCGACGTGCCGGACGAAGTTCACCCGGGCGCTCAGGACCAGGCGAAGGGCCTCGCGCCGCCCGGCCGGCGGCTCCGCGGGCAGCCGGACGCGGGCGCCGTTGCGGTACGCCCCGCGGCCGATCGCCGCGGTGACCCGGAGATCGAGTCCGGGGTGCTCGATGACCCCGACGACCGGCGCCCCCCGGTGGTGGAGCGCCAGCATGCAGCCGTAGGTCGGGATCCCGCGCACGAACTCCTCCGTCCCGTCGATCGGGTCGAGGATCCACTGGAACGCGCTGTCGGGGTGCGAGGGCGGCGCCTCCTCGCCGGTCACGCCGTGGCCCGGGAACCACCGGCCGATCAGCTCGCGCCACCGGTCCTCGACCGCCCGGTCGACGCTGGTGACCGGCGAGTGGTCCGGCTTCGCCTCGGTCGTGAACCCGCGATCGAGGGCCGCGCGGACGATCCGCCGCGCCTCGTCGGCCAGCTCCTCGGCCGCCGCGTGGTACCGCGCCACCGCGGAGGGCGCGATGTCGAGCCCGGACTCGGTCGCCACGTGGCGCATCCTATCGCGCGCCCGGCCGTCGTCGCCACGCCCCCGTTGCGCGCGCACGGTTCAGGGGGCCGGCGGCCGCGCGGCCCCCCGGTCGCCGGCGCTGGGCCCCGGGCGCCCCCGAGGAAGTTGCTGGACGCCGCCCGGCCGGCTGTGGCATTCCCGGTCCGTGATGGGGGACCGACCCGCCCCGAACCCTGACGAGGAGGACACCACGTGACCGAGACGCCGCCGGCCGCCACGACCCCGCTCGAAGTCGGACCCTGCGCGACCTACCAGAGCACCCACCCCCGGGTCCGGAACGTCATGGCGGAGCACGAGGAGCAACTCTCGCTGGGCCAGCGCGTGGCCGATCGCGTGGCGCTGGCCGTGGGCAGCTGGCCGTTCATCATCGTCCAGAGCGTGCTCCTGTCGATCTGGATGAGCGTGAACGTCTACCTGGCCGTGGCGGAGGCACGCCACCCGGGGCTGCTCCGCTCCTGGGATCCCTATCCGTTCATCCTGCTGAACCTCGTCCTGAGCTTCCAGGCCGCGTACACGGGGCCGGTCGTGATGATGAGCCAGAACCGGCAGGCGGAGAAGGATCGGCTGCTGGCGCAGCATGACTTCGAGATCAACCGGCGCGCCGAGGAAGAGGTCGAGGTCGTGATGGACCACCTCGAGCATCAGGACCGGCTGATCCTGGCAGCGATCAGCCGGCTGGAGGCCTTCCAGCTCACGCCGCCGGTCGCGGCGATCGCCGAGAAGGTCGAGGCGCTGCTGCGGCGGGTCGAGGAGAACGACCGGCGGATCATCGCGCTGCTCGCCCGGATGGCCGAGCGGGACGACGCCGCGCGCGCCTGAGCGCACGCCCGACGCCGCTGGGGGCGCCCGGCGGCGACGAGCGCGGCGCGGGCCCTGACACGCCGGGGGGTCGGTTCGGCGAGCGGTCGACCTCCCGCGGGCCTGCGCGGACCGGCGATCCCGCCGGGGGTCCCGCCGCCCGTCCACCCGGTGGCCCTCCGGCCGGCCATGCGAACGAAGGACAATGGCTGCGAGTTCCCGACGGAAGGGGACCCCGGCCGGCCGCCGCCGTGCCGGTCGGGCCCGCAGGCGCGCGGGCTCGGCCCGCCCGCTCGGCGTTCCGCGTTGACGCCCGCGCGGCCCTCGCGTACAGTGCCTCCGCCGCCGCTTCGACCCTCCCTGGGACGCTGGAGAGAGAGTGCGCACACCACGGTTCCGCCGGGCGACCTCCGGGATCGCCGCCGCGGTCAGCATCGCCGCGCTGGCGCTCTTCTTCCTGGCGCCGCCCTTCCTGGCGACGTTCGAGGCTCGCCTCTACGACCTCCACTTCGCGCTCCGCGGGGTGCGCGACCCGGGCCGGGCGGTCGCGATCGTGGCGATCGACGAGCGCAGTCTCGCCGAGGTCGGCCGCTGGCCGTGGCCGCGCACGGTGCTGGCCGACCTCGTCGATCGGGCGACCGCAGCGGGCGCGCGTGTGATCGCGCTCGACATCCTGCTGAGCGAGCCGGAGGTGAGCGGCGAGCTGCGCGCGGTCCGGGCGCTCCAGGCGCGGCTCGGCGCGGTGGGGCCGCCGGAGTCCCCCGCGCGCCGCGTGGTGGAGCGGGAGCTCGAGGCGCTGGCCGAGGCGAGCGATGCGGATGCGCGACTGGCGGCGGCGATCCGGGCGAGCGGCCGCGTCGTCCTGCCGGTCGCCTTCGAGACCGCGCCCGAGACCGGGCGCGCCGCGCCCCCGGCGCCGGACCCGGTCGGGCCCGCCCTGCCCTCGGCGCTGGTGAGCTTCCGGAACTACGAGGAGCGCGGCCGGTACCCGCCGCCGGGCGCCAGCCGGGCCGTCGCGCCCCTGCCGGCCCTCGCCGCCGCGGCGCGGGAGCTCGGGCACGTCACGATGGTGCCCGACGCCGACGGCACCACGCGCCTCGAGGCGGCGGTGTTCGAGTTCCGCGGCCGCTACTACCCGTCGCTCGCCGTGCAGGCGGTCCGGGTCGCGCGCGGCGTGGACGCGCCGGCGCTCCGGCTCGACTTCGGCCGGGCGCTCGAGATCGGCGACCTCGTCGCCCCCCTCGACGCCCGGAACCGGATGCTGATCGACTACGCCGGGCCCGCGGGCACGTTCCCCCACGTCTCGGCGGTGGACCTCCTGCGGGGCCGCGCGCCGGCCGATGCGCTCCGGGACCGCATCGTGTTCGTCGGCGCCACGGCGGAGGGAACCTACGACCTCCGGGTGACCCCGGTGAGCGCGGTGTTCCCCGGGGTCGAGAAGCACGCGAACGTCGCGGCGAATCTCCTCGAGGGCCGGTTCCTGCGCCAGCCGGACTGGGCGACGCTGCTGGAGGCGCTGAGCGTGCTGCTGGCCCCGTTCACGCTCGCCTGGGCGCTGCCGCGCGTGCGGCCGCTGGCCGGGCTCGGGCTGACCGTCCTCGCCCTCGGGGCCCTCGTCGGCGCGACGCACCTCGCGTTCCGGGCGGGGCTCTGGCTTCCGATCTTCCACCCGATCCTCAGCGCCGCGACCGCCCTCGTCGCGATCACGGGGTTCCTGTACGTGGCCGAGGAGCGGAAGCGCCTGGGCATCAAGCGCGCGTTCCAGCGCTTCGTGAGCCCCGACGTGGTCGAGCAGATCGCCGAGCACCCCGAGGCGCTCCAGTTCGGGGGCGAGAACCGCCAGCTGACCGTGCTGTTCTCGGACATCCGCGACTTCACCAGCTTCACCGAGCGGCACGCCCCGCAGGAGATGGTCCAGATGCTGCGGGAGTACTTCACCCGGATGGTGGAGACCGTGCACGCGAACCAGGGGACGCTGGACAAGTTCATCGGGGACGCGGTCATGGCGATCTTCGGCGCGCCCCTCGCCTACGAGAACCACGCCGAGCGTGCCTGTCGCGCCGCGCTGGCGATGCTGGACGCCCTCGAGGCGCTCCAGGCCAGGTGGACCGCCGAGGGCCGCGAGGTGTTCCGGATCGGCATCGGGATCAACTCCGGGGAGATGGTGGTGGGGAACCTCGGCTCCGAGCAGGTGTTCAACTACACCGTGGTGGGCGATGGCGTGAACCTGGCCTCCCGCCTGGAATCGCTCACCAAGGAGTTCGGGGTTCCGATCGTCATCAGCGAGTCGACGTACACGGCGGTCCAGCACGTGCTCGCCGGCCGGTTCCTCGGCGAGGTGCGCGTCAAGGGGAAGGCCGCGGCGGTCAAGGTGTACGCGCTCGAGCGGCAGCGCGGCGCGCGGAGCGCGCGGGTCGCGGTGAGCGGCCGCGTCGAGGTCCAGGAGGACGATCTCACGGTCCCGGCGGCGATCGCCAACCTGAGCCGGACCGGCGTCGCGGTCCAGATGCTCGAGCGGGCGCTGACGACCGGACGCGAGGTGCAGCTCAGGTTTCCGCCCGATGACGGCCACCGCGGGTTCTCGCTGGCCGCGCGGGTGGTGTGGACGCAGCCGGGCCGGGCCGGCCTCCGGTTCCTGGAGGTCCCGGCGGATGCGGCGGCCGCGCTCGAGGCGCGGGTGGGCGATCCGCCGGCTCGCCCGGCGGGGACCTCCGGTCCCGCCGGGCCGGCGAACGCTGGGGCCATCGATGGTGGGGGGATCGGGATCGGAACGGACAGGCGGACGGGAGAGGGGGGCACGCGATGACATGGCTCGGGCGGCTACTGGTGGCGGTGGCGCTCCTCGCCGCCGGGGTGCGCGGGGTCGAGGCTCAGCTCGTGCCGGGGACGGCGCAGGTCACCCGGCTCGTCGGACAGGTGGAGGTCCGCGCCGGCCGGACCCCCGGCGCGCCCTGGGCGCCAGCGACGGTCGGGATGCGGCTCGCCGAGCAGGACGAGATCCGCGCGCTCGCCGGCGCGTCGGCGGAGCTGCGGTTGCCGGATGGCAGCACGCTCATCCTCGCCGAGAACAGCCGGTTCGTGGTGAGCCGGCTTCGCGTCGACCCGCAGAACCAGGGCCGGAGCGCCGTGTTCCACCTCGCCACGGGGAAGCTGCGGGCGATCGTGAGCCAGGCGGCCCTGCGCCTGGTGAGCCTGCGTCAGTCCACGTTCGCCATCTCGACCCCGGTCGCGGTCGCGGCGGTGCGCGGCACCGACCTGGTGGTGATCAGCACGAACCCGCCCATCATGGCGGTCCGCCACGGCAACGCCTGCTGCATCGCCACCGCCACCGGGATCGGGTTGCCGTTCGACGACGGGCAGGTGACGGACGGGGGATCCGGGTTCATCTGCTCGTTGCCGAAGCCGATGACCGCCCAGGAGCAGCAGTTCTTCTACGCCACCCTCAATCCCGGCGGACAGCTCCAGCCGATGATGAACCTCCCGGTGACGGTGGTGGACCCGCTCCTGATCGAGTCGTGGGGCTGCGACGAGCCCGCCGCGCGAGGCCAGGACCCCCTCTCGCCGCGCGGGCTGCACGAGCGCATCGAGTTCGGGTCGCCGTCGTCGCTCCAGCAGCTGCCCCGGCGCTGAGCGTCGCCGGGCCGGCGAGGCCGTGCCGGCCCTCCGGCGTGCCGCCGCCGGCCCGGGGCCGGACCCGGCCTCCGCCGGCGAGCCGTGTGGCTGGCGGCGGCGCACCAGCTCGGCGGCGGCCACGTCGCGCCGGCGGAAGCCTCCCGCGGTGTAGCGCGGCACGATCACGAGGTTCTCTCCCTCCCGATAGCCGCGCGCGCAGCTCGGCCACGAGCCGAGGGCCGGCCGGGGGGCTGGATAGCGCGGCGCTCGAGCCGATGCCACCGGGCGCGGCCGGCGGAACTGCCGTGCTATAGTTTTCGTGCCGTTGGAGTCGACGCGCGGCCGGTCGAGGTGCTCCGTTCGCATCCTGCGGGCCCGTGATGCTCGGCGAGGCTGAGGAGCGGCTGGTCACCGGCCGCGACGCCACTCGCCGGCACGCCTGGCGCGAGGCGTTCGACGCGCTGCGGGCGGCGGATGCCGCGGCGCCGCTCGGACCCGAGGACCTGGAGCGCCTGGCCGAGGCCGCCGTATGGGTCGGGCGGCTCGACGAGGCGATCGAGGTCCGGAAGCGCGCCCACGCCGCGTATCTCGAAGGTGGCGCCGCGCGGCGCGCCGGGTTCATGGCCCTCCTGCTGGCCCACGACCACTTCGCCAAGGCTCAGGGCTCGCTGGCCAGCGGCTGGCTGAGGCGTGCCGAGCGGCTCCTCGACGGCGACCGGGACTGCATCGAGTACGGCCACCTGCTCCGGGCGCGCGGCCTGCACGCCCGCGACCCCGACGAGGCGCTCGCCCTCGCGCGCGCCGCCCACGAGGTCGCGATCCGGCTCGGAGACCGCGACCTCGCGGCGCTGCAGCTGCAGGAGCAGGGCCGGCTGCTGGTCGCGCGGGGGGACGTCGGCCAGGGGCTGGCGCTCCTCGAGGAGGCCACCGTCACCGCGGTCAGCGGCGAACTGGGGGCGCGCGTGACCGGGATCATCTACTGCAACGCCATCGACGTCTGCCGCCGGCTCGCGGATTACCGCCGGGCCGGCGAGTGGACGGACGCGGCGCGCGAGTGGTGCGAACGGCAGGGCATCCTCGGGTTCCCGGGCGTGTGTCGCGTCTACCAGGCGGGGATCCTGCGGCTGCGCGGCGCGCTGGCGGACGCGGCGCGCGAGGCCACCAGCGCCTGCAACGAGCTTCGGCCCTACGCGGCCTCGGCCACGGCGGAGGCGTTCTACGAGCTGGGCGAGGTCCGGCTCCGCCTCGGCGAGCTGGCCGGCGCCGACGAGGCCTTCCGGCAGGCGCACGAGCTGGGGCGGGACCCGCAGCCGGGCCTGGCCCTCCTCCGGTTCGCCGAGGGGAAGCTCGACGCGGCCCGGACCGCGATCCGGAGCGCGCTGGCCGACGAGTCGCGGGACCGGCTGTCCCGCGGTCAGCTCCTGCCGGCGCAGGTGGAGATCGCGCTCGCCGCCGGGGACGTCGAGGCGGCGCGTGCCGCCGCCGACGAGCTCGAGGGGGTCGCCGCCCTCTACCAGACGCGGGCGCTGGAGGCCGCGGCGCGCTGCGCGCGCGGTCTGGTGCAGCTCGCGATGGGCGATCACGCCGGGGCCCGCCGGAGCCTCGCCGCCGGCTGTCGTGCCTGGCAGGAGCTCGATGCCCCCTACGAGACGGCCCGGGCGCGGATGGCGCTGGCCGCCGTGTACCGGGCGGAGGGCGACCTGGAGACGGCCGTGCTGGAGCTCTCGGCCGCCCGGTCGGCGTTCGAGCGGCTCGGCGCCGCCCTGGACGCGATCCGGGCCGCCGAGGCGCTGGCCGGCGCCCCGGCCCGGACCGCGCCGGAGCCGCGCGCCGAGACGCGCACGTTCATGTTCACGGACATCGTCCGGTCGACCCAGCTGATCGAGGCCATCGGGGACGAGGCGTGGGGCGACCTCGTGCGGTGGCACGACCAGACGCTCCGGGGCCTGTTCGCGGCGTACGCCGGCGAGGAGGTCGATCACGCCGGCGACGGCTTCTTCGTCGCGCTCCCCGGTCCGCGGGCGGCGATCGAGTGCAGCGTCGCGATCCAGCGGACGCTCCTCGAGCATCGCCGGGCCCACGGGTTCGCCCCCCAGGTCCGGATCGGCCTCCACACGGCCGCCGCGCAGCGCGACGAGCGCGCGTACCGGGGCAAGGGCGTCCACGTCGCGGCCCGGATCGGGGCGGTCGCGGACGCCGGCGAGATCCTGGTGAGCCGGGAGACGGTCCAGGACGTGCCCCCCGGGATCACCGTCTCGACGCCGCGGACGCTCGTGCTCAAGGGGCTGTCGGAGCCGCTCGAGGTCCTCAGCCTCGGCTGGCGGTGACGGTCAGCCGCGGCGGATGGGGCCCCGGCACGGCCCCGCCGGGTGTCCGGCGGCGGCGCCGGATCGCGCCGTGACCGCGGCCTCGCCGCCCGCCGCTACACGCGGTCGTCGATGCCCGTCACGCCGGCGCGCCGGGCACAGTGGGCGCAGCAGTAGTACGTGCCCTGGCTCTCGACCCCGTGGCCGACCACCTTGCACCCGCAGTGGGCGCACGTCGGTGCCATCGCGTGGATCGCGCACTCGAAGCTGTCGAAGGTTCCCGAGCGACCCCCCGCCAGCGTCAGGGTGAAGGCCTTGTCGTAGTCGTTGCCGCAGACGTCGCAGCGCGCCATGCCTGCACTCCTCGCGCGTTGTCGGCCCCGCCGCGCGCAGCGCCGCGGCGCCCTCGGATCCTCGTGGCGATGCCGAGCGTCCCGTCGGTGCCCGGCCCGCGGCGGCGGCCTCGCGCCCGGACGGTTGCCGCGGCTTACAGCATCCCCAGCTGGAGCTTCGCGGCCTCCGACATCCGGTCGGTGCACCAGGGCGGATCGAACACGACGTCGACCGTCGCCGCGGTCACGCCCGGGATCTCGCGCACGCGCTGCTCGACCGTCACCGGCAGCTCCTGGGCGGCCGGGCAGCCGGGCGCGGTCAGGGTCATGCGGATCGAGACCGCGCCGGCCGGATCGACGGTGATGCCGTAGATCAGCCCGAGCTCGTGGATGTTCACCGGGATCTCGGGATCGTAGACGGTCTGGAGGGCCTCGACGACGCGCTCCTCCAGCTCGCGAGGGTCCAGCCCGGCGCCGCCCGATGACGTCATTCGGTGGAGACCGGCTCGGCCTGCCCGACCAGGGCCGCGTGGACCGTGTGCCAGGCGAGGGTCGCGCACTTGATCCGGCTCGGGAACTCGCGGACCCCGGCGAACACGGCCAGCTTGCCCAGCCCGTCCGCGGCCCCGGGCGCCCCCGGCCCCCCGGTCAGCATCGCGTGGAACCGCTCGAAGGCCTCCTCGGCCTCGCCGACCGTGCGACCCTGCAGGTGCGCCGTCATCATCGACGCCGACGCCTTGGAGATCGCGCACCCGGACCCCAGGAAGCCGATCTCGCGGATCACCCCGTCCTCGACCCGGAGCTCGACCCGCAGCTGGTCGCCGCAGAGCGGGTTCACGCCCTCCGCCCGCCCGGTGGCCGCGGCCACGGAACGGAAGTTCCGTGGCCGCCGGTTGTGGTCGAGGATCACCTGCTGGTAGAGCTCCTGGAGCTCGGACATCAGCCGAAGATCTCCGGCACCCGGCGGAGGGCGCGCCCGAGCGCCTCGACTTCCTCGAGCGTGTTGTACAGGGCGAACGAGGCCCGGACGGCGGCCGGGACCCGGAACCGCTGCATCACCGGCATCGCGCAGTGGTGCCCGGTGCGCACGGCGACCCCCTCGCGGTCGAGGATGGTGCCCACGTCGTGGGCGTGCACCCCGTCCACGACGAACGAGAGGACGCTCGCCTTGTCGCGGGCGGTGCCGATGAGCCGCACGCCCGGCACCGCGGCCACGAGCTCGGTGGCGCGGGCGAGGATCTCGTGCTCCCACGCCGCCGCCGCCTGGCGGCCGACCGCGCTCAGGTACTCGAGCGCCGCCCCCAGCCCGATGGCCCCCGCGATGTGGGGCGTCCCGGCTTCCAGGCGATACGGGAGGTCGTTGTAGACGGTCTTCTCGAAGGTGACCGTCTTGATCATGTCGCCGCCGCCCTGGTACGGGGGCAGCGCCTCGAGGCGCGCCGCCTTGCCGTAGAGGATCCCGATGCCGGTCGGCCCGAACACCTTGTGCCCGGAGAACGCGTAGAAGTCGCAGTCGAGCGCCTGGACGTCGACCGGCAGGTGGGAGACCGCCTGGGCGCCGTCCACCAGGACCGGCACGCCGCGGGCATGGGCCTGCTCGACCATCCGCCGCACGGGCACCACCGTGCCGAGCGCGTTGGACACGTGAGCCACCGCGACCAGCCGGGTCCGGCCGCCGAGCAGCCGCTCGTAGGCGTCGAGGTCGACCTCGCCGGCGTCGCTGATCGGGACGACCCGGAGCCGCGCGTCCTTCTCCTCGCACAGCATCTGCCAGGGGACGATGTTCGAGTGGTGCTCGAGCGCCGAGATCACGATCTCGTCGCCGGGCCCGATCGCGCGGCGCCCGAAGGTCTGGGCGACCAGGTTGATGGCCTCGGTGGTCCCGCGGACGAACACGATCTCGCGGCGGTCGCGGGCGTTCAGGAACCGGCGCACGCTGTCCCGCGCGGCCTCGTACGCCTCGGTCGCCCGCTCGCTCAGCACGTGCACGCCCCGGTGGACGTTCGCGTTCTGCGATTCGTAGTACGTCCGGACCGCGTCCAGGACGACCTGGGGCTTCTGGGTCGTCGCGGCATTGTCGAGGTAGACGAGGCGGCGGCCGTGGACCTCCTGCTGCAGGAGCGGGAAGTCCTTGCGGATCCGCTCCACGTCCCATCCCGCCGGTCCCGGGTTCGCGATCGGTCCGGTCGTCGTCATGCTGGTTCCTCGGTCACCCGGCCCCCCGAGAGACGCTCGGTCAGGAGCGCGTCCAGGCGCGCGCGCAGGGCGGCGACCCCGATGCCGGCCAGGACCTCGCTCGCGAAGCCGTAGGTGAGTAGCGCTCGCGCCGCGGCCTCGGCGAGCCCGCGGCTCCGCAGGTAGAAGAGCGCGTCGCCGGCGAGCTGGCCGTCGGCCGCGCCGTGGCTGCACTTGACGTCGTCGGCGAAGATCTCGAGCTGGGGCTTGCTGTCGACCTCCACGCCGTCCGAGAGGAGGAGGTTCTTGTTCGTCTGGTGGGCGTCCGTCTTCTGGGCCCCCGGGCGGACGATCACCCGGCCGCTGAAGACGCCCCGGGCGCGCCCGTCCAGCACCCCCTTGAACAGCTGGCGGCTCCGGCCGTGCGGGCGCGCGTGGTCGACGACCGTGTTGATGTCGACGTGCTGCCGGCCGCCGATCACGTACAGGCCCCGGAGGGCGCAGTCGGCGCCCTCGGCCTCGAGCCGCACCCGCAGGTCGTGCCGCACGATCCGTCCCCCGAGGAGGATCGAGGACGAGGCGAGCCGGCTGTCCCGGTCCTGGACGACCTGCGTCCGGCCCACGTGGAACGCCCGGCCGCCCTCTCGCTCGACCCGGTGATGGTCGAGCGCCGCTCCGGCGCCCAGCCGGATGCGCGTGACCGCGTTCGT
>Ga0070741_10013907_pt1 | contig 14078 bp, 12 predicted proteins | sample Coa_R1_4_FD_66440 | JGI IMG/M metagenome (GOLD analysis project Ga0070741, IMG submission 66440) | Surface soil microbial communities from Centralia Pennsylvania, which are recovering from an underground coalmine fire - Coalmine... | ecosystem: Environmental > Terrestrial > Soil > Unclassified ... | reverse complement strand
CGGGCACGGGCCGCATCTGCCCCCGATGTGACGATCCCCACGCCGGGGACCAGCACGACGCGAGGGCCCGCGGGGTCGATCGCGAACGGACGGCTCTCGTCGTCGAGGTTCCGCTCGTGGTAGCTGCGGTACCAGCTGGCGAAGTCCGCCGCGCCGCGGCGGAGCGCTCCGCCGAGGGCGGCGCCGTCGTCGCGGTCGGGATCGAAGTCGGCGACGAGCGGCCTGTGCTTCGTGTTGATCAGGTGATCGGGGCACGGTGCCCCGACCTGGCTCACCTCGGGCGCTCGCGCCGACGAGGCGAAGGCCATCGCCTCGGCGCTCCGATCGACCTCGAGCACGACGCCGTCGGCATCTTCGAGCAACGCTCCGCGGAGCGCCGGCAGCGCCTCGGCGAGCAGCTCCTCCGCCTCCGCGTCGTCGACGGCGCGGACACGCGGGCCGCCGAGGCCCAGGGCGCCCGCCCCTGCCTGCGCGAGCGCCTCGGCGGCGCGCGACACGAACTCGAGCGTCGACCGGTACGCCTCCTCGTTCGTCTCGCCCCAGGTCACGAGCCCGTGCCGGTCGAGCAGCACGGCGCGGGCGCGCGGGTTCGCGTCGAGCAGCTCCGCGATCCGCTTCGACATGTCGAAGCCGGGCCGCTGGTAGTCGAGCCAGACGGCCTCGTCGCCGAATGCCTCCACGGCGAGCCGCTTCCCGTCCGGCGCCGAGGTCAGCGCGATGACCGCGTCGGGGTGCGTGTGGTCGACGTGCGCCGCCGGAACGAACGCGTGCAGGAGGGTCTCGATCGAGGGGCGCGGCTGGTCCGGCGACAGCCCGCAGCGCCGGAGGTAGGCGACCATCTCGGCGTCGTCCATCGACGCTCGCTCGCGCAGCGGCAGGATCTCGTCCAGCCGCAGCGCCGGGAAGCCCGCGGCCGTGATCGTCGCGAGATCGGTGCCCGAGCCCTTGACCCAGAGAACCCGCGTCTCGCGGCCTGCGTGGTCGGCGGCGACGCCCTTCGCCGACGTGTTGCCGCCGCCCTGGTTCGCGACCGCGCGGTCGGCGCCGAGCAGGTTCGACCGGTAGACGAGCGCGTCGACGACGTCCGGACCGGCCGCGGCGGCCGGATCCCAGCGATCCGCTGGCGCGGGGATCGGCCCGAGAACGTCGATCGTCTGCGTCACGCCGCCACCGCCTGCTCGCCGAGGAGCCGGAAGCGGGAGTACGCCTCGTCCCACGGCTCCCGGCCGGACGGCTCGTACTCGACCGGCGGGAACGACTGCCGCACCACCTCGCGCGCCTCCTCGAGCGAGGCGAGCTCGCCGAGCGCAATCGCCTGGACGACCAGGTTCCCGATCGCCGTCGCCTCCTCCGGCCCTGCGAGCACGAGCCGGCCGGTCGAGTCGGCCGTCCACCGACAGAGCAGCGGGTTCCGCGCGCCGCCGCCGACCATGTGGATCTCCGCCGGCGCGTTCCCGGTCGCGTGCTCGAGCAGCTCGACGACCTCGCGGTGCTTGAGCGCGAGGCTCTCGAGGACGCAGCGCACGACCTCGCCGGGCTCGAGCGGCGGCTGCTGCCCCGTGCCCTCGCAGAACTCGGCGATGCGGCGCGGCATGTCGCCCGGCGCGGCGAACGACGGGTCGTTCGGGTCGATCAACGGGCCGCCCGCCGGAGCTTCGGCCGCCAGCCGCACGAGCTCGTCGAAGCCGTATTCCTCGCCTCGGAGCGCCCAGGCGCGCCGGGACTCGTGGAGGAGCCAGAGCCCTGCCACGTTCCGGAGCAGGCGCACGGTCCCGTCGACCCCGCCCTCGTTCGTCAGGTTCGCCTCGAACGTCCGGTCGTCGATCAGCGGCCCCGGAAGCTCGACGCCGACGAGCGACCACGTCCCCGCGCTCACGTACGCGGCGCCCGCCTCCCGGAAGGGGACTGCGGCCACCGCCGACGCGGTGTCGTGCGTCGCCGGCGCGACGACCCGAGCACCCCGAAGTCCGGTCCGCTCCGCCACGTCGTCACCCACCGGCCCCAGATCGGTGCCGGGCGGCACGACGTCCGGGAAGAGCCGCGGCCGGATCCCGAGACGCTCGAGGAGCTCGATCGACCACCCGTCCGCGCGGGGGTCGAAGCACGCCGTGGTGGTCGCGTTGGTCCGCTCGCAGGCCGCGACCCCGCCGAGCCAGTGGTGGAGGAGGTCGGGGAGGAGCAGCAGCGTCTCGGCCGTCTCGAGCACAGGATCGGAGTCGGCGACGAGCGCGCCGAGCTGGAAGACCGTGTTGATCGGCATCAGCTGGATCCCGGTGCGCTCGTAGAGCTCGCGCGCCGGCACTCGCGCGAGCACGCTCGCCATCCCGAGCTCGCTGCGCGCGTCCCGGTGGTGCACGGGGTTCTGGACGAGCCGTCCACGCCGATCGAGCAGCGCGAAGTCGACTCCCCACGTGTCCACGCCGACCGAGGCGACAGCACCGCCGGCCTCGCGCGCGCCCGCCTGGATGCCCTCCAGGACGCCGTCGTAGAGCCGGAGCACGTCCCAGTGGAGCGTGCCGCGAACCTCCACGGGCACGTTCGGGAAGCGGAGGACCTCCGACACCGAGAGGCGCTCTCCGTCGAAGCGTCCGAGGACGACGCGGCCGCTCTGGGCGCCGAGGTCTGCGGCGAGCAGCGCGCGCGTCACGCGAGGTCCCTCCGGAGGCTGGGAAGCCGCTCCAGCGGCTGGACGACGTGCTCCGGCGCAGCGGTCGCGACCTCGACGCCGCGGTCGCGCCACGCGCGGACGAGCTCGTCGGGCGCGTTCGCATCGGTCACGATCGCGTCGACGCGCTCCGCCGGCACGAACGAGAGCAGGGCGCTGCGGTTCCACTTCGTCCCGTCGAAGATCCCGATCACGCGCTCGCAGGCGGCGGCGAGCTCCTGCTTCAGCCGCACCTCCTCCGGGTTCAGGTCCATCAGCCCGCGCTCGAGGCTGAGGCCGCGGGCTCCGAAGAAGCCCTTGTCGATCCGCGTCGCCCGCAGCACCTCCGATGCGACGTCGCCGACGAGCGACATCGCCGGCAGCCTGAGCATGCCGCCGGTGACGAGCACGTTCACGCCGGGCGACTCGGCGAGCGCCGCGGCGATCAGCAGGCCGTTCGTGACGACGACGAGCTCCCGCCTGCGGCGGAGCTCGAGCGCGAGGTAGTACGCGCTCGTGCTCGAGTCGAGCGCGACGGCCTCGCCGTCGCCGACCATCGCGGCCGCGGCCCGCGCCATCGCGCGCTTCTCGGCCGCCTGGAGCCGCAGGCGCACGTCGAACGCGAGCTCGGACTGCCCGCGCTGGAGAGCGCGCACGCCGCCGCGGACGCGCGCGACGAGCCCCTGGCGTGCGAGCTCGGAGAGGTCCTGGCGGATCGTCACCTCGGAGACCGAAAACGAATTCGCAAGTTCCGAAACATGAACGCCTTCCTTCGTCTCGAGCAGCTCGAGCACGCGCTTCATCCGCTCGGTTCGGCTCAGGTTCGGCAACGGCGCCTCCAGTTCGCGGCAGTGCGACCGTACAAAGCCGCCTGCCGATCTGTCAATAGCCTTTTCGAAACCCGTCGAAGCGAAAGCATTTGCAGCTCGACCGCCGGTCGATCAGACTCCCGTCCGTGGCCGCCGACGTCCTCGCCGAGCTCCGCAGCCTCGAGATCGAGACACCGTCGTGGGGCTACGGGGACTCGGGCACGCGCTTCGGCGTCTTCCGCTGGCCCGGCGCGGCCCGGACGGCGCACGAGCGGATCGCCGACGCGGCTCTCGTCCACCGGCTGACGGGCGCGTGCCCGAGCGTCGCGATCCACGTCCCGTGGGACCGCGTCGACGACTGGGACGAGCTCGCGGGGTTCGCGCGGGAGCAGGGCGTCCGCATCGGCGCCGTCAACCCGAACCTCTTCCAGGACCAGGAGTACCGGCTCGGCAGCCTCTGCAATCCCGATGCGTCGGTCCGACGCCGCGCGCTCGAGCACTGCCTCGAGTGCATCGAGATCGCGGAACGCACGGGTTCGACCCTGCTCAGCCTGTGGCTCCCCGACGGCACGAACTACGCCGGCCAGGACGACCTGCGCGGCCGCTTCCGGCGCCTCCAGCAGGGCCTGGCCGAGCTCTACGACGCGCTTCAGCCCGGGATGCGGCTCCTGCTCGAGTACAAGTTCTTCGAGCCCGCCTTCTACAGCACGGACGTGCCGGACTGGGGCATGTCGGCGCTGCTGTGCCGGAAGCTCGGGCCGCAGGCGCAGGTGCTCGTCGACACGGGCCACCATCCGCTGGCGACGAACGTCGAGCAGATCGTGGCGCTCCTCCTCGAGGAGGGGCTCCTCGGCGGCTTCCACTTCAACAGCCGCAAGTACGCCGACGACGACCTGATCGTCGGCGCGGCAGACCCGTTCGAGCTCTTCCGGATCATGGTGGAGATCGCGGCCGCCCGGGCCGATCCGGCCACGTCCGAGACGGCCCAGTCGATCGCCTTCATGGTCGATCAGTCGCACAACGTCGAGGGCAAGATCGAGGCGATGATCCAGTCGGTCGTCAACATCCAGTCGGCGTACGCGAAGGCGCTCCTCGTCGACCGCGAGCGGCTTGCGGAGGCGCAGCGCGCGGGCGACGTGCTGGGCGCGAACCGCGCGTTCGTGGACGCGTACGAGACGGACGTGCGGGCGCTGCTCGGGGAGCTCCGGGAGGAGCTCGGCGTCCAGCCGGACCCGTTCGCGGCCTACCGCGCCGGAGGCTATGCCGAGCGACTCGCCGCCGAGCGAGCGGCGAGCGCCTGACCGCTGTGGCCGACCTCGAGTTCACCGACACGCACGTCCACTTCTGGGATCTGGACGAGCCGCAGCTCCGGTACACGTGGCTCGAGCCCGGGTCGCCGCCTCACCCGCAGCTCGGCGACCACCGCGCGATCAAGTCGCAGCGCTACTGGGCCGACGACTTCGCCGGCGAGGCGCGCTTCGCGAACGTCGGGAAGGTCGTCCACGTCCAGTCGGCGATCGGGATCGAGGATCCCGTGGAGGAGACGCGCTGGCTGCAGGCGTTCGCAGACCGGCTCGGCCTCCCGCACGGGATCGTCGCCTACGCCGACCTCGCCCGGCCGGACGCGGGCGAGATCGTCGAGCGCCACACGGCGTTCCCGAACATCCGCGGGATCCGCGACCTGCGCTACGACGAGTACCTCACCGACGAGGCCTGGCAGCAGGGTTTCGCGCTGCTCGAGCGCCACGGCCTCGTGTGCTGCGACGATCCGGCCGTCGAGGCGATGGGCGACGCCGCCGACCTCGTCGGCCGGTTCCCGGGGATCACGTACTGCGTGGATCACGCCGGCTTCCCCAAGCGGCGGGACCGCGAGTACTTCGAGGAATGGCGCTCCGGGATGCGGACGCTCGCCGCGCTCGGGAACACGGTGGTGAAGATCTCCGGCCTCGGAATGTGCGACCACCGCTGGACGGTCGAGTCGCTACGGCCCCGGGTGCTCGAGTGCATCGACGCGTGGGGCGCCGAGCGGGCGTTCTTCGGCACGAACTGGCCCGTGGACCGGCTCTTCTCCTCGTACGGCGACGTCCTCGACGTCTATCGCGAGCTGATCTCGGACTTCTCCGGCGACGAGCAGGTCGCGCTCTTCTCCGGAAACGCGAATCGCGTGTTCCGGCTGTAGGTCCTAGGAGCGGCGCGGGCCGCAGCTCGACCGCGCCACGAACTCGGTCGGCAGCACGACCTCGCTCGGCTCGGCGCCGTCGCGGATCCGCGCGAGGAGGAGCTCGGCGGCCGTTCGCCCGAGTGCGACGTTGTCGCGGCGCACGACCGCGATCGGGGGCCGGTACAGGCTCGTCACTGCGATGTCGTCGCAGCCGACGAACGACAGGTCGCGGCCCAGCTCGAGCCCGCGATCGGAGATCACGCGCAGCGCGCCCAACATGAGCTGGTTGCCGCCGGCGATCAGCGCCGTCGGTGGGTGGGGGAGCTCGAGCAGTTCCTCGGTGAAGCGCGCGCCGGTCTCGAGCGAGAACGTCCCCTCGCGGACGGCGTGGGTCGGCGGGAGCCCGCGCGCGGCGAACGCGTCCTCGAACGCGAGGCGGCGCTCACGGCCCGGCCGGGTCGACTGGCCCGTGATGAGAGCGATCCTCCTGTGGCCGAGCCCGAGCAGGTGATCGACCGCCGCCGTCATCCCGCGTCGGTGGTCGGAGAGAACGCGGCTGGCGGCGATCGTCGGCGGGACGTCGCGGTCGATCAGGACGAACGGGATGTCGAGGCGCTCGAGCTGCTCGATCGTGGGCGGGTGCCGCTCCTGCGCGAGCGAGAGGATCAGGCCGTCCGCGCGCCGCCGCTCGAACAGGCGCACGTGCTCCGCGTCCAGCTCGGGGTCGTTCTCGGAGTTCGTCAGCAGCATCGAGTAGCCGGCCTCGCGGAGCGCCGTCTCCGCGCCCTTGACGATCTCGGCGAAGAGCTGGTTCGAGACGTCGCTGACGACGAACCCCACCGAGCGCGTCTCCCGCCGGCGGAGGCTTTGGGCCAGGAGGTCCGGCTTGTAGCCGAGCTGATCGACCGCGGCGAGCACGCGCGCGCGCATCGGCGGGCTTACGTCGGGATGGTCGGAGAGGACACGCGAGACCGACGACATCGCAACGCCGGCGAGCTCTGCGACCTCGCGCATGCTCGCGGGCCCCGGCCGCCGGACGCCTCCGTCGCTCACCATCGGGCTACCGTACTCGGTACCGATTCCGGCTGACAACGTCGAGACCTACGGTCTTGCCGCTGTCGCTTCGCGACGCTCGGCCGCCGGAGCCGGGCTTCGCCCGGCGGGAGGCCCAACCGGCGAGAGGCAACGCCTTGGAGGGCAGCCGCGATCCGCCGGCTCCGCCGCGATTGGGTCCCACGCAGACGCCCGAGAGGAGCGGGCTCGTGGGGGAACCAGGGGTTCCCCCACGCTAGAGGGCAGTCCAACCGCCGTCGACCATCAGGTTCGCGCCGGTGACGAACGACGCCTCGTCCGAGGCGAGGAACGCCGCGGCGTGGCCGATCTCGCGCGGGTCGGCGATCCGCTTCACGATCTGGTCGCCGCCGAGGTTTGGCTGGAGCGCCGCCTGCTCCCTGGTCAGGCCGCGCTCGCTGACGATGCGCTCCACCGTCGACGTCCAGACGGCGCCGGGGCACACGCCGTTGACGCGGATCCCGTCGTCGGCGAGGTCGAGCGCCATGCAGCGCGTCATCTCGGCGATCGCGGCCTTCGTGGCGTTGTAGGTGAGCATGCTCCTCTGCGCGATGAAGCTCGAGACCGAGCCGACGTTGACGATCGCGCCGCCGCCGGCGCTGCGGATGTGCGGCACCGCGTGCTTCGCGACGAGCGCGGGGCCCATGATGTTCACGGCCATGATCCGCTGCCAGTCCTCGACGGTCGCCTCGAGGCCCTTCAGGATGAAGATCGCGGCGTTGTTCACGAGCACGTGCAGCGCGCCGAGTTCGTCGACCGCCTCGGCCACCGCCCGCTCGACCGACGACTCGCTGCTCACGTCGGCCGCGACGTAGACCGCCTGCCCCGACCGCGAGAGCTCCTCCGCCGCCCGCTCTCCAGCCTGGCGGTCCCAGTCGAGCAGCGCCACGCGCGCGCCTTCCTCGAGGAAGACCTCCGCGGTCCCGCGGCCGATGCCGTTCGCGCCGCCGGTCACGATCGCCGCCTTGCCGTCGAGCCTCCCCACGCCGTAATCCTCGCCGCCTCGAGGATGGACGTGCAAGAGTCATGCGCGATGCGGATCGTCGTCACGGGTGGGCTCGGCTTCATCGGCCTCGCGCTCGCGCGCCGGCTCCTCGACCGGGGCGACGTCGACGAGGTCGTCCTGTTCGACACGGACGGTGCGGCCGAGCCGCCGACCGACGTCGCGGGGCGCTCGCAGGTCGTCCGCGGCGACATCCGCGACGCCGAGCTGGTGCGCAGCCTGGTTCACGGCGACGGCGTCTCGGTCTTCCACCTGGCTTCGGTCGTCAGCGCGCAGGGCGAGCGGGACTTCGACCTCGCGCTCACGGTCAACCTCGACGGGTGCCGGAACGTGCTCGAGGCGTGCCGTTCGCTCGGCGGCCGGCCGCGCGTCGTCTTCGCGAGCACGCTGGCCGTCTTCGGCGGCAGCGCGATGCCGGAGACCGTGACCGACACGACGAAGCCCACGCCGGAGACGACCTACGGCACGACGAAGGCGATGTGCGAGCTGCTCGTGAACGACTACACGCGGAAGGGCTTCGTCGACGGCCGGACCGCGAGGCTGCCGACGGTGATCGTCCGCCCGGGCGTAGCCAATCCGGCCGCGTCCGCCTTCGCCAGCGCGATCTTCCGGGAGCCGCTGGCCGGCCGCGACTACGTGCTGCCGGTCGGGCCGGACACGCGCGTGCCGGTGATCGGCGCCCGCACCGTCGTCGAGTGCCTGATGCGGCTCCGCGATCTCGACACCGACGCGCTGGGAGACGACCGCGCGCTGACGCTGCCGAGCATCTCGGTCACCGTCGCGGAGATGATCGACGCCCTCGCGCGCGCCGCCCGCGGCGCGAGCGCCGGCAAGATCGAGCTCCGGCCGGACCCGGAGATCGAGCGCATCGTCGCCACGTGGGCGCGCAACGCCTCCGCCGGGCGCGCGCAGGAGCTCGGCCTGCCGCGGGACGGCTCGCTCGACGAGATCGTCGCGCAGTACGTAGAGGACTACACGTAGAACCGCCGCCGGAGCCGGGCTTCGCCCGGCGGGAGGCTCACGGACGAGAGGCAACGCAGGAAGTGGCTCTCCAGTCTCCGGCTCCGCTTCGAAGGCGCTATCGCTGACGGCCCGCAAGGAGGTTTCCCCATGGCCTTTGTCGGACCGCATGGCGTAAGATCGGCGACAGGGAAGGCGGTCCGAGGAGGCGAGCGGTCTGTCGGAGCAGGATGCGGGCACGAAGGCGATGTTCCCGCGGGTCGAGCGGGAGCCGCGGCTGTCGGACAAGGTCGCGGACCTGCTGCTCGAGACGATCGTCGCCCGCCGGCTCGCTCCGGGCGAGCGGCTGCCTTCCGAGCGGGAGCTCGGCGAGCAGTTCGGCGTCTCACGGACGGTGATCCGCGAGGCGGTGCGGGCGCTCGCGGCGAAGGGCGTGATCGACGTCCGCACCGGAAGCGGTCTGCGCGTCGCGGCCGTCGGCTCGTCGAACGTCAGCGAGTCGATGAGCTTGTTCCTGCGCGGGAGCAGCACGCTCGACTATCCCAAGGTGCACGAGGTCCGCGCGATGCTCGAGGTCGAGGTCGCCGGTCTCGCCGCGGTGCGCGCGACGGAGGACGACGTGGCGCTGATGCGGGAGACCTGCGAGCGGATGGAGTCCGAGGAGGACGTCGACCCTGCCTCCGTCCACGACGTCGAGTTCCACCGCGCGATCGCGCGTGCCACCCACAACGAGCTCCACCTGCTGCTGCTCGACTCGATCGGCGACGCGCTGATCGAGATCCGGCGAGAGAACCTGGCCGGCGGCAGCCGCGCCGACGCGATCGCCTCGCACCGCGAGATCCTCGAACGCATCGCCGCGCACGATCCGGACGGCGCGCGCGCGGCGATGAAGGAGCACCTCGAGAACGTCGAGCACCACTGGCGGCGGCGCGGAGCGGCTCCGGCAGCGGACGAGGCATGAATACGCCCCGCAGGCTCGATCACGTCGCCGTCGTCGTCCGCGACACGGAGCTCGCGTTGCGCTACTTCCGCGACCGGCTCGGCCTCGCCGTCGCGAGCTCGGAGGAGCTCGAGTCGCCGCGCGTGCGGCTGACGTACCTCGACGCAGGCAACGCGTACATCCAGCTCCTCGAGCCGCTGGAACCGGGCGAGGCGCTCGCGCGCTGGCTGGACGAGAACGGCGAGGGGCTCCACCACATCTGCTTCGGCGTCGACGACGTGCTCGCCGCGGCGCGCGAGCTCTCGGTGGACGGCGCGGCGCCGGTCGCGGGCACCGGGCGCGGCCGCGTCTCGGCGTTCGTCCCCGGCGCGCCCGAGCACGGGGTGCTCGTGGAATGCACGCAGTTCCGGCGCGAGGAGGACGTCGACGCGACGCCCGGGTGGCTCGGAGACTGAGGAGGACGCTTGGCGCAGGTCACGCTCGAGAACGTGGTGAAGGTGTACCCGGACGGCACCGAGGCGGTGAAGGACCTGTCGCTCGAGATCCCGGACGGCGAGCTCGTCGTCTTCGTCGGCCCCTCGGGGTGCGGCAAGACGACCGCCCTACGAATGGTCGCCGGGCTCGAGGAGATCACGTCGGGGACGATCAGGATCGGCGACACCGTCGTGAACCGGCTCCCGCCGCGCGAGCGGGACGTCGCGATGGTCTTCCAGAACTACGCGCTGTACCCCCACAAATCCGTCTACGAGAACCTCGCCTTTCCGCTCAAGCTGCGGCGGCTCGGCAAGACGGAGATCGACCAGCGCGTGCACCGGATCGCGCGCCTGCTCGAGCTGGAGGAGCAGCTTCCGCGCCGGCCGCGCCAGCTCTCGGGCGGGCAGCGCCAGCGCGTGGCGATGGGTCGCGCGATCGTGCGGGAGCCGCGGGCGTTCCTGATGGACGAGCCGCTCTCGAACCTCGACGCGAAGCTCCGCACGCAGATGAGGGCCGAGATCAGCCTCCTGCACAAGGAGCTCGGCGTCACGACCATCTACGTCACCCACGACCAGGTCGAGGCGATGACGCTCGGCGAGCGCGTCGCCGTGATGCGGAAGGGCGAGCTGCAGCAGGTCGCGCCGCCCCAGGAGCTCTACGACCGGCCAGCGAACCTCTTCGTCGCCGGCTTCATCGGCAGCCCGTCGATGAACTTCGTGCAGGCGACGGTCGAGGCGGTCGACGGCGGGCTCGGCATCGGCTTCGGGAAGGAGCGCGTGGCCGTCGACGATCGCGAGCTGGCGGAGCATCCGTCGCTGCGAGAGCACGTCGGCAAGCAGGTGATCGTCGGGATCCGGCCCGAGCATCTCGAGGACGCGGCGCTCGCGGCCGACGGCCGGCCGGACCGTCGCGTGCACGGGCTCGTCCGGCTGAAGGAGGCGCTCGGCTCCGAGATCGTCGTCCACTTCCAGATCGAGGCGGTCCCGGCGGTCTCGCCCGAGCTGAGCGAGCTCGAGGAGGTCGACGAGTCGGCGCTCCTCGACCAGCTCGACCACCAGCGCAGGATGCGGAGAACTGCGTTCGTCGGCCGCTTCGGCGTTGCGACCGGCGTCGTCGAGGACGAGCCCGCGGAGATCGCGGTCGCGTCCGGCGCGCTCCGCTTCTTCGATCCCGAAACCGGTTCCGCAGTTTCTTGACGCAGGTGGTAGGCCGCGAGATGATCCGCCCGTCATACAGCGTGCCACCCGGGAGGAGGCGAGGAGCGTGAGCGACGAGTTGCGCATCGGGCCCGAGGACTTCGAGGAGGTCGGGCTCGACCCCGGCCTGTTCGAAGCGTCCTCCAGCCGGAAGGACTTCCTGTTCGACACGGCCAAGATCACCGCCGCGGCGGCCGCGGCCGGCCCGTTCTTCATGGCCGCGAAGCAGGCGAAGGCCGCGGAGACAGCGTCGCTCGGCGGCGACCCGATCGCCACGACGGCCGCGAGCGCCGCGAACAAGAACTTCCACGGCGCGGGCATCACGAGGATCGCCGAGGCCGGCCTGCAGGCTCTCGAGCCTAAGAACTTCTCCGGGCCGCTCTGGAACAAGCTGACCGGCGGCAAGGTCAGCGTCGTCGAGGCCCCGTTCCCGGAGATCTTCTCGAAGACGGTCGCCGAGCACATCGCGAAGTCGGGCGCGATCGACGTGATCGATACGTCGCCGGCGTGGCTCCCGGACTTCGCCGATCGCGGCGTGATCATGCCGATCGACCAGCTCGTCGCGAAGTACAAGGCGTCGGCGACGTTCGCCGATCTGCACCCGCTCTACCGCGCCCTCTCGAAGTACAAGGGCAAGACGTGGGGCTTCTTCGACGACGGCGACGTCTGGAACCTCTACTACCGCAAGGACATCTTCGCCAACCCGAAGCTGCGGAGCGCGTACAAGGCGAAGTTCAAGCGCGACCTCGCCCCGCCGAAGAGCTGGGCCGAGTTCAACCAGACTGCGCAGTTCATCACCGACCAGATGGCACCGGCGGTGTACGGCGCCGGCGAGGGCCGTGCGCTGGGCAATCCGGGCAACCAGTTCTACTTCTTCCAGACCTTCCGCAACTTCGGCGGGCAGTTCTTCGACCCGAAAACGATGAAGGCGCAGATCAACAACGCGATCGGCGTCAAGGCGATGACGTCGATCATGGGCGAGCTGAAGGCGTCGCAGCCGGGCATCCAGAAGCTCGACTTCGTCAGCTCCTGGGTCGCCTGGCTCCAGGGGAAGACGGCGATGATCTACGCCTGGCCGCCGACCGGCCGCATCTCGGAGAACTACGCGCAGCGCGACAAGGCGTTCGCGTTCCTGCCGAAGTCGAAGGTCGTCGGCAAGGTCGGCTACGCGCTGATGCCGGGCAAGAACGGCGAGCACGCCGGCAGCTTCGCGCTCACGATCTCGGCCGACTCGAAGAACAAGGAGGCGGCGTTCCTCTACGCGCTCTGGGCGACGAGCCCCTCGATCTCGCTCCAGCGCGTGATGCTGCCGTACACGCTGCGCGACCCGTACCGGATCTCGCACTACAAGTCGCCGGCGTACCGGAAGCTCTGGCCGGGCGCGAAGGACTACCTGATCGCGCTCTCCGACGCCGCCAACAACGCGGTGCTCGACATGATCATGACCGGCGCGGCCGACTACGCCAATGCGCTCGACCGGGCGATGACCGCCGTCTACGCCGGCAAGGACCCACAGTCGGGTCTGAACGACGCGGCGAAGGAGTGGGACTCGATCACGAACAAGCTCGGCGTCGATCGCCAGAAGGCGGCCTACGCGCAGTTCCTCAAGCTGCCGGGGGCGACGGCGAAGAACACGATCGCCGCACGCGGCCAGGCGGTGCACATCACGTAACGCCTTCGTGGCGGTACGGGCAGAACCGTTCGGGAGGGGGCGGCTACAGGCCGCCTCCTCCCTCGCGGATCGGCACATCCGCTGGCTGCTCGTCGCGCCGGCGATCCTCCTGATCCTCTTCCTGACGATCTACCCGCTCGGCTACTCGCTGTGGGTGAACTTCGTCAACTACGACTTCGCGCTCCCCGGGCACGCCTGGGTCGGCCTCGACAACTTCAAGACGGTGTGGAACGACCCGATCGCGCGGAACGCCCTCTGGGTCACGCTCGGGCTGTCGGGGGCCTGCGTGGCCGTCGAGCTCGTGCTCGGCTTCGCGCTGGCCCTCGCGATGCTGCGGCCGTTCCCCGGGCGGCGGTTGCTGATGACGCTCTTCGTCGTGCCGCTCTTCATCAGCCCGATCGTCGTCGGCACGTTCTTCGCGCTGATCCTCCAGCGGCCGTTCGGGCCGACCGACTATCTGCTGGGGAAGCTGCTCGGCCACGCGGTGACCATCGACTTCACCGCCGACAGGCCCTGGTACTTCGTCTCGATCGTGATGGCGGACGCGTGGCAGTGGACGCCGTTCATGTTCGTGATCCTGCTCGCCGGCCTCTCGTCGATCTCGGACCAGCTGTACGAGGCGGCCGACCTCGACGGGGCGAAGCCGCGGCAGGCCTTCCTCTTCGTGACCCTGCCGCTGCTCGCGCCGATCGTGCTCCTGGCCGTGACGTTCCGGCTGATCGACTCGCTGAAGCTCTTCGACCTGATCTACGTGCTGACGCGCGGCGGGCCCGGGACGGACACCTACACGCTCTCGTACTACCTGTACCAGCAGGGATTCCAGCTCTTCCACCTCGGCCAGGGGACTGCCGGAAGCTGGATGTTCATGGTCCTGATCACCGTGATCGCGGCGTGGCTCGTGCGGCGTCTGCTGAAGCCGGTGGAGGCTTGAGCGTGGGGGAACCCCTGGTTCCCCCACGGACCCCCTCCTTGCGCGCGCCTGCGCGGGTTCCCTTCGAGGCGGAGCCGGAGGCTGGCACGGTGGGTCCGACGCTGCCTCGCGTTTGTGAGCCTCCCGCCGGGCGTAGCCCGGCTCCGGCGACGATTCGTGTCGGCCCGAAGAGGCCGGGGCCGCGCGGACGGGTCGCGACGGCACCAGTCCGAGCGCC
>Ga0070741_10013906_pt1 | contig 14078 bp, 16 predicted proteins | sample Coa_R1_4_FD_66440 | JGI IMG/M metagenome (GOLD analysis project Ga0070741, IMG submission 66440) | Surface soil microbial communities from Centralia Pennsylvania, which are recovering from an underground coalmine fire - Coalmine... | ecosystem: Environmental > Terrestrial > Soil > Unclassified ... | reverse complement strand
CGAGTTCTACAGCTACGCCGACAAGTACGAGACCGACGCCGCGCAGCTGATCGCGCCCGCCCCGATCACGGCGGAGCAGCGGGACGAGGTCCGCACGCTCGCGGTCCGCGCGTTCGAGGCGTGCCGGTGCGACGCGATGGCGCGCGTCGACTTCTTCCTCGAGGAGCGGCGCGGGTTCCTCGTCAACGAGCTCAACACGATTCCCGGCTTCACGCCCATCTCGCAGTACCCGCGGCTGTGGGAGCTGTCCGGCGTGCCGTATCCCAAGTTGCTCGACCGCCTCGTGGAGCTCGCGATCGAACGTCACGCCCGCCGCTCCGAGCGCGCCGGCAAGCAGCGCTGAGCGAGGCCTGTGAGCGGGGAAGCGGTCAGCTCCCTGGCGTGTGGTACGCGAGCAGCCGCACCCACGTCACCGCCGGTGCCGACGTCACGCCGCCCGCCGCGAGCGCAGCACCGAGCCGTTGGCTCATGAACGTCTCCTGGTCGGCGCGCGATGCCCACACCTCGCTGACGACGAACTTCCCGCCGTCCTCGGTGCCGGCGGCGTGCATCAGCAGACCGCGCGGCCAGTCGCCCGATCCGTTCGTCATGTCGATCCCGAGCTTCTCGTTGACGGCGTCGTACTCGCTCTTGCCGATGCCGGTGAACTCGAGGATGAGTGCCTCTGCCATGTCGTTCCCCCTGCTGATCAGAACAGCGGTGACGTGAGCCCGTTGCGCTTCGCGACCTCGACGATGCCGGGAAGGTTCTCGGGCGTCGGCGCGCCCGGCGCGTTCGCCGACATGTCGCGGAAGAACCGCGACGCGCCCGCTCCGGTCGTCGCCACGATGAAGCGCGCGGTCTCGGTCGCGATCTCGAAGCGGTGCACCGTGCCCGCCGGGACGATCGCCGACGTCCCGGGCTCGGCGATCGTCTGCTCGTCGCCGATCTCGACGAGCACGTTCCCCTCGAGCACGAGGTAGGTCTCGATCCACGGGTGCGCGTGCGGGGGCGGGCCCGACCCCGCGTCGCCCGTCACCTCGAACATCTCGAACGTGTCGCCGGAGTCCCGGCCCTCCACGAGGACCCGCACGCGGTCCCCGACCACGTGCAGCACGTCCGATTCGACGGCCGTGACGATGCCCATTCCCTGCCTCCTCGCTCCTGCCGGTTGACGGTGCAGTCGCGATCCAGTTCGTCGCGCCCGATGAATCCGGATCACCGGGCCGCGACGAATCACGGGCGTGTTGGTCGAGGAGATCGGGCGCTACATTGCCGGCGTGCAGGACCGGCTCCTCGCCGAGCGTCTGCGTGCCGGTGACGACAGCGCGCTCGCCGAGGTCTTCGACCGGCACGGAGCGTTCGTGTTGGGTCAGGCGCGACGCGTGACGGGCAGCACCGCCGCGGCCGAGGACGTCGTCCAGGAGGTGTTCACGGCGCTCTGGAGCCAGCCCGACCGCTACGACCCCGACCGGGCGTCGTTGCGGACCTTCCTCGGCGTGCTCGCACACCGGCGGGCCGTCGACGCCGTCCGCTCGTCGGCGCGACGCCAGGCACGCGAAGACGTGTTCGAGGCAGCCGGCGTGCCCGCGGAGTGGCGCGACGTCGCCGATGCGACCGCGGTCGCGGAGACCGTCCGGTGCGCGATCGAGCGCCTCCCGGAGGACCAGCGCCGCGCGATCGAGCTCGCGTTCTGGCACGGCATGACCCACCCCGAGGTGGCGGCCGCGCTGGAGATCCCCGAGGGGACCGTCAAGTCGCGGTTGCGACTCGCGCAGGCGAAGCTGCGGGACTGGCTCGGTCCCTTGACCTTGGAGACGGTGTGAGCGCGAACCCGTCCGCGACGGACCTCCTCACGGAGCTGCACTACGCGCTCGCCGAGGCGGACGCCCAGACGCCTGCCGGCGGGCTGCGCGACCGCGTCCTCGACGCCGCGACCGACGGACGTGCGCCCGGGTTCACGACCGACCCCGTCGACCGCGTCACGGGTGCGACCGCCTTCCGGCGCATGGGCGACCGGCTCGCCGCGCTGCTCGGCGAGCTCGACGACGACGAGTGGACGCGCCCGACCGTCCGGGACCTCGACGTCTCGGGCCTGGTCGGTCACCTGATCGGCGTCGAACGCGACTTCGCGGCGATGCTCCAGGGCGACATGTCGGTCGGCGACGCGGACCACGTCGAGGCGACACAGGCGACCGCGCTCGCGCAGGCGGGCCGGCCCCCGAGCGCCACGCGCGACGACTGGACCCGCGCGTTCGCGCACACGCTGTCGCTGCTCGACGCTCGTGCCGATGCCGCGCGGGACGTGCGGTTCCACGGCATCGCCCTGCCGCTCGACGAGCTGCTCGTCGCGCGCGCGTTCGAGCTTTGGACCCACGACGAGGACGTGCGGCGGGCAACCGGTCGCGCCGTCGCCGACCCCGAGCCCGGGACGCTGACACGGATGACGGGTCTCGCGACCGGCCTGCTGCCGCTCGGCGTCGCGCTCGCGGGCAGCGATGCACCGGACGTGACCGCACGGCTCGTCCTGACGGGCGCCGGCGGGGGAACGTGGGACGTCGCGCTCCGCGGTGACGCGTCGCGCGCACGTCCGCGTGTGGCGTTCGCCTCGCGGGTCGTCGTCGACGCCGCCGCGTTCTGCCGGGTGGCGGCGAACCGCTCGGACCTGACGCGCTCCGGAGCGGTCGTCACCGACGACGTGCGCGTGGCCGAGTGGCTGTTCGCAGGCGCCGCCCGTCTCGCGCTCGACTGACTGCGAGCGTCGCTACAGCTGCACGACCGGGCAGGTGAGCGTGCGCGTGATGCCCTCGACGGCCTGGATCTGCGAGACGACCATCTTCCCGAGGTCGTCCATGGTGTTCGCCTCGGTCGACACGACGACGTCGTAGGGGCCGGTCACGTCGTCGGCCGCGACGACGCCGTCGAGGCGGCGCACCTCCGCGGCGACGTGCGCGGCGCGCCCGACCTCGGTCTGGATCAGCACGTACGCCCGGACTGTCATGCGACCTCCGATCCGCGCGGGTTGGCGCGGATCGTATGCGGTCGCCGCGACGCGCGCGCCGAGCCGGCCTTCGACGCTTCGATGAAGCGTGAGTCGGTCAGGGACCGACTCAGCGCTCGACGAAGCGTGAGTGACATACGCCCGCGCTTCGATGGGGCGCATGAGACCGCAGGAGGCATCCAACGCCCGGAGGACGCGCGACCGGGCGGCAGCTCGGCTCGCGGCCGTGCAGCACGGTGTGATCGGCGTCGCGCAGGCGCACCGGCTCGGCTTCGACGCCGACGCGATCGCGGCCCGGGTCCGGAACGGACGCTGGGACCGGGTCCTGCCCCGCGTGTACCGGATCGCGGGAGCGCCCGAACGGGGACGGCAGGCCGCGATGGCCGCGACGCTGTGGGCCGGCGACGGCGCGGTGGTTTCCCACGAGGCCGCCGCGGTCCTGTGGCGACTCGACGGTGTCGGGACGACGCGGGTCCACGTCACCGTTCCCGAAGGACGATCGCCGCGGCACGAGTCGATCGTCGTGCATCGCGCCAGGACGCTGCCGGCGGTGGACCGCGACGTCGTGCACGGCGTTCCGACGACGAGCGCGGCACGGACGTTGATCGATCTCGCCGGTGCGGTCGACTCGAGCGCGCTCGAGCGCGCGCTGGAATCCGCGTTGCGAGCGAGGCTCACCAAGTCTGCGTTCGTCGCGTGGCGTCTCGACGACCTCGGTGGAACAGGTCGGCCCGGCACGCCCACGTTGCGCCGGCTGCTGGCGGAACGGGGCCGCGGTGCGGAGCCGCTGGAATCCGCGCTCGAGGCCGCCGTGTGGCGCGTTCTCGTCGCGAGCGATCTCCCGCGTCCGGTACGGCAGCACCCGGTGTGCGTCGGCGGTGCGACGTTTCGTCTGGACTTCGCGTGGCCTGACAGCCAGGTCGCGCTCGAGGCCGACGGGTACCTGTTCCACGCGGGGCGTCGCGCGTTCGTCGACGACCGGGCCCGTGCCGCGCGGCTGGTGGCGGCGGGATGGCGGATCGTCCCCGTGACGTGGGATCAGGTCCGCGACGCGCCCGACGAACTGGTCGCCAGCGTCCATTCCGCCATCGCGCACGCTTCGATGAAGCGTGAGTCGGTCACGGACCGACTCAGCGCTCGACGAAGCGTGACTGGGTGACGTGACGCCGCGCGCGGCGCTCAGCCCAACCGGCGCTTCAGCTCGCCGAGCTCGTCGCGCATCGCCTCGGGGAGCTTCGCCCCGAACGAGTCGAAGTGCTGCTCGAGGCGTGGCAGCTGCTCGCGCCACTCCTCGGGGTCGACGGTCAGCGCCTCGGCGACGGCGTCGTGCGAGACGTCGAGCCCACTCAGGTCGAGGTCCTCGACGCGCGGCACGTTGCCGATCGGTGTCTCCTGTGCACCGGCGGTCCCCTCGACGCGGTCGAAGATCCACGCGAGGACGCGTGAGTTCTCGCCGTAGCCGGGCCAGAGGAAGTTGCCGTCGTCATCGCGGCGGAACCAGTTCACGCCGTAGACGCGCGGCAGCTTCGACTCGTCCGTCCGTTCCGTCATCGACAGCCAGTGACCGAAGTAGTCGGCCATGTGGTAGCCGCAGAACGGCAGCATCGCGAACGGGTCGAAGCGGAGCTCGCCGACCTTGCCGACCGCGGCCGCGGTCCGCTCCGATCCCATCGACGCGCCGATGAACACGCCGTGCTTCCAGTCGCGTGACTCGTACACGAGCGGCACGGTCGTACGGCGACGGCCGCCGAACAGGATCGCCGAGATCGGGACGCCCTTCGGGTCCTCCCACTCGGGCGCGATCACGGGGCACTGCGACGCGGGCGAGCAGAACCGAGAGTTCGGGTGCGCGGCCGGCGTGTCGCGCTCGGGCGTCCACTCGTTGCGCTGCCAGTCGGTGCAGTGCGCGGGCGGCTCCTCGGTCATGCCCTCCCACCACACGTCACGGTCGTCCGTGAGCGCGGTGTTCGTGAAGATCGTGTTCTCCCGCACGCCGAGCATCGCGTTCGGGTTCGTCTCCATGTTCGTTCCCGGCGCGACACCGAAGAACCCGAACTCAGGGTTGATGGCGTGCAGGCGGCCGTCCTCGCCGAACTTCATCCACGCGATGTCGTCGCCGATCGTCTCGACCTTCCAGCCCGGGAGCGTGGGTACGAGCATCGCGAGGTTCGTCTTGCCGCACGCCGACGGGAACGCGGCGGTGATGTAGCGGGTGACGCCCTTCGGGTTCGTCAGCTTCAGCACGAGCATGTGCTCGGCGAGCCAACCCTCGTCGCGCGCGATCACGGATGCGATGCGCAGCGCGAAGCACTTCTTGCCGAGCAGCGCGTTGCCGCCGTACCCCGAGCCGAACGACATGATCTCGCGTGTCTCGGGGAAGTGGACGATGTACTTCTCGTCCGGGTTGCACGGCCACGGCACGTCCTGCTCCCCGGGCGCGAGCGGCGCGCCGACGGAGTGCAGACAGGGGACGAACTCGCCGTCGTCGCCGAGCACGTCGAGCGCGGCCTGGCCCATGCGGGTCATCGTCCGCATGCTGACGGCGACGTACGGGGAGTCGGTGATCTCGACGCCGATGTAGGACAGCGGCGACCCGAGCGGGCCCATGCTGAACGGGACGACGTACATCGTGCGGCCGCGCATCGACCCGCGGAACAGCTCCTGCAGCTTGGCGCGCATCTCCTTCGGGTCGACCCAGTTGTTCGTCGGGCCCGCGTCCTCCTGGCGCTCGGAGCAGATGAACGTGCGGCCCTCGACGCGCGCGACGTCGCTCGGGTCGGACGCGGCCCAGTACGAGCCGGGGCGCTTGGCCGGGTCGAGCTCGACGAACGTCCCCGCCTCGACGAGCTGCGCGTACAGCTGGTCACGCTCCCGCTCGGAACCGTCGCACCAGTGGATCGACTCCGGCTGGCACAGCTCGGCGACCTCGTCCACCCACTGCCGCAGCCTCCGGTTCCCAGTGGTGACGTTGGTCGTCGATGTCACGGCGTGCTCCTTTGCCGAGCCGGGGACCCCCGGGAGACGAGCCCGGAGACCGAAAAGTCTAGGACCGGTAAGGAACACGTACCCAAACGGAGCGACCGGTACGGCCGCTCGCGGTGATCAGACCCGCGCGGTCGGGAGCCCCATGTCGGGCTCGGAGCCGAGGCGCACGTGCGTTGCCCGGCCGTCGTCGTCGAGGTCGAAGACGACCCGCTGACCCTGGCGCAGGAACCGCAGGACCGATCCGTCGAGCGCGCCGGGCGCGAGGAGCAGGTCGGCGCGGTCCGTGTCCCGGACGACGACGCCCTCGCCGGTCGCCGGGTCGTACGCGCGGACGACGCCCTGCACGACCGCGTCTCGCGCCGTCAGCGAGCGGGCTTCTGCACCTTGCCGGACTTCAGGCACGCGGTGCAGACGTGGATCCGCCGCGGCGCGCCGTCGACGATGGCGCGCACGCGCTGCACGTTCGGGTTCCAGCGGCGCTTCGTGCGACGGTGCGAGTGGCTGAGGCGCATGCCGAAGCGCGGGCTCTTGCCGCACACGTCGCAGACGGAAGCCATGACCGAACACCTCGTGAGGGATCCCGGGGAACCGCTCAACGCTAGCAGGCCTCACCCGGTGGGCGATTCGTGCTGCAGGTCACGGCGGTACGCTCGACCCATGACGCGACCGGAGACCGCGCTTGCACGGCTCGGCGCCGGCGACCTGCGCACCGTCGTGACCCGCTTCCGTGACGCGTTGCGCGCGCACCAGGACGAGCTGAACCGCCTCAACGTCTACCCGGTGCCCGACGGCGACACCGGTACGAACATGGCGCTGACGCTCGAGTCGGTCACGAACGAGATCGGGACCGCGGACACGATGTCCGAGGTCTGCCACGCGATCGCGCACGGCTCGCTCATGGGCGCGCGGGGGAACTCGGGCGTGATCCTGTCGCAGATCCTGCGCGGTCTCGCCGACACGTTCCGCGATCTCGACGCGGTCGACGCCGGCGCGCTGGTGACCGGGTTCCGCCACGCGTCGGACGCCGCGTACCAGGCCGTCATGCGACCGGTCGAGGGCACGATCCTCACCGTCGTGCGCAGCGTCGCCGAGGCCGCCGCGGCCGCCCACGACGACGGCGCCGGCGACCTCGTCCCGCTGCTCGACCGGTGCGCGACCGCGGCGCGCGACGCCGTCGCCCGCACGCCCGACCTGCTGCCCGTCCTGAAGAGCGCGGGCGTGGTCGACGCCGGTGGGCGCGGCTTCACGCTGCTCCTCGACGCGCTCCTCGAGGTGACCGACGGCCGGCCGATCCCCGAGCCCGAGGTCGTGCACACGCCGCCCGCGGTCGAGGCGCACCTGCGCGGCGACGACGTGTCGTCGTTGCGGTACGAGGTGATGTACCTGCTCGAGGCCGCCGACGAGACGGTTCCCGCGTTCAAGGACGCGTGGGGCGCGATCGGCGACTCGATCGTCGTCGTCGGCGGGGACGGGATGTGGAACTGCCACGTCCACACGAACGACATCGGCGCCGCGATCGAGGCGGGCATCGAGGCCGGGCGTCCGTGCCGGATCCGCGTCACCGACCTGCACGAGCAGGTGGAGGAGGAGTCGTGGGTGCGCGAGCACGCGCATGATGGCGAGGGCGCGGTCGCGCACTCCTTCGCTCCCGAGGAGGTCACGACCGCCGTCGTCGCGGTCGCGGTCGGCGAAGGTGTGCGCCGGTTGTACTCGAGCCTCGGCGTGCAGGCGGTCGTCGCCGGCGGGCAGTCGATGAACCCGTCGACGCAGCAGATCCTCGACGCCGTCGAATCCGTCGCGGCGCGCAGCGTCGTCATCCTGCCGAACAACAAGAACATCGTCCCCGTCGCTCGGCAGGTCGCGGAGATCACGGAGCGCGAGGTCGCGGTCGTGCCGACGTCGTCCGTCGTCGAAGGGCTCGCGCTACTCGTCTGCTACGACGGCGCCGCGCCGCTCGACACGAACGTCAAGGCGATGGAGCAGACGCTCGAGCGCGTGCGCTCGGGCGAGGTCACGCAGGCCGTACGGGACGGCAGCTCCGACGCGGGCGCGATCAGTGCGGGCGACTGGATCGCGCTCGACCGCGACGGCATCCGCGCCGTCGCGCACTCCCCGGTGGAGGCCGTCGTCGCACTGCTCGACAACCTCGTCGACGACGACAGCGAGCTGGTCACGGTGCTGTGCGGCGCAGACGCGCGTCAGGCGGACGCGTCGCGCATCGAGCAGCATCTCGCGCTCGCGCACCCCCACGTCGAGGTCGAGTTCCACCAGGGCGATCAACCGCTGTACCCGTACCTCGTCGGCGTGGAGTAGCGCGCTTGCGCACACTGCGGGACCTCGCGCATCTGCCGCTGTCCGACGTCGGGATCCGGGAGCGGCTGCGCGAGCGGCTGGCGATCATGGAGATCGAGACCGCGCTCGACCTCCTGACGCACTACCCGCGCCGCTATCACGACCGGACGAACCAGTCGGAGATCGCGGCGCTGCAGGAGGGCGAGGAGGCGACGGTGTTCGCGGAGGTGCGTCGGATCTCGTCGCGCCGGACGCGCAACCGCCGGGCGATCGTCGAGGCCGCGATCACCGACGGCACGTCGTCGCTCAACGTGACGTTCTTCAACCAGCCGTGGCGCGAGAAGCAGCTGCCGGTCGGGACGGAGGCCGCGTTCTTCGGGAAGGTCGAGCTGTACCGCGGCCGCCGCCAGCTGACGAACCCCGTCGTCGACGTGCTCGGACGCGAGGGCGAGAACACGGCGACGGTCGTGCCCGTCTACCCGCAGTCCGGCAAGGCCGAGGTGTTCACGTGGCAGCTGCGCGACGCGGTGCGTCGCACGCTCGACGCCGTCGGCGAGATCGCCGAGCCGTTGCCGAGCTCGGTGCGCACCGAGCTGAAGCTGCGCGACCGCGACTGGTCGTACCGGCAGGTCCACCAACCGGACAGCACGGAGACCGCCCGGCAGGCACAGCGCCGGTTGCGGTTCGACGAGTTCCTGCGCATGCAGCTGGGCTTGGTGGCGCGCAAGCGCGCGCTCGACGCGGAGCAGTCGGGGATCCGGCACGACGTCGACGGGCCGTTGGTGACGCGCTTCCTCGACTCCCTGCCGTTCGCGTTGACGCGCGACCAACGGCGCGCGATCGACGAGATCCGCGCCGACATGGCGGGGGCGTCGCCGATGCACCGGCTGCTGCAGGGTGACGTCGGGTCGGGCAAGACCGTCGTCGCGCTCGCCGCGCTCCTCGCCGGCGTGCAGGGCGGCTACCAGGGCGCGCTGATGGCGCCGACCGAGGTGCTCGCGGAGCAGCACCACGCGGTCGTGTCGCGCCTGCTCGACGGGCTGACCGTCGGCGACGACGCGACGCTCACGGGCGACCGCCCCGTGACGGCCGCGTTGCTCACGAACCGCACGGGCGCGGCGGAGCGGCGGCGACTCGCCGACGGGCTCGCAGACGGCTCCGTCGACATCGTCGTCGGCACGCACGCGCTGATCTACGGCGACCTCCCGTTCGCGCGCCTCGGGATCGCGGTGATCGACGAGCAGCACCGGTTCGGCGTCGAGCAGCGCGCGCTGCTACGCGATCTCGGGCGCAACGGTCGTGACGGCGCGACGCCTGACGTGCTGGTGATGACGGCGACGCCGATCCCGCGCACGGCCGCGATGCTCGTCTACGGCGACCTCGACAAGTCCGAGCTGCGCGAGATGCCGCCGGGACGCACACCGATCGACACGACCGTCGTCGGGCCGAACCCGCTCGAGCGCGCGGCCGCGTACGAACGGCTGCGCGAGGAGGTCGCCCAGGGAAGGCAGGCGTACGTCGTGTGTCCGCTCGTCGAGGGGTCACCCAGGACGCAGGCGAAGGCCGCCAGCGAGGAGCTCGAACGGCTCGCGGCGGAGGACCTGCACGGGCTGCGGCTCGGTCTGCTGCACGGGCAGCTCCCCGCGAAGGAGAAGGCGGCCGCAATGGCCGCGTTCCGCGACGGCGAGGTCGACGTGCTCGTGGCCACGACCGTCATCGAGGTCGGTGTCGACGTGCCGAACGCGACCGTGATGATCATCGAGGACGCCGACCGCTTCGGGCTCTCGCAGCTCCACCAGCTCCGGGGCCGCGTCGGGCGCGGCGGAGGGAGGTCGTGGTGCTTCCTGTTCGCCGACCCGACCACCAAGGACTCCGAGGCCCGCATGGCCGCGATGGCGGAGTCGACCGACGGCTTCCTGCTCGCCGAGCGCGACCTCGAGATCCGCGGCGCCGGCGAGGTGTTCGGCGAGCGTCAGGCCGGGCTCGGGGATCTCAAGCTCGGGCGCATCCCGCGCGACGTCAAGTACGTGGAGGCGGCGCGCGCCGTCGCGGAGCGTCTCCTCGACGAGGACCCCACGCTCGCCCGCAACCGCCAGCTCGCGGAAGAGGTCGAGGACCTGCTCGGCGACGACGTCGAGTTCCTCTTCAAGAGCTGAGCAGCGGCGAGCCGTCGCCGTTCTGTGAAGCGTCAGACCCACATGCTGTGCATGACGCTTCACGGAACGCGAGCCGGCGCGACGATCGTGTGCATGCCGCGCCACCGTCAGGCCCATCCGCGCGGGTTGCGGGTCGTCGCGGGCGAGGCCGGCGGGCTGCCGCTCGTCGCGCCGAAGGGCGCGCGCACGCGGCCGACCGCGGACCGGGTGAAGGAGGCGTTGTTCGCCGCGCTCGGCCCGGACCGTGTCGTCGACGCGTCCGTGCTCGACCTCTACGCGGGAAGTGGCGCGCTGGCGATCGAGGCGCTCTCACGCGGGGCGTCGCGGGCGCTCCTCGTGGACCGCGACCCGCGAGCCGTCGACGCGATCCGAGCCAACCTGCGCACGACCGGCATGCGCGAGCGGGCGCACACCCAACGCCGCACCGTGGCAGGGTTCGTCCACGACAGCCCGCCCGAGCAGGCGCCGTTCGATCTCGTCCTGCTCGACCCGCCGTACGATACGCCCGCCCGCGAGATCACGTCCGTGCTCGGCGCGCTCGCGCAGCCCGGATGGTTGGCGCCGGCCGCGACGGTCGTGGTGGAGCAGTCGGCGTCGACGCCCGTCCCGCAGCTGGTCGACGGGTGGGAAGCACGATGGGAACGCGCGTACGGGGATACGCTCGTGCGGATCGTCGGTCCGTGACCAGGCTCGGCCGCTGCGTCGCCCGCGGCCGGCCATCCCACGCGGCCATCGACACGGCCGTCCACCACGGCCGTCCACGAGGAGACCGCCCGCCGTGGCAACTGCGCTGTGCCCAGGATCGTTCGACCCCGTCACCAACGGGCACGTCGACATCATCGAGCGGACCGCGCGCCACTTCGACGAGGTGATCGTCGCCGTCATCCGCAACCCGCAGAAGGCACAGTCCCTGTTCACGCTGGAGGAGCGCCAGGAGATGCTCCGGGAGGTGTGTGCGCACCTCCCGAACGTCCGCATCGAGTTCTTCAAGGGGCTCCTGGTCGACTTCGCGGCCGAGCACGGCGCGGACGCGATCGTCAAGGGGCTCCGGGCGGTGTCGGACTTCGACTACGAGCTGCAGATGGCACAGATGAACCAGAGCCTGTCGGGGATCGACACGTTCTTCATCTCGACCAGCCCGCAGTACTCCTTCCTGTCGTCGAGCCTCGTGCGCGAGGTCGCGCGCTTCGGTGGCGACGTCTCGAGCATGGTCCCCTCCCTCGTGACCAAGCGGCTGGTCGAGCGCTTCGGCGGTGGTGCCCGTGATGAGTGACCACGTCATGCACACCGGCGCGCACGACACCGAGGCGCTGCTCCTGCGGATCCGTGACCTGGTCGAAGGTGGTCGCTCGATGCCGATGTCGGCGTCGGTGCTCGTGAACCGGGACGAGATCCTCACGCTGCTCGAGGACGCGATCGCGAACATGCCCGAGGAGCTGCGCCAGGCGCGCTGGCTGCTGAAGGAGCGCGAGGAGTTCCTCGCGCAGTCGCGTCGCGAGGCCGACGACATCGTCGAGGCCGGGCGGGTGCAGGCCGAGCGGATGGTCGAACGCACCGAGGTCGTGCGGGAGGCCCGTCGCCGGGCCCAGGCGCTCGTCGACGACGCCGAGGCCGCGGCCCGCGCCCTGCGCCACGAGGCGGAGGACTACGTCGACCAGCGGCTCGCCTCGTTCGAGGTCGTGCTCGAGCGGACGATGCAGGCGGTCCAGAAGGGGCGGCAGCGGCTCCAGGTCGTGGTCGACCTGCCCGCCGAGGACGACGACGCGGAGCACGCCGAGTCGACGTTCTTCGACCAGGACCAGCCCTAGCGACCGCCCCGGCGCGGCCCGCGCGCGCCCGGCTGGAAGGATCTGGAAATCGCCGCTCACCTGCTACGATGGGCGGTCGCGCGGCGTCTCGCCACCCGCCGCGACCCGCCCATGACCTCCCTGCGCACCAACGTCGCTGACCTGCTCCACCGCCCCGGCTCGCGCCGGACGCTCCGGCTCGAGGTCCGGGTGAGCGGGCTCGCGGTCTCCGGATCGAGCGTCCCCGGCGACGCGCCCCTCGCCCTCGACGTGCTGCTCGAGCGCGTCCCCGAGGGGATCGTCGTGCGCGGTGCGGTGGTGGCGCCCTGGCGGGCGGCGTGCAGCCGGTGCCTCGGTCCGGTCGAGGGGTCCGTGCGGTGCGAGCTGCAGGAGCTCTTCGAGGCCGACCCCCTCGAGGGCGAGACGTACCCGCTCGAGCACGACCACGTCGACCTCGGGCTCCCGGTGCGGGACGCCGTGCTGCTCGAGCTCCCGGCCGCGCCCCTCTGCCGGCCCGACTGCGCGGGACTGTGCCCGCAGTGCGGCGCCGACCGCAACACCGCCCCCTGTTCGTGCGAGCCCGACCCCGTCGACCCCCGCTGGGCGGCGCTGTCGCAGCTCGAGCTCTGACCGCACCGCGACCGACCCGGCCCACGCCGCCGGTGCCCGCCCGGCCCGCCACCACGGCCGACGGGAGGGCCCGTGTCACAATCACGCCGCATCCGACGACCGAGGAGCGCCCCGGATGGCCGTCCCGAAGCGCAAGACCCCCCGCAGCAAGACCCGGACCCGGCGGGCGTCGAACTGGCGCCTCGCGGCACCCGCGCGGTCGCTGTGCCCGAACTGCGGGGCTGCGAAGCTGCCGCACACGGTGTGCGGCAACTGCGGCTGGTACCGCGGTCGTCAGGTCCTCGAGGTGGACTAACCATCCATGAGTCGCACCCGGGTCGCGGTCGACGCCATGGGGGGAGACCGCGCCCCGGACGAGATCGTCGCCGGTGCGCTGCGTGCGCACGACGAGGCCGACGTCGACGTGCTCCTCGTCGGCCGGGAGGAGCTGATCCGTCCGCTGCTGCCGGGCGGTGAGCCGCCCGACGGCGTCGAGCTGCTGCACGCGGGCGACGTCATCGCGATGCACGACGATCCCGCGTCGTCCGTGCGCACACGGAAGGACGCGTCGCTGGTCCGGTGCGCCGAGGCCGTGCGCGACGGGCGCGCGCAGGCGATGGTCGGCGCCGGCAACACCGGAGCCACGATGGCGGCCGCGCTCCTGCGGATGGGGCGGATCAAGGGGATCGCCCGTCCCGGGATCGGGCTCCTCATCCCGCGGCCCGGCATGCACGCGCAGCTGCTCGTCGACAGCGGTGCCACGACGGACGCGGACCCCGAGTGGCTCGTGCAGTTCGCGGCGATGGGCGCGACCTACGCGCGCATCAGGCTCGGGCTCGCGGAGCCGACGATCGGTCTCCTGTCGAACGGCGAGGAGCCCGGCAAGGGCGACGAGCTGCGCAAGAAGACGTACGCGCTGCTCGAGGGCACACCCGGGTTCGTCGGCAACGTCGAGGGGCGCGACCTCATGTCGCCGCGTCCGGACGTCGTCGTGACCGACGGGTTCACCGGGAACGTCGCGCTGAAGTCCATCGAGGGCGCGGTCAAGGCGGTCGCCGGTCTCGTGTTCGGTGTGCTGGCGCGCGAGGACATCGCGGAGGCGGCCCAGGCGGTGATGCCGGCGCTGCTCGAGGTCGCCGCGGACCTCGATCCCGACGCGACCGGTGGAGCGATGCTGCTCGGCGTGAACGGCGTGTGTGTCATCTCGCACGGTTCGTCGTCGGCGACCGCGATCGTGAACGCGGCGCGCGTCGCGCGCGACTGCGTCGC